>Ga0207040_1035_pt1 | contig 41810 bp, 36 predicted proteins | sample Alteio_BWMinCont_72_FD_153279 | JGI IMG/M metagenome (GOLD analysis project Ga0207040, IMG submission 153279) | Enriched cells from forest soil in Barre Woods Harvard Forest LTER site, Petersham, Massachusetts, United States -... | ecosystem: Environmental > Terrestrial > Soil > Temperate forest >... | reverse complement strand
TTAATTTCAAAATTTACGTTTTTTAAAGCCCAGAATTCTTCAACAGTAGGCTTATCAACTTTATTAAATGAAAAAACATTTTTTGCTCCACGAACTATAGTATCACGTAATGTAGCATACGTCTCCGTTTTTTGATGACGTAAGCGGTATTTTTTTCCAACGTTTTCTACAGTAATAATTGCGCTCATAATAATTATATAATATCCACAAATTCTCTTTCAACTTTTCTAAAAAAAGAAATACCTAAAGCCAAAATTATTAAAGAAATACCTACTGACATACATATACCGGGTATAAATAGTTTTGCATCGTTGCCAAGTACAGCCCACCTAAAACCATCTATAACACCTGCCATAGGGTTTAAATAATAAACTAACTTCCATTTTTCGGGCACTACACTACTACTAAATCCAATAGGAGAAATAAATAAGCCTAATTGTAGTAAAAAGGGAATAATAAATTTAAAATCGCGAAAACGAACATTTAATGAAGCTATAAAAAAACCTGCACCCAAAGCAGTTGTAAATGCAACTGCCAAAAACAGTGGAAGCAATAAAATAGTCCATGCAGGTACAAATCCATAAAATAACATTAACAAACATAGTATACCTAAAGAAATAGCAAAATCAACCAGGCTTATTGAAATAGCACTAATAGGAAATATCATACGTGGAAAATAAACTTTAGTAAGTATTTCAGAATTATTTACTAAAGAGTTACTGGCATCAGAAAGAGCATTTGAAAAAAATTGCCACGGCAGTATAGCACAACACACCATAATAGCGTAAGGAGCTCCATTATCAGGCAAATGAGCTATTTTTCCAAATACAACTGTAAAAACCATAATGGTAAGTAAGGGGCGAAACGCACTCCATGCAATTCCCAAAAAAGTTTGCTTGTATCTAATAAGTATATCACGAAGTGTTAAATAATATAATAACTCACGGTAACTCCACAAATCTCGCCAATAAGCGCCACTCTCTTTTCCAGACTCTATTACAATCCTCTTTTTACTCATTTCTCTTATCTACCAAATAGGGATAAAGTTAGTATTTTTTGCTTTGCTTAAGCATAACAAAATCATTCATAAAATAACCATTACCAACCTCTAAATCATTCACTTTTTCTATTTTAAACCCAAGTTTAAAGTAGAAATTAATTGATTTAAAATTTTGCCTGTTAACATTAAGCCTGATACTATTGGGTTGGTACAGTTCGTTAAATACTTTTTTAAATACTAAAGTACCTAAACCCGCATGTTGTTTTTGTTGCAAAACATAAAATTTATGCAGCCAGAAATTTTTCTCATTATCCGAACTTATTGATATAAAGCCAATTTCTTCATTCTTATCATTTATAACCAAGTAAATTTTATGTCCCTCCTCAGCTTGTTTTTTTAATGCTTCAAAAGAATACATTTTACCCAACATAAAATCTATCTGTTGCTGACTTATTATAGTAATATAGTGTTTATCCCAAATAATGCGGGCGAGTTTTTCTACGGTAGAAAAATCTTTTTCAGTAACGAGTTTCAGCGTAAACATTATAGCTAACAAATATACAGTTAAATATGTATTTTTGAGGCATGAGCACGAGTGTTAATAATATTAACATCCTAAACCGCAGAGCTACATTTGATTATTCTTTTTCGGATAAATTTATTGCGGGCATGGTGTTAAAGGGTACAGAAATTAAATCTATAAGAGATGGCAAGGTTTCCTTAGCCGATAGTTATTGCTTTTTAAAAAATAACGAATTATTTATTAGAAACCTGCACATTACTGAGTATGAAAAAGCCTCTTTTTATAACCACGCACCTATGAGGGAGCGAAAGTTATTGTTGAATAAAATAGAGTTAAATAAAATAGAACGTAAACTTAAAGATGCCGGCACATCTATTATTGCACTTAGACTGTTTATTAGTGAGAACGGTTATGCCAAATTAGAAATTGGTGTAGGAAAAGGAAAAAAATCGTTTGATAAACGCGAGGATATTAAAAAGCGCGACATTGAAAGAGAAACCGCCAGAAAGTTTTAGCGTTTATGGATGAAAAAAAGATACACCATGCTACTATAATAGCAATGCTATTGGGTGTTATTATATCCTCAGTTCAGTTTTTGTATAACAGAAGTATTTGGCTTGATGAAGCTATGTTATCTCTTAATATAATTAGCAGAAGCTATGCTGAGCTTTTAAAGCCGCTTGACTCTATGCAAGTAGCTCCCATTGGTTTTTTACTTGTAGAAAAATTCTTTTCTACACTTATTCCAAATTCAGAATATGGATTAAGAATATTTCCTTTAGTATGCTTTTGGGCATCTATTTACCTATTCCATAAAATAATAACTATATTATTAAAAGACAGCAGGGCAGTTTTTTTAGCCGTTTTGCTATTTTGTTTAAACACCTCTCTGCTTTATTATTCGTCAGAAACAAAACAATACATTGTTGATGCTTTTATTTGTTTGTTATTGTATTACATACTTTTAAAAGAATATAAAACTAAAAACGGCCAATATATATTATTAGCTTTATTTGGAGCTTTAGGCATTTTTTTATCTAACACTTCTATTATTATTCTATTTACTATTTCGTTTTTTTTGATTGCAATACAACTAAAAAAACAAAAAATAAACCTACGCTTAGCAATTCCTTTTATAACCTGGGCAGTTGTATTTTGTTCTTATTACTTTACGTTTATTCATAATCATCCAAGTAAAAATGGCATGCTTGCATACTGGGGTAATAGCTTTATGCCGTTAAATATTTTCGAGTTGCGTTTTTGGGATTTTTGTTTTTATAAAACCAAAATGCTATTTGGCTCCTTGCTATCTTTTGGTGTATTAGGTTTATTACCTTTTTTATTTTTCATGATTAGTTTATATCAATTAATTAAACGTAAACAAAAAAAGCTATTGATTTTATTGTTACTGCCTACATTATTACAGCTTGCTCTTTCTGCGTTTAAATTATACCCGTTTGACCTACGGCTAATTTTGTACCAAACCGCTTTTTACATTATAATTATAACCCTTGGCGTAATGCAGGTATTAGAGTTGGATATTTTTAAAAAACAAAAAAAATTAGCGATTTGCATTTTTTTACTACTGCCTTTAATAACCGGAGTAGAGCTTTTTAGAAATTATCCTTTAAAAACAGAAGAACTAAAAAGCAGCATTAACTTTGTACAATTACACGCACAACCAAGTGATACTATGTATGTTTATTATGGTGCTATTCCTGCATTTAATTATTATGAAAAAATTGGCAAAATAACTTTTAAAAACCCAATTGTTTTTGGGCATGCATATAGAGGTTCAAATCAAAAATATGTAAATGAAATAAAGAATAATAAGGGTAAATTATGGGTACTTTTTTCACACATATATGACGATGAGAGTAAATACATAATTACTTCGCTTGACTCTGCTTATAAAAAAACACTTAGTTATAAAACAAAAGATTCCGAGGTTTATTTATATGAATCTTTACGAAAATAAAATTACAATTTAACACATTGCCCGGCATCCACGCCCGGATGCACCATTGGAGCATATGTACTATCTGCACGCCATTTAGCAACTTCATCTGCCCATTTAGGATAAGTATCTTTATATACATTCCTCATGCTGCGCCAATAATAAATAATATTTGCAGTTAAACATAAAATTAAAACAAGTGAAGTAATCTGTTTTAATTTAACGTTTAAAACATCTGCTTTAAAAGACTCCGATATAATTATCAATATAAATATACTACTGGGTATATAAACATATCTGGGGGAGCCTGTCATATTTAAAGAACCCAACGTTGAAAAAGTACCAACTATTAACAAGCTTATTAAAGAAATTAAGTAGTCTGTATCTTTCCTGTTTTTAAATAATAAATAAACATATAATAATGTCATTAACACTCCAAAAACAAGACCAACATAAAATCTAACCCCATCCAAATAAGAGACAGATACGTGTGGAATCATCGAAAAATTATCGATAAAAAAATGTGCTATAGTTTTGCTATAATTATGTGTAGAAAGTCGGTGATATGTATTATTAAAAAATATAGCATATAAAATTGCTATTGACTGAATACAAGCACAAATAGTTACAATGCCAGCCTGTATATATTTTTCCTTACTTTTTTCTTTGTAGGCTTTAAATAAAAAAATGGGCGTAAAAAAAAGAGAAGCCGGGCCTGTTAAAACACCAATAACCAAAAGCAGTCTAAAAAAATATTTTTGAAATTTTGATAATTCATCTGCTGGGACTATCATTATAAGGAAAGTAATTAACCCAAATATGAAATGAGAGTTAGTTGTATTTAGCCATAATTCGGGAGCCGAAACTACAATAAGTGAAAAAATGTAAATGATTTTTTTTACCGGCTTATCCCAAAATTTGTGCTTAGTAAAAATTACAATGTAGACGGCAACTAATTGAATTAAAAAACCCATATATGTAGATACAATAGCCGCATTTTCAACAGAAAATATTTTTGCTTGTATAGTGCTAACGATACTGTTAAACAAAGTAAGATAGCCTACGTGCGCTGTTATAAAAATATCATGCAACGAGTGATGGCGAGCAAACTGGTAAAAAATACAACCTTCTTCAGCCCATAAACGAGGGTGTAATAATAAAGCCGGCTCCCTGATGCTAATAAGTAGGATACTGCATAAAAGTAAAATAATACGAAAACGAGTATCATCTTTTAGTTTAGCGTTTATTGCATTAAATAACTTCATAAAGTTAAGCATAGGTGGAAGGCTCAAATATATGTATAATTTTTTTTCGCTTAAGTTTAGTTTGCCTGTTAAATCCCACTATAAATTGGTTGTAAATTCTACCTTCGTAAAATAAAATAGTAATACAAATAATGAAATACTTGCCAAAAGCCATTTTTTGCTGGAGCGGAGGAAAAGATTCAGCTTATTGCCTGCACAAGGTTTTAAGCGAAAAACTAATCGACGTAAAATATTTACTTACTACCATTAATGATGAGTTTAACCGCATTTCTATGCACGGAGTTAGAGAAGGTTTGTTAGATAAGCAAGTAGAAGCTATCGGCATTCCTCTTTTAAAAGTAAGAGTTTGTGCAGGAACTAATGATGAGTACGAAAAACAAATGGAAGCTGTTTTATTAAAAGCTAAAACAGAAGGAATTGACCAAGTAATTTTTGGGGATATTTTTTTAGAAGACTTAAGAATTTATCGTGAAAATAATTTAGCAAAAATTGGTATGAAAGCCATTTTTCCTTTATGGAAAAAAGATACAACATTTATTATCAACGATTTTATAAAACAAGGTTTTAAATCTATTACTTGCTGCATTAATGATGGTTATTTAACTGAAAATTGGGTTGGTAAAGAAATAAATGAAACATTTATAGAAGAATTACCTGCTAATGTTGACCCATGCGGAGAAAATGGAGAATATCATTCTTTTTGTTATGATGGACCCATTTTTAAAAACAAAATAAAATTTACAGGTGGAGAAACAGTTTATAAAGCCCTTCAGCTAAAAACAGATGATGAATGTACTTTAGCAGCTAACATTACTACAAAAGGTTTTTGGTTTTATGATTTAACGCCTAACTAAATTAAAATGATACGTAAAAATTATACCACATTACTATTCGTTTTAGGTTTTATTAGCTTACATGCACAAGATAGTTTATATGCCCGCAAAGTAATAAACACATTATGTTCTAAACAATTTGCGGGACGAGGGTATATTAAAAATGGTTTAGATATTTCTGCCAAATATATTGTGGGCGAACTTAAAAAATTTAAAACCCAACCCCTTTTTAATACAGGTTATTATCAGTGGTTTGATTTTAACGTAAACACTTTTCCCCGAAAAATGAATGTAGCTATAAATGGTAAGGTTTTAAAACCCGGCATTGATTTTATTGTTAGCCCTGGAAGTATTGGTTTTAAAGGGAAATTTAATGTAGAAAAAAAAGATAGTGTTACTTATGTAGCAAATTCAGAGATTCCCTTTATATTAAATCTAAAAAGAAAACTAACATTTAGTGTTTCAACAACATGTGCAAACTATTGTGCTGTAGAGTTATTGAATAACAACACCTTTAACAATATAAAAACAGTTGAAGTAAGTATAGAAAATAAATTATTAAACAAATACATATGTAAAAACATTTGCGCTTATGTAAACGGAAAAGATGAAAAGAATGATACCGTAATTATGCTTACAGCCCATTATGATCATTTAGGAATGATGGGTAGTAAAACCTATTTTCTGGGAGCAAACGATAATGCAAGTGGGGTTAGCATGTTGCTTAATTTGGTAAAATACTATACACAGCATCCACCAAAATATAAAACCGTATTTGTATTTTTTGCCGGAGAAGAAGCCGGCTTATTAGGTTCAAAATATTTTACCGAGCACCCGGTATTTGAACTAAGCAAAATAAAGTTTTTAATAAACCTTGATTTGTTAGGTACCGGCGATGAAGGCATCACCGTAGTAAACGCAACCGAGTTTAAACCTCAGTTTGAAACATTAAAAAAAATAAACGCAGAAAAAAACTACGTAGCTTTAGTTAAACCTCGTGGAAAAGCTCACAATAGCGATCATTATTGGTTTACAGAAAAAGGTGTGCCCTCATTTTTTATATACACTATGGGTGGCATAAAAGCCTACCATGATGTGTATGATATACCAAAAACACTTCCACTAACAAAATATAATGCAGTGTTTAAATTACTTGTAGATTTTATAGCTACTATCTAAGTTATCTATACACATATAAACAAAGAAGCCCCACATAAATGCGGGGCTTCTTTGTTTAAAAAAATAAATGTTTAATGTGTAACCGATATTTTTCCGGTGTTAGATTTTCCGGACGTTCCAATTACTTTATACATATAAGCTCCAGTAGCTAAGTCACTAACATCGAAACTAATTTTTTGTGATGAGTTTGAAGGAACAGATGTAGTCATTGTTTTAACCGTTTCTCCTAACATGTTGATTAGTGATACAGAGTAGTTTTCTGTCTCCGTTGAGCTAAATGTAAAGTTTAAAACATTTGCCGCAGGGTTTGGATATACAACAAAATTTTGAACGCCTACTTTACTTATACCCAAAGGTATAGGTGTGCCGTTATAACGTATATAAGCTGTATCTGCACTTGTTTGTAAATCACCAAGGCTGTCTCCTGCTATAAGTGCAAAGGCTATTTTCACAGAATCGTTAGCCGCAAGCGTAAATGGACCGGAACTCATTACATTACAAACATCATTACCCGCAGTAGTAGAATCCCCTGCTTGTAAACGCTGAGTTGATAAGGTTGTGTATTTATCTGCTTTTTTAAATCCGGCAGACGAAGCTATATCTACACCTCCTACACCAGCTCCCACATTATCTATGGCATAAAAATTAGGCGGTGTATTTGTTAGTAATTGTATACCGGCATATAAATGACTGGTAGATGGGGTAGCCCATGTATAACCTAATTTTCTGGTAGCATCGTAATTAGATTTATTTGAGCTTGCAGTTGCCGCATCAACATCCCAATCGGCAAAAATGCCAGCATATAAATTACTTAAAGTAGATGTACCTGCATTATGTATTATGTACTCTACAATAACAAATTTGCTACTACCGGGCGACGACCAAGCGTAGGCATTATGGCGAACCAATAAATTTTGAACAGGAGTTGCATCTGCATCATTAAATTCTCCGTTTACATCAAATTCTGATACACGAGGAGGTGTTACTTTATGAGCTGTAACCACGGTCACAAAATCTGTATCAGATGCTCCCGTAGAGCTTGTGCCACGTATACAATCAGAAACTGCAGTTGATGAAGTTCCAACCATTAAACCACCTTCATATAATAAGTTATCTCCGTTGTAAGCAAATCCTAATCCACCGGCTTCTCCATCTTTACTCCAGCCAATTTTACCACGACTTGTTATAGTAGTGAAAACCTGATTAATAGTGATATTTACATAATCAGGATTTAATAATACAGAGAAGAAGTAGCTTTGTGTGTAAGCACCATCAGTAATTTTTACCTGAAATACTACTATAGTGTTTAAGGGTGCACTACCAACATTAAATTTAAAAGGTGTAGTTACATTAGATTTAGATGTATTAGAGGCCATTGCTCCCAAAGGATAAGAAGTGCTTAATGCGGTAAGATAAGCTCCACCACTAACAGCTGTTATTGAAGCTGTTGCTGCGCTTGATGTTGCACTTAAGTAATTAATAAAACTACCGCCAATAAATAATGTATCACCTTGTGTAAAAACTAAATCGTTATGGTCGGTTACGCTATCGTTTGTAAAAACAACTGATTCGCCCTGAGCCGTTACTGTAGAAGTAACTGCATTAAATAAATTTAAACGACCGCTACCTAATTTATTTGCATAAGTAGCTGTATTTGAAGGATAGTTATTATCTGTTGTAACAATTATACGCTGCCCTGCTTGTAGGCCGGTATAAGCAGGAAACTTAGATAATACTAAAGCCACCCCACCCGATGTAATTGGAGTTGCCATAGATGTGCCACTCATATAACCATAATTTCCAAGAGTTCCTTCAGTTGCACCCCATTCGGTACTCCAAATATTAACTCCTGGTGTGCATAAATCAACTGTATAATTCCAGTTAGAGAAACTTGCTATAACGTCGTTGTTATTATTTGTTGCTGCCACCGATAAAACATAATTGTATCCAGCCGGGTACGATATTTCATCTGCGGCATCATTACCCGCAGCTGCAACTACTATACAATTATAGTTTATAGTTGCCGCAGTAATAATAGATTGCTCGTAGCTACTGCCACCAGTACCACCCCAAGAACAGTTAATTACTTTTGCTCCATGCGAAGCCGCATATTGTATTCCTTCGTAACCCGTAATAATGTATCCTTCTCCACCTGTACCACGTGTATCATTATCTGCCGCACATTTTACAGGTAAAAGCTTACACTTAAAACCTACGCTTGCTACACCAACATTAGTATGTGTACCAACCGTATTATTTGTAGCCGCTGATGCATCACCGGATACGTGAGAGCCGTGAATGTTATTAGTCCCCATAATTTGGGGATAGTTATCCCCAACTATATTATTGTAATCAGCTCCTGCTAAATCCCAACCGGTAAAATTATCGATATAACCATCATGGTCATCATCTATACCATTAATTGGGTCACCATAATTGTGTTTAATATTTGGTATCAAATCAGGGTGAAGTAAGTCTGATCCAGAATCTACGATGCCAATAACCACGTTTGTATCTCCTTGTGTACCGCCAGCAGTTAAATCCCAAACATTATAAGCTTTAATACGGTTAAGATAATTGTATTGTCTTGTACCAGTTCCATTAGCAAAAGTATCTGTTGGGAAAATAAACCACGAATGACGAATATAACGTGGGTCTGCATAATCAAACAATCCTGTTGAAAGCATTAGGTTTATAGCCTTTTCAAGTGATATGTCCTTATTCTTAAATGTAATTTCGTAGGTTAACGATAAATCTGCATATGCTTGACCTAATTTGTTAAATTTTTCTTTAGGTGCTGTTTCCGTAGGAAATAATTTAGCTAATGAATTTACTCCTAAATAATTTAATATTGGAGTTAGCTTTGGTTCATTGATATAGCTTACCAAGCAATTATTTCTGTATTGTTCTTTAACTTTAAAAATTATATGCCCACCTACATAATTAACCCCATCTTTAAAAGAAGGGTCTAATCTAAACATGGTTTGTTTAGCCCCATGAGGGACTTTACCATTGTCTGCCTGAACGTTAAATGCTACAAGCAAGCTAAGTGATAAGCAAATAGATGTAATTATTTTTTTCATCTGTTTAATTGTTTGTTTTTAATTGAGGACAAAATTAATTCTGCTAATTAAGTGATTTATTTTTAGCATTCTAAATTTTATTAAAAATAAGCTATTTTTTAACTTTACCAAGGGACTGGCGGTATATTTTAACAAAAAATAGAGCTTTAATCGCTTAAATTTATTGGTAAGAAGGCATTTCCTGTAAAAAAGCAACTTTGCCATCTTCCAGCTTCATTATTATGTGGTTTATGCCATTAGTTAGCATACAGTACGTTGCTTGTAAGGTTATTTGGTAACGGGCTAATTGATTAATTTCAGTTTGCGTTAAAGCCACATCTATGGCTTTGCACTCTACCAACAATAGTGGTTTTAAGCTTTTGTTACGTACTAAAACATCTACCCGCTTGTTTGTATTAAAAAGTGAAATTTGTTTTTCCACCTCTATAAGTCCTGCAGGGAATTTTTTTTCTTCCGTTAAAAAATGAATAACATGCTGCCTAACCCATTCTTCGGGGGTTAACAAAACATATTTTTTACGAATAACATCAAACACCTGTGTTTGATTTTTTTCTTCTCGTAACCTTAGCTTAACTGCCGGAAAGTTTAATGGACTGAACAATTTTGTATCTTTGAATGCAAAGTAAATATTTTAATACAGAATTTATGAAATCAAAAGAAGAAATAGTTAATAATTGGTTGCCTCGTTATACAGGTGTACCGTTAAACGAATTTGGAAAATATATTATACTGGTAAATTTTAGTAGCTACGTTTATATGTTTGCTGATATGCACGATGTAAAAGTAAAAGGTGAAGACCGCCCCATGATTAGTGCTACAGCCGACAATATTACAATTATAAATTTTGGCATGGGTTCGGCCAGCGCAGCAACTGTTATGGATTTACTTACTGCTATACAACCTAAAGCTGTTTTATTTTTAGGCAAATGCGGTGGCTTAAAAAAGAAAAACCAACTGGGCGATTTAATTTTACCTATTGCTGCCATCAGGGGTGAAGGAACATCTAATGATTATTTTCCTCCAGAAGTACCTGCCCTACCTGCTTTTGCTTTACAAAAAGCCATATCGCATACTATACGCACCAATAGCCGCGATTATTGGACAGGAACCGTGTTTACTACTAACCGACGCGTTTGGGAGCATGATGATCATTTCAAAGAACGTCTGCGCGCATTACGTTGCATGGCTGTTGATATGGAAACTGCTACCATTTTTACAGTTGGTTTTCATAATGAGATACCTACGGGGGCTTTACTTTTAGTAAGCGACCAACCTATGATACCGGAGGGAGTTAAAACAGAAGAAAGCGACAAAAAAATAAGCGAACAGTTTCAAGCAGACCACCTGCGTTTTGGTATAGAATCGTTAAAAGAACTTATAAACAAAGGTGCTACTGTTAAGCACTTAAAATTTGACTAAAGTCCTAATCGTTTAAGGAAATTTCTGTAATTAGTATCAAATTTAGTAATGCTAACCCATGTAAAAACAAACAGGGTATGCGTTAATTCAGGCAGGGCAAAACTATGCACCCACATTAAAACTGCAAGCGGACAAATTACTGATGCAATAGCTATAATAATAGACGTTATGCCCATCCTTAAATCGGATTTCATTAAAAGAAATCCAAACAAAAAAATACTGGATGTATAGCCTATAAAATACGTGTAAGCAAAATAATAATGAATTTTATACGACATATTAATTGATGCTGTAAGTAATAAAGAAATAACAGAACCAATAAACAAATATAGCAGCCATGATTTTGGCATATATTTATTAATATTTAGAATAGCCTCAATAAAAAGAGTAATGCCTATAATAAAAAGACTGGCATTCCAAAAAAAGCCAATCTCTTTATAAATGCCAAAGTGAGATAGCGAGATATGAGTTAGTTGAAGATCTTTTGCATAAAAAGAACAAAAACCAAGTGTTACAACAAATAAAATAATGGCAGCAATATAGTGTACCTGCTTTAAGCGATTTATACGCTCCTTTACATGCACCATGTACTCTGTATTGGCTACATTATCAAACATGCTTAAAGTTAGCAATTATTTTACAAAAAAGCCAGCAAATAAAGACGAATTTAATTCAGGTAACTACCAAGGTAATTTATCTACTCCTAAATTGTAGAATACAAAACTCCACATATCGCCATACTCATCAATTTGTTTTGCGGTTGGTTTACCTGCGCCATGCCCGGCATTTTTATCTATTCTAATAATGATGGGTTCGGTACCGGTTTGATTTTCTTGGAGGGTAGCAGCAAATTTAAACGAGTGCGCCGGTACCACACGGTCATCATGATCGCCTGTTAAAACAAGGGTTGCAGGGTAGTTTGTTTTTTTAACGTTATGTAAAGGAGAGTATTTGTATAGACAAGCAAACTCATCTTTGTTTTCACTGCAACCATAATCTACACACCAGGCACGGCCAATAGTAAATAAATGAAAACGTAACATATCTAAAACCCCTACAGTTGGGATGCAAACTTTAGCCACATCAGGGCGTTCGGTCATAACAGCGCCAATTAACAAACCTCCATTACTGCGACCATGTATAGCCAGTTTTTCATGCGATGTATATTTTTCGGCAACCAAATAATCACAGGCTGCTATAAAATCATCAAACACATTTTGCTTTAAGCATTTAGTTCCAGCCTTGTGCCAATCTTCACCATAATCGCCACCACCACGTATACCTGGCACACAATAAATGCCACCTGCTTCTAAAAACAAAGCTCTGTCAGTTCTATATTCGGGCGAGTAGTAAGCATTAAAACCACCATAGCCAAAAACAAAGCATGGGTTATTTCCATTTTGTTCAATTCCCTTTTTAGAAGTAATAAACATAGGGATTTTTGTACCATCCTTACTGGTAAAGAAAACTTGTTTGGTTTCGTAATCCTCGCTTTTAAAATCGGTTTTAGGTTGAAAAAACAATTCCATCCTATTTTCTTTTACATTGTATGTATATACAGCCGGTGGTGCTGTAAAAGTGGCGCGTGTAAAAAAGGCTACAGTATCTTTATCGGATGTGCTTAGGTCGTTTACTTTGCATAGACCACCTAAATTAGCTTCGTAAAGCAAAATACCATTTGTATCATACACATTCATGCGTGAAGCCACATCGTGCATAAAACTTGCTATAAATTTCCTATCAGCATACTGTACACCTTCTAACAAATCTTTTTGTTGCGGAATAATCTCTTGCCAATATTTTTCTTCAGCATTAGCTAAATTTATTTTTAATAATCGTTGGTTAGAAGCTTTGTAATTGGTTTGCACATAAAAATTATTACCACTGTTATGTACTACGTTATAATCATTTTCAAAATTATCTACCAATTTATACCATGCGTTATTTGCATCTTTAATCTCTTTTATCCATAAAGAATTTCCGCTGGTGCTTTCGCTCCCGGAAAGAACTAAGTATTTTTCATCATCAGTTACACCTGCTGCAAAGTTTCTATCAGGATGAGCTTCATCAGCAAAAATTAATTTATCGGCACTTTGTGCAGTGCCCACTTCGTGATAATAAACTTTATGCCCTGTGTTTTGTTTGGTTAAAGTCTTACCTCTTTCTGGTGCATCATATCGACTGTAATAAAAACCATTTTTATACCAACTGATACCTGAGAATTTTACCCACTCAATTTTATCGTTTAACTCTTTTTTATTGGCAATTTCCATTACATGAATTTCAACCCAATCGCTACCTGCTTTTGAGATTCCATAAGCCAAATATTTTCCATCTTTAGAAACATCCCAACCGGAGAAAGAAACCGTACCGTCTGACGAAAGTTTATTAGGGTCAAGTAATTCTACTCGTTCGTCTTTTAAGTTTTTCTGCACACAAAGTACCGCCTGGTTTTGCAAGCCATTATTGTAAAAAGAAAAATACATGCCGGCCTTTTTTACAGGAGCAGAAAGTTTTTCATAATTCCATAATTGAGTAAGGCGTTTTTTTACATTTTCTCTAAATGGGATTTTATCTAAGTATGAAAAAGTAACTTTATTTTCTTCGTCAACCCAAGCCTTTGTTTCAGCGCTATTGTCGTCTTCTAACCAACGGTAAGGATCGGTTACTTTAGTGCCAAAATAATCATCAACTTGGTTTATTTTTTTTGTTTGAGGATAGGTAAGTTTTATTACTTCTTTTTGTTGTTCAGTTTTATTACTTACACAGGCAGTTAATAAAACTACAGATGAAATAGCGGCAATAGTTTTTTTCATAAACTTGAATTAATGAGCCAAAAGTAAATCTTCTTAGGCTTTCGATTAGTTAAAAATGACAAAAGGTAACAAAGGGATAAATGAGGTTTAAAATAGGGATTAATCTTCTTCTAAAAAGTCTTCCATAGCGTTCATTTTTTTCTCGCTATAAATGCCTTTTTCTACATGTACAATTTTTCCGGTTTTATCTAACACAAAAAAGTAAGGCAAATCAGTATTATCAATTTCAAAGGTTTTTTTATACTCTTTTAAACCTCCAGTATAAAACATTAAGTGGGGCCAAAACTCTTTATCGGTTTGTTTTCTTATTTTATCCTGGCTTGATTTTTCTAATACCTGATTAACGAGATTAAGCATTGGTATAAAATAGTAATTAATATCATAAGCAACCGCAGTACCAAAAGCATTAGTGGTATCTTTTTTAACTACAAATTGGTTGTATGCAGGGTTTAACCATGTGCGTAAATCAGTTTCAGCAGCTTTACTAAAACAAATGCCTATAATGGTGGGTTTACCTTTGCAGGCCTCGGGTAATACAACGTTTTTACCATCAAACGTTTCGCCTGTAATAGCAGGAAACATTTTACCAGTTGCATTTTGTGCGTTTAACTTTGTAAAAGCAGCAAGAAGGATAACTAAAATTATTTTTTTCATTTTATCGGGTTTTAAGATGTTGCTATTTACAAATATATTTAAATACCGAAACAAAAATTTCTCAGCATTTATGATACTACCTAAACAATTGGTAACTTTGTAATATGAACTGGAATGCCTTAGACCACATAACTCAACTGGATGTTATTAACGAAGAGTCTAAATCTACGCCCATTTTGCTTTTTAAACACAGTACACGTTGCAGTATTAGTAGTATGGCTTTAAACAGAATAGAAAGCAATTGGAAAGATGGCGACAATCAACTTATTAAACCTTATTATTTAGATTTAATTGCACACAGAGATATATCTAACCAGATTGCTGAGCAGTACGGCATTGAACATCAATCTCCACAGGCATTGGTAATATCAAAAGGAGAGTGTATTTATCACGAATCGCACACCAATATACGTTACGCCGATATTATGAAGTTGGCTAAATAAATATTACTGATTAAAAATACTTTCCTTCAGCAAGATAGTGTTTCACGTAATCTTCAACCCCTTCTTCTAAAGTCGCAAAAGCTTTAGTGTAACCAGCTTTCTGTAGTTTGCTCATTTTAGCTTCGGTAAAATACTGGTACTTATCTCGTATATCAATTGGCGTATCTATAAAATCAATTTGCTCGGCTACCCCCATAGCTTTAAAAGTGTTTTTTGCCAAATCTAAAAAAGTGCGGGCTGTGCCCGTTCCTAAATTATAAATGCCATTAGCAACTTTGTGTTGATATAAAAACAGAATAACACTGCATAAATCTTTTACGTAAATAAAATCGCGCAATTGTCCGCCATCGGTGTAATTTGGGTTATGCGAACGGAACAATTTAACTCTGCCATTTTGTTTTATTTGGTTAAAGGCATGAAATATAACCGATGCCATACGCCCTTTATGAAACTCATTTGGTCCGTATACGTTAAAAAATTTCAATCCAACCCAATAGGATGGTTTGGTACTTTGTTTTAAAGCCCATTTATCAAAATCGTTTTTGCTATCACCATAATGGTTTAATGGTTTTAGTTTTTCAATAATGCTTTCATTTTCATCATCGTATCCAAACTCCCCCAAGCCATAGGTAGCTGCTGATGAGGCATAAACTAAAGGAATGTTATGATTGGCACACAAATGCCAAAGTGTTTGGGTGTAGTGTAAATTCAGTTTATTAAAGGTTTCTACATCAAATAAAGTAGTATCAGTACGTGCACCTATGTGAAAAATAAATTCAACCTCGCTTGCATTAGCCTCTATCCATTGTGCTAATTCATCACGATTTATTTTTTGAATGTATTTTTTACCTATCAGGTTTTTATTTTTTTCGGTATCCGTAAAATCATCCGAAATAATAATATTTTCAAAACCAGCTTGGTTTAACTTACTTACTAAACAACTTCCTATAAAACCTGCGGCTCCTGTAACAATTAGCATTTTGTGTTGATTAAAATTCTGCCCAAAATTGCTTAAATAATTGCAGATAAAAAAACAAGGCAGCTATTTTCACCGATACCACTACCCTACTCACCTATAATCAGATTTGGCTTACCTAATTGTAGCTTACTATTTAATTACTTAATTATACCTTTGCACAAAACAATTTTATGAACACTACTACAAAAGCAACTTTTACAAGATACGAAGTTTTAGTAATTGCTATTTTAGCCCTTACACAGTTTACCGTTATTTTAGACTTTATGGTGCTATCTCCTCTTGGAGCTCAGCTCATGAAAGAACTAACAATAAACACATCGCAGTTTGGTAATGTAGTATCGGCTTATGCGTTTAGTGCCGGTATAGCAGGTTTGTTAACGGCAGGCTTCGCCGATAAGTTTGACAGAAAAAAACTACTTCTATTTTTTTATGGTGGTTTCATTTTCGGAACTTTTTTATGCGCCATTGCTCCTGATTATGACTTTTTATTAATAGCACGCATAGTAACCGGTTTATTTGGTGGTGTAATTTCATCTATATCGTTTGCCATTATTACCGATTTATTTAAAATGGAAGTACGTGGCAGGGTAATGGGTTTTGTGCAAATGGCTTTTGCGGTTAGTCAGGTAATGGGCATTCCGGTGGGGCTTTTATTGGCAAATAAATTGGGTTGGCATTCTCCGTTTTTTATGATAGTAGGGCTTGCCGCATTAATAGGCATAGTAATTTTTATGTATTTAAAACCTGTTAACGAGCATTTAAAAATAAAATCAGATAGAAATGCCTTTCAGCATTTATTAAAAACATTATCAACCCCTAATTATTTAAGAGGCTTTATGGCTACCATTTTATTAGCTACGGGCGGTTTTATGCTTATGCCTTTTGGTAGTGCTTTTAGTATTAGTAATTTAGGTTTAACGCAAGACCAACTACCGGTTCTTTATTTTATAACAGGTATCTTTTCTATGATATTTGGTCCGCTTTCAGGTAGATTAAGTGATAAAATTGGCAAATACAACATGTTTGTTGTGGGTACCCTCCTTACTATATTAATGGTATCTATTTATACTCATTTAGGTATAACCCCTTTGTGGCAAGTAATTTCATTAAACGTAGTTTTGTTTGTGGGCATTTCATCACGTATGATTTCAGCTTCGGCATTAATGACTGCTGTACCCGAACCACAAGACAGAGGGGCTTTTATGGGCATTAACTCATCTATACAACAACTATCGGGTGGTGTGGCAGCTTTTGCTGCAGGTAAAATTGTAGTTCAGGTTAAGGATGCCCCTTTACAGAATTACGACATTTTGGGTTATGTGGTAGTTTGCAGTATGTTAATTACTGTGGGCATGATGTATATTATTAATAAACAGGTTATGAATAAAAAACCATTTATGCCACCTGTTGCACCTATAAAAGAAACTGTAGTAGAAACAGAATAAGTTAGCTCTAATTATTTTTTGTACTTTAGTATGGCATTAGTTTTGCACACAACTAATTATGAAAAAGCATTTAATACAATTAATTAAAATAACAGCTACGTGTTTTGTATTGAGTCTTTTTTTCTTTTTTACGGAAGAACCTAAAGTTCCTGCCTTTCCTGCAAAAATAAAAGGCATTGATTTACCCGAAAAAACAAATGAGGCTTTTAAAGCAGGCGAAGTACTTAGCTACAGATTACATTATGGCTTTATAGATGCCGGTGTAGCCATAATTGAAGTAATGCCTAAAATACAAGATTTTGGTGGACATAAAGTATACCATATAGTAGGCAATGGTTATTCTAAAGGTACATTTAACTGGTTTTTTAAAGTAAAAGACAGATACGAAACCTATATAGATAAAGATGCCTTAGTGCCCTGGTACTTTATGCGCAGGTGCGATGAAGGTGGTTACATTATTAATCAGGATTACTTATTTAATCATTACACCAAAAAAGTTGATGTAGGTGATGGTAAACAATATGATGTGCCTATTGGCATTCAGGATATGTTATCATCTTTTTACTACGCCCGTAATATAGATTTTACAAATGCTAAAGAAGGTAACATATATGAAATACCAAGTTTTGTAGATAAACAAAACTGGACACTTAAAATAAAATATGTAGGCAAGGAAACTATTGATACAGATGTAGGCAAGTTTCGTTGTATAAAATTCAGACCCATTATTCAAACCGGGCGTATATTTAAAAAAGAAGAAGATTTAAATGTTTGGATAACCGATGATAAAAACCATATACCTATTCGTGCACAAGCTAAAATATTAGTAGGTTCTGTAAAAATGGATTTAACTTCGTATAAGAACTTAGCCAATGCTACTTCTAAAGTAGAGTAATCTTAAATCAACCGCTTGGCTTTCTTTTAATTTTTACCTTTGAGCTCTTAAGTTTAAGTATATGCGTATTGTGTTTATGGGTACTCCACAATTTGCGGTGGAGTCTTTAAAAGTTTTAGTAGAAAACAATTATAACATAGTGGGTGTAATTACATCGCCCGATAAACCTGCCGGACGAGGACAGCAAGTACAACAAAGTGCCGTAAAACAATTTGCCATACAACATAACCTAAACGTATTACAACCAACCAACTTAAAAGACAAAGCTTTTTTACAAGAACTAAAAACATTACAGCCTGATTTACAAATTGTAGTTGCTTTTAGAATGCTGCCCGAAAGTGTTTGGGATATGCCTCCATTAGGCACCTATAATTTACACGCAAGTATGTTACCGCAATACCGAGGTGCCGCACCTATAAACTGGGCCATTATAAACGGAGAAAAAGAAACTGGTATTACTACATTTAAATTACAGCACGAAATAGATACCGGCAACATTTTACTACAACAAAAAATTAACATTACTCCTGAAATGAATGCGGGGCAACTGCATGATATATTAATGATACAAGGAGCAAGCCTAATGTTGCAAACTGTAAAAAAAATAGAGCAAGGCAATATTGTTTTAACCGAACAAAATAAATTACTGGCTAATCAAACGGCAAAGCATGCACCTAAAATATTTAAAGATACTTGTCAGATAAACTGGAGCAATTCATTAGATGATATTTATAATTTAATTCGTGGTTTATCTCCTTATCCTTGTGCCTGGACAGAATTAAACATAGGTGATAAAAAAACAGCCTTTAAAATTTATCAGGCAACTAAAGAAGAAGTGCAGCACAACTTATCTGCTGGGCAAATGAAAACAGATAATAAAACATTTTTAAAAATCGCTGCAAAAGGCGGTTTTATTAATGTTATAGAACTTCAAATGGCAGGCAAGAAAAAACTTTTACTTGCCGAATTCTTAAAAGGGTTTTCGTTTGATGAGAATTCATTTTTCTCTTAAAAATAATTCCCTTTATCAGTATAGCTTACAGGCATTTATTAGTAAAAAGTGTTTATTAGGAGCCAAACGTGGGTTGTTGCCATACTTAAAGCCTATATTTGATAGGTGTTTCGGTACATTTTATTAACAAACAGGCTGTTTATCAACAATTTTATCATTTTTTTTACCTACACCTATTGACAAGCAAGACTTTCGTATATACATTTGCTCTGTTCAATTAAAATTAAGTTTAACCCTAAAAAAACAAAAACATGAACAAAGGTGAATTAATCGATGCAATTGCAGCACATTCTAAATTAACAAAAGCTGACGCTGGTCGTGCTTTAGAAGCTACAATCGAAACATTAGAAAAACAATTAAAAAAAGGTGACCGTATCGCTTTAGTAGGTTTCGGTTCTTTTTCAATTTCTAAACGCGCTGCTCGTATGGGCCGTAACCCTCAAACAGGGAAAGAAATTAAAATTGCTGCTAAAAAAGTAGTTAAATTTAAAGCTGGTTCAGACTTAGCTAAAAAAGTTAACAAGTAATTTTTAGTTGAAACTAATAAAAGAGCCTTGCAGAAATGTGAGGCTTTTTTATTTAAGTATTTTTATACCTTTGAAACGATATAGGGCATAAGGAATTTACTTTTAAAAACTGATAATTAGTATAGAGATAAATGCCTCACTAAAAACCAATAATTTTAAAAAGCATGAAGATTGAAAAGAACAAAGTGGTATCGGTAAACTACCATTTAACCGGAAAATTAGAAGAAGAACCAGAAGAATTGATTGAACAAACATCTACCGAGGCACCTTTTGTGTTTTTATACGGTGCAGGTGGCATGCTTGAAGATTTTGAAAAAAACTTAGCAGGTAAAACAGCAGGCGATGCTTTTGATTTTCATATAAAAGCTGATAAAGCTTATGGCGAACATAATGGAGATTATGTAGCAGAAATTCCTAAAGAAGCTTTTCATGTAGAAGGTAAATTTGATGCAGAGCGTGTAAAAGAAGGTGAAGAATTACCAATGCTTGATAGTGAAGGTCATCAAATGCAAGGCATGGTTGTTGAAGTTGGTGATAAACACGTTGTAATGGATTTTAACCACCCTTTAGCAGGATATGATTTGCATTTTGTAGGTAGTATATTAGATGTACGCGAGGCTACTGAAGAAGAACTTGATCACGGACATGTACATGGGCCACATGGACATCATCATTAATAAACATTAGTTTATATATAGAAAAAAAACAAAAGCTGCTCTTAAAAACAGGGCAGCTTTTTTATTATTAATTTTATGCCATGTTCAACGATTTAAAATCATATAGTCGATTTCTGCTTCCTCTTTATTTGCTTATGGGCATTACCATTTTAGGTACGGTAGGTTACCAATTAATTTGCGGCTACAACTTAATTGATGCTTTTTACATGACCATTATAACCATTGCTACAGTTGGTTTTGAAGAAGTTCATCCACTCGATATGTGGGGCAAAATTTTTACCGCTTTTTTAGTGATGATAAGTTTTGGTATATTTGCTTACTCCATTAGTGCGGTAACTCGTTTTGTATTTGATGGCGAGTTTAACCAACTATTTAAGAACAGAAAATTGAACGCAACAATAGAAAAATTAAATGATCATGTTATAATTTGTGGCTACGGTCGTAATGGAAGACAAGCCGCACAAGTGCTAAAAAAACATAAACAACGTTTTATTGTAATTGAAAAAAGTGCTGAGCTTACAAGTACTATGCAGCACCAGTATAGCGATTTGGTAATAAATGCCGATGCCACGCTTGATGAAGTGTTACTTAAAGCCGGCATACTTAGAGCAAAAGCCTTAGTAACTACATTACCTATAGATGCTGATAACTTATTTATTGTACTTACCGCGAGAAATTTAAACCCCAACCTTACTATTATTAGCCGTGCGAGTGAGGATAACTCAGATACCAAACTTAAAATTGCCGGTGCCAATAATGTTATAATGCCTGACAAGGTTGGTGGTGCCCACATGGCATCGCTAATTATGAAACCCGATGTAATTGAATTTATTGACCATATAGTGGGACAAGAAGGTGATTCGGTTAACATGGAAGAAATTACGTTTGAAAACATTCCGGAACGATTACGTCACAAAACATTACGCGATTTAGAAATTAGAAATAAATCGGGTGCCAACATTATTGGTTTTAAAACTGCTTCAGGAGAATATATTATTAACCCCGATGCAGATACCCGAATTATACCATCTGCAAAAATATTTGTGCTGGGTAATGCAGAGCAAATTAAAAAACTAAAAGAGTTACTGGCTTAATATGAGTTATTTTAAATTTATTAAAACAAAAAAGTTTTTCATTCATGCAGGCATAGCTATTGTTGTGGCTATATTATTATTTTGGGGTAGCTTTAAAATGGTTGCTAATTATACACAACATAACATAACTATTAAAGTACCCGATTTTATAGGTAAACCAGTTACAACGTTGGACGATTTTATTAAAGATAAAAAATTACGTTATCAAATTATTGATTCTATTTATAGTCCGCAGCAAACACCAGGCACTATCATACGGCAAGACCCTGAAAAAGAAAGCGAGGTAAAAGAAAACCGTGTTATTTATTTATACGTAACTTCTACATTGCCTCCACAAATAGCAATGCCCAAGTTAATTGATAGGTCGGTGCGGCAGGCTGTTGCTATGATAGAAAGTTATGGATTGAAAGCAAATATTAAGTACGTTGCTGATGCCTGCAAAAATTGCGTTATAAAACAATTTTATAAAGGCAAAGAAATTGCTGCGGGTACACCTGTAAAAAAAGGTTCGGTAATTGAATTACAAGTAGGTAAAGGCAGCAATAACGAAACCATTTCTTTACCTAATTTAATAGGATTGAGTTTTTGCGATGCAAAAAATAAAATACAATCATCTTCTTTACAAATAGGTAACATAATAGCAGATAAAACCGTTACAGATAGTTGCGAGGCTATTGTTTATAGGCAAACGCCTGCCTTTGGAAAAGATAAAGAACTTAATACCGGCGCTAAAATAGATGTATACATTACTGCAGATAAAAACAAAATAGAGCTTTTAGATAAAAAAGAAGATTAACATTTCATCTCTCCTTCTAATTTGTGAAAAAGAATTTGCTATTTTCTTCCCTCCTATCTCCTAAAAAACGACAGAAAATTTAATGTATCTTTATGGGCTAAAATAAATAGCCGTTTCTTTCGTTGTAGTGAGGTAAAATAGCCCAAACTACGGTAGAAATAAAAATAAAGATGATGATTAAAAAGTTTAGCTTGCTTGTATTTTTTATTATTGCAACTATTGCTCTGCAGGCACAAAAACCTTCACTACATGCCCTACATAGCAATGCTACGTTAATTGAGTATCATAAAAATAAAGCTAAAAGCCATGCAACAAAGGTAAACAATAGAGCACAGAGCACAGCAACGACTACTTTATCGCTGCCGTTTTTTGATGAGTTTTCTTACGCGGGCCCATTTCCTGATAGTACAAAATGGGTTAACTCACAATCGGTATTTGTAAATCATACTAAAGCTATGGCACCACCAACACTGGGTGTAGCCACGTTTGATGGGTTAGACAAATATGGTTACCCATATAACCCCAGTGTTATATCAAACACCAATAATAATCTTCCGCCTGTTCCTTCAGATACAATGACTTCTCCTCCCATACGTTTAGATTCTATCCCTTTCTTTGGAATAGGGCTTTCCCCGTCCGATAGCGTGTTTTTAAGTTTTTACTTTCAGGCACGAGGCTTTTGGGAAAAACCAGACCAAGGCGATTATATTTATTTAGATTTTTATAGCCCAAGTGATACTACATGGTCAAATGTGTGGAATCATGATGGGTACCAATACGACCCTGATAGTAGTTGGCATTTGGTTATGATACCAATACTTGATACCTCCTATTTTCATAGTGGTTTTCAATTCAGGTTTCGTAACATTTCGGGTGGAAGTGGCGATGCCGACCACTGGCATATAGATGAGGTTTATCTTAATAATCAAAGAGCAATTGCAGATACTATGTTTAGCTCTAGCCCCAACTTTTTTAGTTTCCAGGTTTTTGGCGATGTAAGTTTTGTATACGATTTGCAAAGTCCATTAAAAAATTACAGCCAAATGCCTTTTAACCAGTATGCCGGTGCAAGCGATATGAAAGATAGCATAGGCACATTTTTACGGTGTGATTTTCCTACATACGTATCTATACAGTCTTATTCTTCATTTTATAATAGCACAGGGCAACTCATAGCAACTAATCCAAATGGGTCAAACAACCTATATAATTATAGAGATTCAGGTTATTGTAAAGATCCTGCTATTATAGATCCATCTTTAAATGGTTTTACGTATCCACTTTCTACTACTGATAGCTCATTTACGATGAAGTTTTTTGTTCATTCAGTAGATACTATTCCGACTAATGACACTATTATTTTCCATCAAAAATTTAGTAATTATTATGCTTATGATGATGGCAGCGCCGAAGTTGGTTTTGGCATAGACCCTGGGGCTTCGGGCAATTATAGCATGGCGGCGCGTTTTGTTACTCACGTAGCCGATAACCTGCGTGCTATGGATATTTTTTTCGACCCTGTAATTGATGTTGTCGCTATGCAAAGTGCACCTTTTAATATAGTTGTATGGGCAAATAATAAGGGCATGCCTGGCAACATCCTTTATACTGATAGTTTACGGTATGTTTACTTCCCCGCAGATTCGGCCGGTTCAATTATTCACCGAGAAAACAATATGCTACGTTATCAATTTAGAGACTCTGTACCTATTTCTGCCGGCGACACCTTCTTTTTAGGCATTAACCAAATTTACGATCTTCCCGAGATTACTGTTGGCTTTGATAGAAATACCGACTTCCATCATAACATGTTTTACAATGCTGATGGCGTTAATTGGTATGTTTTTCCAGGCGATTTGGATAATGATTATAGGGGCTCTTTAATGATACACCCTGTGTTTGGTGATTCGTTACAAACGCTATCTATCAATAAAATAAATGCGCCCTCAGCAAACATCAGCTTATATCCAAACCCTGCGACAGATTATGTTTATATTCAATCAGACAATACAATTTCTAAAATTATTATAACCGATTTGTTAGGCAATGTAGTGCTGCAGCAAACGGATAATTCTATCAAAAAAATAAATACATTGGCTTTACCCAGTGGTGTTTATTTTATAAAAGCCTATACGGATAAAGGCTTTACCGATACCAAGAAATTTATTATAGCTAAATGATTACAGAAGAGAAAAATTTACTGGAAGACGAACAAGAACTTTTTGAACACCACCGAATTGAAGCCGATAAAGGGCAAGCTCTTTTACGTATAGATAAATATTTGTTGCACAAGCTATCAAATGCATCGCGTACAAAAATACAAGCCGCAGCAGATGCAGGTAACATACAAGTGAATGGTAAACCAATTAAATCAAGTTACAAGGTAAAACCTTTTGATGTTATAACTATTTTACTACCGCATCCGCCAAAAAACTTTGAGCTAATTCCGCAAAACATTTCACTAAATATCATGTATGAAGATGCAGATATTATGATAGTAAACAAACCTGCCGGAATGGTTGTACACCCTGCCTTTGGGCATGAGAATGGAACGCTGGTTAATGCCTTACTATACCATTTTGAACATTTACCACCTGCGCAAAGTAAAGTGGGTACCGATATTTATGCTCCGCGCCCGGGTTTGGTTCATCGTATAGATAAAAACACATCGGGTATTTTAATTGTTGCTAAAAATGAAATTGCTTTAACGCTGCTTGCCAAAAAGTTTTTCGACCACGATTTAACCAGAAAATATGTTACCCTTGTTTGGGGCAATGTTTTAAACGATGAAGGAACCATTACAGGCAATGTTGGCAGAAATGTGCGTAACAGAAAAATTATGGATGTGTTTACCGATGAAACACAAGGCAAGCATGCTGTTACACATTATAAAGTATTAGAACGTTTTGGTTACGTTACTCTCGTTGAATGTACGCTTGAAACCGGGCGTACACACCAAATACGTGTGCACATGAAATCTATCGGGCACCGTATTTTTAATGATGCTGATTATGGCGGTGACCAAATATTAAAAGGAACTAAAACGGCTACCTATAAAAAATTTGTAGAAAACTGTTTTGCGCTTTGCCCGCGACAAGCCTTACATGCCAAATTATTAGAAATTGAACATCCGGCAACCAAAAAAATGATGAAATTTGAAAGCGATTTGCCTGATGATATGAAGAATTTATTGGATAAATGGAGAAAATACAGTAGCCATAAAGCTTTAGAAGAAAGTGAAGAAGGAGAATAATATAGATGTTATTGGTAAAAGAATAAGCACCTTAAAAGCAGATGGTGTAAGCAGTTTTGTAATTATACCAACTGATACCAACTGGAAATTATACGTACTTTTTATTTGGTTTTTTTTATGGACAGTTAGCGGTTTTATAATACTATTTAATTATTTTACACTTACCAATGCAAACACAAAAACTGCTATACTTGTTTGGTTAGGTTTTTGGGCCTACTTTGAATTTAAAATTGGCAGAGCCTTTTTATTTAAAAAATTTGGTAAAGAAAAAATTTGGGTAAAAAACGGCAAGCTTAATTACTGGAAAGATGTAGCTGGTCGTGGCAAAAAATTAGAATTTGATATAGAGCTAATAAAAGACTTACAACTGGTAGAAAAAAATAAAAGAGACTTTTTTCAATTTATGAATGAGTCTTTTTGGGTAGTGGGTGGCGAAAGTATTTCGTTTACTTATGGTTCAAAAACTTACCGCATAGGCGTTCAACTTAACGAAGATGATGCCAAGGAATTACTAAAGCAAGTAAAATACGCCATCAACAATAAGTAAACTAATTCAACCTAATTTAATTAGTTGAAGAAGGAGGCGTTTCTTTACCCATATTTTTTGATACTTCTTCTAGCAACTTTAAACCTAGCAAACCACTTATCGGCCCATTAGCTCCATCTCCTCCACCTGTAATCAACACATCAGGAATTACTTTGATTTTATCTTTACCAATAGCCTCGGTTACTTTCAATCTACTAAAATTATCACCTCCCATAGCATCAACAGCTAAACGATAACTCTCCGCATTTGATTTACCAATAGCTAAAATACTTTGTGCTTCTGCATTACCTGTTACCGATATTTTTTCGGCATCTGCATTTGCAAGTGCTTTAATTTTTTCTGCTTCGGCATTAGCTATTAGTTTGGTTTTTTCAGCATCGGCAGCAGCAATTACTTTTAATCGTTCAGCCTCCGCATTAGATGATATTTTTACACCTTGCGCTTCACCGGTTGCTTTTTTAACAGCTGCATCAGCTATACGCTCAGATATTAAAACGCCTTGGTCTGCTTTTACAATTTCTTTTTGCATATCAGCTACGGCAGTTTCTTTTTCTAAAGCCTGACGAGTAACCTCCGCACGTTTTTGCGTTTCAAAAGTTGTGTTTTGTTCTTCAGCAATTTTTCTATCGGTTAATGTTTTCATTAAACTTTCAGGTGGAACTATATCTCCAATTAAAGTATCAACACCATTTACATTATATTGGTCTAATACCATACTAATTTTAGCCTTGGCAGCATCTTGCCTTTCTTTACGAGTGCTTAAAAACGCTATCACATCGCTATCCTGAGCTGAGTTACGAAAGTAGTTACCAATAGTAGGTTCTAACACCTGCCCTACTAAATTCATCATGCTACCAAAACGCGCAATTACTTTTGGTGCTTCGGTAGTTGGAATATGAATAATTTGAGATACATCTAAATTAAAAGGGAAGCCATCTTTTGAACGAACTGTAATGGTAGATAAGTTTTTATCTAACTGATGTGATTCACTACGAGCATTAGCCCAGTTTAGTACTAAGTTAGTTGTTGGCACTAATTCAACACGCATAATAAATGTATTTACAGGGTACTTGCCCGGACCAAGAGGTTCAGCCCAAACGCCTTTTTCGCCTTTGCTAACAATGTTGCCATGTTTAAATTCGGCACCACTTAAATCTTTTCCATCTTTTCCTACATATGATATAACAACACCTACATAACCAATAGGAATTTCAGTCATTTTAATTTGTTCCACTTGTATAAACCACGGGTTTAAATAATAAGAACCAGCTAAAATAACCTCAGGTTGTAACCCTTTATTCCCACTGGCCGCAAGAAACGCATCACAATCCTGAAAATTATTATGTCCTGCAGTTTGTTTACCTGCAATGTTTCCTTCTTCAATTGGCATACCATCCAAGGTTGTAACAATGCCAACCATATTTTCAGAAATAGCAGTCATGTCGTAAGTCATCACATCAAATAAAAATGTATTTATACGATAGCTACCAGCCGTAATTATTGCAGACTGACGGCCTTTGCGGCCACCGTTACGTAAAAATGCTTCCGCATCCTGAAAAGAATCGCAATCGACTTTACGAGCCAAGATAAAACCGGTTTCAAGTTCTTTACCATCCCTGGCAACCAATAAACCAATTTTACCTTCAGGAATTAAAGTAAAGCCTTGTAGTTTAATTTCGTACTGCCAAATCCATTTCCAAAAATAAATGCCTGGTGCTAAAGGTTGTGCCTGAAAACCCGCTTCACCATTTATGGCAATAATTCTACCCGGAGGCAATTCTTTATTAGCACCAAAGAGTACAAATTTTTTAGTTACTAAACCTATCTTATCCTCAGGAACAATAATGATTCCAAGCAATCGAAAAATTAATTTGTAAAAAACAAGACAAAGTACAGGTATAATAACCCACCAGAATTTTAAAACAGTTTCCATATAGTTTAGTTTTGATTTGTTAAACCAAAATTAACACTAAATCAAACTCGTGTTTTCACAATAGTTATTAAATAGTAATGAACAGTTGGGGCTTTTCTACTTTTTCTTTTCGTATTTCCAGTTGCGGATTTTGCCTTCACTAATCCATTCAACAGCCTGTTCCATTCGTTTATTTCGGGTTTCCTCTGTTTTAGCTTCGGTTAGCCACACAATATATTCTTTCTTTTTACCAGGTGTAAAGTTTTTAAACTGCTCATTAGCTTTTTTATTTTTGCTTAAAGCCGTTTTAAAATAAGAAGGAGTTTCTAATGCTGTCTCATCTGTAATTTTTTTGCGAGGAGGTAGTTTTAGTCCTTCCTCATTAATTTTCATAGCTTCTTTTAAATAGCTAATCATTTGTTTGTCAGACGGGAGGTCCTTTAAGCTCATAAGTTTATCTAAATGCCCCATTGAATTACCTTGGGCTCTTTTTAGCTTATCAGCATCTTTCATTAAAGCCGCTTTCCAAAAACCAAAAGCGCAGTGTTGTTTAAACACGGCCATGGTGCAAAACGGGCCTTTATAATCAAAAGCGGCAAAACCCCATTTAATGGTTTCTTCCACTTCAGGACAAACCCGGTGTACCAATTTGCGTAAATGATTTAAAATGGGTTGTGCAAAGGGTTGCGCCTTTAAAATATAAGCATCTACCTTAGGGTTTGTTTTTGCCATATTATTTGATTTTATATGCATTAAATATAATAATTTCTTTAAAATATTGAAGATATCTAATCAGCATCTACTAACTAAAAAACGTTATTTTTGCCTAACTAATTTTTAAGATTATGAACCCCGAAGTAAAAACAGTTTATGATAAAGCTAATGGCTTAATGGATAAAAGTATAACCCATTTAGAGCAAGAGCTAACCAAAATACGTGCCGGTAAAGCTAACCCGGCTATATTAGATAATGTATCGGTTGATTACCATGGTACCAGAATGCCCATTAGCCAAACGGCTAATGTAAACACGCAAGATGCGCGTACATTAATTATTCAGCCTTGGGAAAAAACCATGTTAACGCCCATTGAAAAAGCTATACAAGCGGCTAATTTGGGGCTTAACCCACAAAACGATGGGATTTTAATTCGTATATCTATTCCGCCACTTACCGAAGAACGTAGAAGGGATTTGGTAAAAAAAGCCAAACAAGAAGCCGAAGATGCTAAAGTTGGCATTAGAGGTGCGCGTAAAGATGCGATGGAGGAAATTAAAAAATTAAAAGGTCAGAAAACTCCTTTACCTGAAGATGAGGCTAAAGATGCTGAAGCAAAAATACAAGTGCTTACCGATCAATATGTAAGCAAATGCGATAAGCATTTAGAACATAAAGAGAAAGAAATTATGACTGTTTAGTTTCACGCAATGGAATTAAACTCAAAATCAATTATTGGCATTGTAGGTTCGGGCGCTATGGGCAGCGGTATTGCGCAAGTAGCTGCTATGGCAGGGCATCGGGTTTTATTGTATGATAATAATGCCCCATCTTTACAAAAAGCAAAACAAAATTTAGCCGGAACACTCACTAAATTAGTAGAGAAGCAAAAAATTACGCAACAAAAAAGTGATGAAGTAATTTCACTGGTTTCTTTTATTGAGAATATTGAAGGTTTAAAACCTTGCAACTTAGTAATTGAAGCCATTGTAGAAAATCTCGATATTAAAAAACAAGTGTTTTCTCAATTAGAAAAAATTACAGAAGGCAATTGTATTTTAGCTACTAACACCTCATCTTTATCTGTTACATCTATTGCTGCGGCTTGTGAAAAGCCAGCGCAAGTGTTGGGCATACATTTTTTTAACCCGGCGCCTTTAATGCCTTTGGTAGAAATTATACCGGGCATTGCAACTGATATTACCATTACACAAACCTCCAAAAAACTAATAGAAAGTTGGGGTAAATTACCTGTGCTTTGTAAAGATACTCCGGGTTTTATTGTAAACCGAATTGCTCGTCCGTTTTACGGCGAGGCTATGAAAATATACGAAGAAGGCATAGCTGATATACCAACTATTGATTGGGCCATGAAAGAAATTGGTGGATTTAAAATGGGGCCTTTTGAGCTGACTGATTTAATTGGGCATGATGTAAACTATACAGTCACCGAAACAGTTTGGAAACAATTTTATTTTGATGCCCGTTATCGCCCAAACCTTTGTCAGAAACGTTTGGTAGAAGCAGGTTTTTATGGTAGAAAATCTAACAAAGGATTTTACGATTATAGTGTAACAGATTTACCTCAGCCGAAAAAAGATGAAGTATTAGGCAAAGAGATTTTTATACGCATTATTGCCATGCTAATAAACGAGGCGGCTGATGCACTTTATATGCAAATAGGCAGTAGAGAAGATATAGACTTAGCTATGACAAAAGGTGTAAACTACCCTAAGGGTTTATTAAAATGGGCAGATGAAATTGGCGTTGAAATTATCTATCAGCAATTGAAAACCTTGCATGCTGATTATGGTGATGACCGCTATCGCCCAAGTATATTGCTTAAACGCATGGCAGCAGATAAAAAGAAATTTTATTAGACCTTGACAAACGCTGAACTTATAACTCATTTTTACCAATCGTTTGCTAATGCAGATGCAGAGGGAATGGTAAGTTGCTATCATGACTCTGTTCAATTTCAAGACCCCGCCTTTGGTATTTTAAAAGGTGAGGACGCCAAAAACATGTGGCGCATGTTACTTGGCAGAAATAAAGGCAACATACGTATTACGTTTAGTAATGTTAAAGCAACTGAAAAAACAGGAAGTGCAAATTGGGTAGCAGAATATGTTTTTAGTGCAACAGGCAGAAAAGTAGTTAATATAATTTCTGCAGAGTTTGAATTTGCTGATGGAAAAATTATAAAACATACCGATACGTTTGATATTTATAAATGGACCAAACAAGCCTTAGGTTTAAAAGGTTACTTATTGGGCTGGACTGCTTTTATGCAAGGCAAAATTCAACAGCAATCAGGAGCCTTACTTAAAAAGTATACAGAGAAAAAAAACAGTTAGGTTATCTGTCCATTCCAACTCTATCTCCCCCACAATATTGCTGAAAATACTGAATAGCAATATCACTGCCCAGTTGGTCGGCCTTATTTAAATCTTCACAAGCCCCTCGCCTATCTTTACTTGCCATTTTAATGGCTGCACGGTTTACATATACTGATGCGTAATCTACTTTAAGTTTTATGCAATAATCAAAATCTTTCAACGCCTCTACATTCTGTTTTAAACCTCCTTTAGCGGTTCCTCTAAAATTATAAGCAATATAACTTTTGGGATTTAGTTTTATAGCTTCATCTAAATCTTTCACGGATCCTGAAAAATCGTTGACACTAAGTTTACTTGCCCCTCGGTAAGTAAGCGAGTACTCGTCTTTTGGATTTCGTTTTACTAACGTATCAAAAACCTTTATAGCACTTCTATAATCTCCAACTTCAAACTTGCTTTGTGCCAAGCTCAAGTAAATACTGTTATCAATTTTTTGATATTTAGATAACTTGAGCCCTTGTTCTAAATCTTTTATTGCATAGGCATACTCTTTCTGTTTAAACTTAATCATACCCCGTCCAATATAAGCAACAGCATAATTATCTTTTTCATCAATAATGTTATTATACATATCTAACGCTCCTTTTATATCCTGCCCAAAAGCGCGCAATTCTGCCATGTAGCACATTAGTTCAACATCGTGAGGCACTAATGAATCAGCATTATCGTAATATTTTTTTGCCTGGTCATATTTCTTATTCAAATAACAGGCTCTGCCTAAATATTTAATACAATTAAAATTATCAGGGTTATATTTTAAAGAAAGCTCTAAGTTTTTTTGTGCCGCCGAAAAATCATTTAACTGCATGTTACAAAAAGCTATTTTGTTGTATGCCTCCACATAATCTTTTTTAATTCTAACCGCTTTGTCAAGCAACTTAATAGCATCCTTATATTTTAAAGAATCTATAAGTTTCATGGATGCTTTATATAAATCGGCAGCAGGGTCTAAAGTACGGCTTGTATCTGTTTTAGCTTTTTGAGCAAGGCACGTACTCAAAGAGATAATAAATAAATAAATAAAAAGTGTGCCCCGCATTCTTTAAAATTAGTAATTTCACTTAAAATTAAAAATTATGCAAACAGTATTTCCTATTCTATTAACAGTTTTAGCACTTATGGTGGTGCTTACTTCTTTTGTAAGCATACAACAAGGCACTGTGGCAGTAACCACCATTTTTGGTAAGTATAACCGCATTTTGCATCCGGGGTTAAACTTTAAAGTCCCTCTTGTAGAAAAAGTATTTAAAAAAATATCTATTCAAAACCGTTCAGCCGAAATGGGTTTTCAGGCAGTTACCATAGACCAAGCCAATGTAAATTTTACAGCCATGCTGTTATATGCCGTATTTAATACAGATGAGCAAACTATTAAAAGTGTTGCCTTTAAGTTTATTGATGAACGTAATTTAATGCAAGCCTTGGTTCGTTCGGTTGAAGGTTCGGTACGTGCTTTTGTGGCTACTAAAAAACAAAGTGAAGTGCTTTTATTGCGCAGAGATATTGTATTAGAAATTAAAGACCAATTAGACAAAACCTTAGAAGAATGGGGCTACCATTTAATAGATTTGCAATTAAACGATATAACTTTTGATGAAGAAGTTATACGCTCTATGGCTAAAGTAGTTGCCTCAAACAATTTAAAAGCTGCCGCCGAAAACGAAGGACAAGCTTTATTAATTACCAAAACAAAAGGTGCCGAGGCAGAAGGTAACGCTATTAAAATTGCTGCTCAAGCTGAAAAAGATGCTGCCCAGTTACGTGGACAAGGAGTTGCTTTGTTTAGAGAAGAGGTTGCCAGAGGGATGAGTCAGTCGGCTAAATTAATGCAGGACGCCAATTTAGATGCCTCGCTTATTTTGTTTAGCATGTGGACTGAAGCCGTAAAAAACTTTGCAGAACATGGTAAAGGCAATGTTATATTTTTAGATGGCAGCACTGAAGGAATGCAGCAAACTATGCGTCAAATGATGGCCATATCTAAAATGGATGTAAAAGATAAAAAATAATTACGCAGGCATTCGGTATTTAGTGTAATGAAAAAACAGACTAAAAATACCCAGGCAATTCAATCTCAACAAGGTTTCTTTCAAAACAAACGTTTACAGCTCATTTTAATTAGTGTATTTGTATTCTTTATGTACGCACGTACAGTAAGTTACGAGTACATTGGGCTCGATGATACTACGTTGATAGAAACCAACTATAAGTTTATCAAAAATTTTTCTAACGTTCCAACTGCATTCACCAAGGATGTAATGTATAGTGGCGCGGTTATAGATAACGAGAAAGATTATTATCGCCCTATGCTCACACTTTCGTTTATGATAGATGCGCATATAGCAGGTAATGCTAAGCCAAGATGGTATCATTTTGCTAATATCCTTTACCACTTAACAGCCTGTTTGCTTTTATTTGTATTATTATCCAAACTCAAAGTAAATCCAATTTCGACCTTTTTATTAACGCTGTTATTTTCCGTTCATCCAATAGTAGACCAAGCTGTAGCATGGATACCGGGTAGAAATGATACATTGCTTGCTATTTTTGTGTTATCAAGTTTTATTTTCTTGCTCAAGTATATTGAAACAAAAGAAATTAAAACCTTAGTGTGGCATCTTGTATTTTTTGGTTGTGCTTTATTTACCAAAGAAAATGGCATTATGCTACCCATTTTGTGTATGGGTTATCTTGCTTTTATAGCGAAAGACAGCTTTAAATCAACATGGCTTAAACTTGGCGTGGGTTATTTACTATTTATTATTCCTTGGTTTTTTCTTCGAAAAGCGGCGATAGAAGGTTCTACTACTGATAATAGTTTACACGCAACTCTATCAAACTTTACAAATAATGTACCTTTTATGTTACAGTATGTCGGTAAAGCTATACTTCCATTCAACTTATCGGTAATGTGCATGATGGAAGATGTAAATTACCTACAAGTAATTATTGCTTTACTATTTATTGCGGTAGCCATATTTTTTTCAAAAAATAAAAGATGGTCTTTTGTTTTGTTTGGCCTGGCTTGGTTTGTTTTTTTTTTAGCACCTTCTTTTTCTGCCAGATTAGTTGAGGGGCTTGAACACCGTTTGTATGTTCCTATTATAGGTTTCATAATTTTTGCAGCAGAAACCGATTGGATGAAAAACTTATCTGCTTCAGATAAAAAAACATGGGTTGCTCTAACAATTTATATAGTGGCTTTAATATGGATTACCAACAGTCGGTTAGAAATATTTAAAAACAGGTTTAACTTTAATATTAGTGCTATGCAAACCTCACAATATAGTGTTGTACCTTGCGTTAATTTGGCAGGAGATTATGATATTGCAGGCAAGCCTGATAGAGCAATAGAAATGTACAAAATAGCTTTAAAACGGGATTCAATTTATGGAATTATCCATCCCAATAATAGAGTAAGTTACTACACCATACTGCACGATAATTTAGGTGTTATTTACGCCAGTAAACAAATGTATAAAGAAGCTGAACAAGAATTCGCATTAGCAGTTAAGAGCGATGATGTATATGCCATTTACCACATGGCAAATATTTACTTTAAAACCGGAAGGATGGAACAGGCAGCCAAATTTTGGAAAAAGGTTATAACCAAGCAACCCAACCAACCTGAATTTAAAGATGTTTATTTACGTTTAGCACAATACGCGAGAGACAAAAAAGATACCGCTTCTTTTAATTACTACGTAGGCGAATTTAAAAAGCGAGGATACTAATTATTTTACTATAACCAATCTTTTGTTTACCACACTTTCGTTGCCTGTAATAGTCATATTATAAACACCTTCATTTAAAATACCAGCATCTATATTTGCTGTACCTGTTATAGTTTTAGTCAACACTAATTTACCTGCAACATCAAATACTTGTATCGTTTGTTTTTCTGTAGAATTAGTTTCTATAATAAAAATACCATTAGTTGGATTTGGATAAACAGATATTTGGTTAACACCGCTAAACATTTGTTTTATACCTGTTGCTTCAGGTTTACTTGTATTGCTATGCGCTTTTGAATAAGTGCTTTGTGTGTTATTATTACCAGCTAATCTTAAAGTAGGCGTGCAACTAAATCCAATTGCATCTACTCGCCAATTGCCATTAGGATACGTTGCATAATTAGGGTCGGTAGCTGAAGTACCAGTTGTATTTACCAAAACATGCCAACTTCCTGTATTACTATTATCTCTCCAAAACGAATATCCAGTAACAGGGTTTGCTTGCCCACTTTCAACTGTATAAGCATTCCAAGAAAAATTAGACCCGCTTTCCTGAACAAACATTGTTTGATGATAAGGACTCATAGCCCCTATATTACCACAAGTATCTCGTATGGCAAGTTTATATGTCCAACTGGAATATTGTGGGTTACCGCCATTTGGCCCACCAATACTAAAAGAAGTATCAATAAACCTACTTAAAGAATCTTTACTTACTGCACCAATACGCAAGTAGTTTGAAGAGATGGCATCTTTTCTGTATAGAATAAAACTGTCTACATTCGTATATGAAGTTTTATCCCAATATACTATGTTATAATTGTAATTAGTTGCACTATCTGTAGTCACCATACCCTACAAAAGCAAATAAAATAATAAAGTAAAGTTTTTTCATGATTGATAGATTTATATTCAAATGTAGTTCAAAGCCCTTAATTATAAAGGCTATAGTTTGTTAAATAAACATACTTTCAGCAAGTTTAAAGTTATAAAGAGTTAATTACTCTTTAACCTCGTTGCCCATCGTATCGCAATGATACAGCTTTGGTTTTTTATGAGAAGTTTTTTGTGTAGGTGCGCCACCTTGTTTTTCTTTAACCATTTTTTGAATGATACGGGCACGCTCTTTAGCAACCTCATCACGCATTTTTACATCTTCATCTGCATCATAATAAACAATTCCATCAATAATGGTTTTTTCGACCTTTGCGTTTATAGATAAAGGATTATCAGACCATAAAACCACATCAGCTACTTTACCCACTTTTATACTACCCACTTTATCATCTATATGCAACATTTTAGCAGGATTAAGTGTGGCTAACTTTAATGCCTGAACTTCGCTTAAACCACCATATTTAATACATTTAGCCGCTTCTTGATTCAAACGGCGCCCCATTTCGGCATCATCACTATTAATAGATGTTGTTAAACCCATTTTCATTAACAGAGCGGCGTTGTATGGTATGGCATCCATTACTTCCATTTTATAAGCCCACCAATCAGCAAAAGTAGATGCAGCAATGTTATGTGCTTTCATTTTATCTGCTACCTTATATCCTTCTAAAATGTGCGTAAAGGTGTTAATTCTAAAACCCATGCTATCTGCCACATCTATCAGCATATTTATCTCAGATTGTACATACGAGTGGCAGGTAATAAAACGTTTATCGTGCAAAATTTCCACTAAAGCATCTAATTCTAAATCTCGGCGAGGGCTTGCTTTACTTTTATCTTTTGAGGTTGCAGAGCCATTCATAACCTTTTCATATTCTTTAGCACGAATGAAGTTATCATAATAAACCTGTTCGGTACCCATACGCGTTTGCGGAAAACGAACTGTATTAAAATCGCCCCAATTACTTTGTTTTACATTTTCACCTAAAGCAAATTTAATGAACTCAGGGGCTTTTTCATACTTCATATCTTCGGGTGCTAAGCCCCAACGAAGTTTTATAATTTGTGATTGCCCGCCAATTGGGTTGGCTGAACCGTGCAGTAATTGAGCCGATGTAACACCACCTGCCAACTGACGATAAATGTTTATATCCTCGCTATTAACTACATCACCTATTCTAACCTCAGCACTTGATGCTTGCGTTCCTTCGTTAACACCTTCACTAATGGCAATGTGACTATGTTCATCAATAATGCCTGCTGTTAAATGTTTACCCTTAGCATCAATTATTTTGGCGAAAGCACCTTTAGGTGAATCAATATTAGGTGCAATGCGAACAATTTTTCCTTCTACTATGTAAACATCGTAATTTGTTAGAATAGAATCAGATTCGTTTGTCCAAACGGTTGCATTTTTAATTAAGATGGCATCTAAACGGTTTTTAAATTTCTTGATAATGTTTTCATGTGTCTCTGGTTTACCAAAAGATGTAAACGGATAATAAATTTCGCCAATGGTTGGTTCTTCTTTCTTTTTGTCCTTATCTTTTTTATCATCCTTATCATCTTTTTTAGCCGGTTTTAGAGGTCCTGTTTTAGTAAGACTTGCATCGTACCAAGTGCTGGTAGATGATTGCATCTTTCCGACAAAAGAGGAATCAATAGCATTGTAATTCAAATCAAATCGATCAAGTGTAACCGTATCTCTGTTAAAGTTAAAAACCAGATTATTGTTTTTAAAGCTGATAGTAAGACTTGTTTTAGTGGTATCTTTTAAAATAATAGTTGCTGTTGGCTTATCAGCATCGGCACCTGCAATTTCAACTTTAAGTTTATTGTTGTTATACGATAATAAATATTCGCCACGCAAATCAGGCATGTTATAATCACTATAACGATAAAGAGTGCCACCAACCCAGTTTTCGTATATAGTAGCATCATCTTCAAAAATATTTTTAGACGTTATAATAAAATCAGCCAACATTCCTTTTTTCAAACTTCCTGCTTTATCAGCTATACCAAGCATTTCTGCTGGGGTAGTAGTTAAACTTTTCAACGCATCTTTTTCATTCAAACCATATTTTACAGCCTTACGTAAATTTTTTAAAAATTTGGTTTTGTCTTTTAAATCGGCTGTGGTTAGTGCAAAGGTTACACCTGCTTCGTGTAAAAATTTAGCGTTAGCAGGTGCCATTTCCCAATGTTTTAATTCGGGCAGTGTTACATTTTCTGCCTCATAAGGGTCTTCTACATCAAAAGCATCCGGGTAATTAAGCGGAATGATATATTTACAAAACGTTTGCTGTATATCATCTACACGTTGATACTCATCTCCCTTACCTTTAATAATATATTTTGTTTTAAACTCATCACCTACTTTATCGGCACGCAAAGCATTTAGTTTATCGCTTACCTCAAATATGGAAGGAAGTGTTTGTAAATTATTAAAAGCATCTAACGATATGTTATATTCAATTTTAGTTTTATTAGCTGCGTACCATTGCGCATCTAAATAGGTTTGTCTTAATAAAGCAATAGCCCCCATAAGCGATGAAGGATAATCTTGTGTTGATGTGCCTTTATTAAACGAATAAAATGCCGCGGCTTTATCTTTTACAATAATTTCATTTTCTTTTTTCTGTGTGTTTAATAATACAACTGCACCGCTACCACGCACAATGCCATCTTTAGCCGAGGTTAGTACTAAACCAAAACCCAGTTTGCGCAACTCATCTGCCTTGGTATCATTATTAGTAAAAACTTTATACGCATCTGCATCAGCTTTGATGGCTTGGTTCCACCCATAAGCACCTTTTATATTGCTTTCCATCTGCGGAGCACCGTATGAGCGTGATGACCCAGAACGGCCTTCCGGCATACCATAATCGCTATACATTTCTATAAACGATGGGTAAATGTGTTTGCCTTTTAAATCGTACACAACAGCATTTACTGGAATAGCTACTTTTTCTGCCGCATCAACTACTACGCCATCTTTAATAACTAAAGTTGCATTGTTTATGATCGTAGATTCATCTACATGAAGCGTACAATTTTTAAACACATAATAACTATGTACATTATTAGGTGCACCGTTTATAGGAAAAGTTTGAGTTTGCGAACGTGAAGTAAAAAGTAATAAATTGAATGTGAAAAGTAAAAAAATGCTCTTATTAAATAATTTCATAATGATAGTTTAAGCTGCTAAAATAAAAAAAAATGCTTTGGGAGCTTGCTTAAGACCGTTAAATAAAAACGCCTTTTAGTACTTCATAAAGCGCATAATGGCTTTAAAGCTAATAAGCCCTGTAACCAAAGCCCAAATGCCTGATATAATACACATTACTGCCATGCCTACAAAGTAGTTTGAAATAAATTTTGTACTCACAAAACCCGCTCCTACTACTCCCAGAATAAATAATGTAAGGATAATGATTAACCTGTAATTTACTTTAAACTTAAATATTTTGTAGGTTAAGTATACCTGTACGCTTGCTGTAAAAAACTGTGTTGCCAAACTTGAATAAGCTGCCCCCATAGCTTTAAAATGTGGTATAAGCACAATGTTTAATAAAAAGTTAAGACAAATGCCTATAAGTGCCATAGTGTTTAATTGTTTTAAATTACCATTAGCCGTAAGCAGGGTGCCAAAAATGTAGGTAGTAGATATGGCTATAAAACAGGTCATTAACATAGAGAAAATAGTAGCCGAATCAGTTACACCATGGTTTATAAGGCCTATTAATTCATTTTGATAAAACCAACATACAGCAGCAGCTATAATGGCAGGTGTTATAAGTAAGGTGAATGATAGTTTAACAAGATTCTCTACATTTTCTTTAAACTTTAGCATACGGCTAAAAATGGGTAGTAATTGTATAGAAAACAAATAAGCTATCATATTAGCTGCATCAAGCAGCCTAAAGCCTTTGGCATAAATGCCTGCCTGTGTAGCGCCTTCACCTTCGGGTAAAAGCCTTTCTATCATTACAGAATCTAAACGGTTATAAAAAGTCATTAGTAAAACAAGTACTGCAAAAGGGAAACTTTTCTTTAAAATCATTATCCAAAAAGGGCGATTCCAAGAGAGGGTAAACTTATCGGTTTTTTTAACAACAACAATAAATGCCAAAGTTGTTGCTAATAAATAAGCAAGTGTTTGTGCATATACAAAATTCATAATATCAATCGTAATTCCGGTATATGATGTCCATAATAAAACAGCACAAATACCAATCATTATAAACCTATCTAATACAGAAATGATGCTATCTGTTTTAAATGCGTGTAAACCCAATAAGTTTGAACGCAAGTATAGCAACATGGATATTAGAAACTGGTTAAACCCTAATAGAAATAACAGTTTTATATAGCGTGTGCTATAACCAACTGCCAAACCTATGCTAATGGTAACAACTATATATATAAGCCCCAGTAATAATTTAAGCAGAAACAAACCTGAAAAATGTTTTTCTAACAGGTGGTTGTTTTGGGCTATGTTTTTGTTATTGAAGTTGGTTATACCAAAATCTAACAAAATATTTAATAGAAAAGAGAAATTAAAAAGGGCGAAATATTCGCCATAAGCGGCGTTACCCACCTGATACTGAACAGAGGGTTCAATTACCAATGTCCAAAAAGGCTTTATCAGCAAATTCAGACAGATTAAAATGGCTAAATTGGTAATGAAATTTTTTTGCATGATTTATTTCGGGCTGCGAATATAAGTTTATTAAACTTAATTAGAAACATCATTTTAACACTTTAAAAAGCTCAAATACAATCTGTTTACCGCTTTTTATGGCGTTTCTATTTTATATCACAAAAACTACCTAACTAATTGACTAATTTTATTGAATAGCACAAGTAACACCACTTGTTTGCAAGGCGTTACAACTTGCCTGCGCCGAACTTTTTGTACCATTAACTGTTGTGCTGGTTGATGATGTTGTACCATTAAGGGTGCAAACACAGTTATAATCTTTTTTACAAGATGTTGATAATGCAGCTACTACTATTAATGATAAAATGGCTTTTTTCATGGAAATGCTTTTTTTGACTGGTTAGTGGATACCAAAAGTATTATTAATCTTAAATTTCACAAAAAAAGATGAAAATCAGCTTGTTTAGTCAGATACACCTACATTTTATATAATTAGTATATTTGCGTCCCTAATTTAAATTAGAATGACTACTACTTATCTTGATTTTGAAAAACCAATAGAAGAGCTTGAAAAAGAGCTTCAAAAGCTAAAAGACATAGCTACCAAAAGCAAAGTAGATGTTTCTTCTTCCATTAAACAAATAGAAGATAAAATAAAAGACACCAAAACTCAGCTTTATACATCGCTTACGCCTTGGCAAAGGGTTCAATTATCACGCCATCCTGATAGACCTTATGCACTCGATTATATAAACACCTTAACCAACGGAAACTTTATAGAACTACATGGCGACCGTACAGTGAAAGATGATAAAGCTATGATTGGAGGTTTTGGTGACATTGATGGTAAAACATATATGCTTATTGGTCAGCAAAAAGGCAGAAATACTAAAGAACGCCAGTTTCGTAATTTTGGAATGCCAAACCCTGAAGGTTATAGAAAAGCTTTAAGGCTAATGAAAATGGCTGAAAAATTTAATAAACCCATTATTACTTTTATTGATACTCCGGGTGCTTATCCGGGTTTAGAAGCTGAAGAACGTGGACAAGGAGAAGCCATTGCCCGTAATTTATTAGAAATGGTGCAGCTTACC
>Ga0207040_1034_pt1 | contig 41862 bp, 39 predicted proteins | sample Alteio_BWMinCont_72_FD_153279 | JGI IMG/M metagenome (GOLD analysis project Ga0207040, IMG submission 153279) | Enriched cells from forest soil in Barre Woods Harvard Forest LTER site, Petersham, Massachusetts, United States -... | ecosystem: Environmental > Terrestrial > Soil > Temperate forest >... | reverse complement strand
AGAAAAGCAGGAAAAAGAAAACATCCAGGCCCTGTCTGACCAGAAAGACCGGATCAATACCCTCGAGGAAGCCAACCAGCGCCGGTTCCGCTATGGGCTGATGGCCGGATTGCTGCTGATTGCCGGCGTCGGAGCCCTGGTCTATCGCCAGAGCACCCAGCGCAAAGCCGCAAATGAAAAACTCCTCCACATCAATGCGCAGCTGGACGAAGCTAATAAGGTAAAGACCCGCCTCTTCGGAATCCTGACGCACGATCTGCGCAGCCCCGTGGCGCGCCTGATCAATTTCCTCAACCTGCAAAAACAAGAACCCGGAATGCTTACCGAGGAAATGAAGGCCCAGCATCAGGAAAAAATCACCCACGCGGCGGAGGACCTGCTGGCGACGATCGAAGACCTGCTGCTGTGGAGTAAGGGTCAGATGAAGAACTTCAAACCCCATATCCAGGAGGTTTCCGTACAGCGGCTATTCGATGAAATCAAGGCGCTCTATCCCAGCAATCCCGGCGAACAGATCGATTTCGACCTGGAACAAAACATGAAGGTCAGCGTGGACGAGAATTACATGAAGACCATTCTGCGGAACCTCACCAGCAATGCCATAAAGGCCATTACTGGTCAGGGCAACGGCCATATCATTTGGAGGGCATGGCAAAAAGAAAACAGAAAATACCTCGCCATTTCAGACAACGGGCCGGGTATTTCCACGGCACAACAACAGGTCCTGTTTTCCGACGAAGCTTCCATTGGCATCCGGAACGGATTGGGCCTTAGCCTCATACGCGATTTTGCCGCTGCCATCCGCTGCCAGCTTTCGGTGGACTCCCAGCCCGGAAAGGGCTCGACGATTACTCTGCAGCCCAGCTAAGGGCATTTTCCTGCGTTCATCTATTTTATCTCCTGTTTGTCTATTCCCTGTTTGACTGCAAACCGCGGTGGAGCAACTTTGGTATCCAAGACCGCAACACAAAAAATCAACGAGAACTTTAACCTAGAGGACCAGTCAGCCAATCCCGAAGCCCTAGATTAACCCGTAAGCAATCCTCCGGTGGCGTTGATCGATACCACATCCCTGCGCAGGCAGGTTCCTGACCCACCGCTGACTGGTCCTTTTTAAAAACACCATGGCCGCCGCCGAAGCGGTTGATGATAAGATAGGAAAATATGAAAATGGAAAACCCGATTCAAAAATGAAATTGATTAAACAAAAACCTTGATGTATGAAACCAATTCATCTTACCGCCTGTTTAGGAATTGCCGCAGCACTCAGCCTGACTTCCTGCACCAAAACGCTGCTGGATCCCCTAGGCCTCAATAACAACAACAACAACAATAATAATGACACGACCGGGACTTCCATACCGGGGACGTACACGAGCGCTCCGGGAACGGTCAACTCGGTCGCCGGCGACGGGAACCAGGGATTTGTGGATGGCACGGGATCAGCAGCCGAATTCGGCAGCATCCTGGGCCTGACCGTAGATAACCAGGGAAATATCTACGTGATCGATGGGCTCAACCATGCAATCCGGAAGGTGACGCCTGCCGGCGTGGTGACCACCCTGGCTGGGAATGGCTCGGCTGGCTATGTGGATGGGGTCGGAACCAACGCGCAATTTGAGGGCCTGAACGGCATTGCCATTGACCAACAGGGCAACTTGTACGTCTCGGAAGGCAACAGCAAGCCGAACCACCGCATCCGCAGGATTACCCCCAATGGCACGGTCAGCACCTACGCCGGAAACGGCAAAATGGGTATGGTCAACGGCGTGGCCAGCATTGCGGAATTTTACGGACCTGGCGCCCTGGTCCTGGACGCGCAAAACAACCTGTTCGTCGGGGACATCAACAATGAACTCATACGCGAAGTGGATAACAGCGCCACCAACCGATTGGTCAGCACTTTTGCCGGAAACGGAACGGCGGGCGATGTGGACGGACCGGCGGCTTCGGCGGAATTCAACCTGCCGGCCGGGCTAGTCTTCGATCCGGCGGGGAATTTATATGTGGCCGATGAATACAATTACAGCATCCGGAAAATCACTTCTTCCGGCCTAGTCAGCACCTTTGCAGGAAACGTCAACAATTCCGGTTTCGCGGACGGCACGGGCACTGCAGCGCAATTTTCCAATCCGCTCGCCCTGGCATCTGACGCGAGCGGCAACCTCTATGTCGCCGAAGGATCGGTGAACAACTGCATCCGCCAAATCTCACCCAAGGGCGTCGTGGTTACGCTGACCGGAAGCCAGAACGGAGATTTTAAGGACGGCCCCCTATCCACGGCGATGTTCAACAACCCCTGCGGAGTAGCCGTCGACAGCAAGGGAAATATCTATGTTGCCGATAATTACAACGTTCGGGTACGCCGGATTACGCCACCTTATTGATCCCGAAATCCGCTATTCCCGACCCAGGAACCGATCGCCCGTCGAATAATCTTAACCCGTCTTCAATTTTCATCTTATGGCCGTCAAAGAGAGACCGCAACTTGTCCCCTCCTTCTACCTCAGGAATTTTGCCGTCGATGAAGAGAAAGCGCATGTCGCCTTGTACAACCAGGAAACGAGGAAATTCCTGCATCAGGCGGCGATCCTCGATCAAGACGCCGATCCAGGCCTTTATGCCTTGGACGGGACCGCCGAAGCAGCCTATGGTCAATTTGTTCATTCCGCTCCCCGGCTATTTGCCGCACCCACCACCAAGATCATTCCGCCGAATTATGGGGAAGACCTGAACCTGTTCAAGAAATATGTTTTGTTTCAACTGTTGCGTAGTCATAAATCGGCCATGCAATGGATGGATGCGGCCGGCGAGAGAATTCTAACCCAATGGCCCGCATTCCGTAAGCCAGGCAGGGCCCCGGCTCCCGGGACGGATGAATACTCCGCGTCGGCCAGCCTGCTTCATGCGCTGCGCTATTTGCCGCAAATGAACTATTTGGCCATAAAATCATTTGTCAACCTGACTCCGCTTTCTTTTTTTACCTCGGACAATCCGGTGGTGGTATGCAATCAATGGACGACCCAGCGGGGACAGGGCATGGGCGCGACCGCCATCGGGGCCATGGGCCTGCAGCTTTTCATTCCGATTCATCCCAGGCTGATGTATTGTTTATATGATCCGGGAACCTATGAGTTCCGGGAAAAGGAATACCCATTTGTAAAAATTGAATCTCAGGAGTCCGTCGAGCAGCTGAACATTTTGCACTATTTATCCAGCCGAACGCATCTTTACTTTGATGAGAGCATCCAGAAAGGGTATATCCATTCCCTGGTTCAAGCCTATGGCGCTCAAAAGAATTCAAAGAATCCGGTATTTCCGGTCGAAGCCTATGGGGTCAATGGCAATTCGGACTCCTTTCTGCTGCATCCCTTCTCCGCTCCGCATTTTCCTTTGGATTTGCCCTTCCTTAAAACGAAAGAGGGCGTTCGAACAGCGGCCATAAACAGCGATTTTACCGCGCATCGCCATCCATCTTGGTCAGCTATGGCCGGTCGGGCATACTGATTCCATAAATGACCGGTGAAAACCCAAATCAGGGTAAGGGTGGGCAGGCTCCTGCCAAATACAGTGACCCTGAATCCGCAAATACTGCTTGGCCGTTCTATTGGTGGATTTTACGTTTGGGCCCCCAAAAAGCGGATTAAATCAGACACCCGTGCATCAAATCCGGACGATTCTGCTTCCGTTGATTACCTATATTTGACTGACCATCAGCCATTTAACAAAATGGCATTTCCTTAGTGAGAAGAGAGGAAGCCTAAACCGGTCCGTCATGTTCAAAAACTATATTCAGATCGCCTTCCGCAGTCTCTGGAGACAGCGGGTTTTCTCCGGCATCAACCTGGTGGGCCTGGCCGTTAGCATGTCGTCCTTTTTGCTCATTTTTTCCTACGTTGGATTCGAGCGCAGCTACGACTCCTTCCACGTCAAGGTTGACCGAATCTACCGAGTCATTTGCGACACCAAAACGGAAACAGAAGTCCTTCCCACCGGCTTGACCTCGGGTCCGACCGGGCCCGCCATTAAAACGAATTTTCCGGAAGTAGAGCAGGAGGCGCGCATCTGCTTCATGAGTTTCCTGACCCAGAACGGTACCAGAAAATTTCAGGAAAGCCATATCATCGCCGCCGATTCTAGCCTTTTTTCCATCTTTTCTTTTCCCTTACTGAAAGGCGATCCCCGCACCGCGCTCCGCGACCCCTTTAGCGTCGTGTTGACCGAAGCGGGCGCGCAGAAATATTTTGGTTCAGCGGATCCCATCAGTCAGATCCTGGTTCTCAATGGAAAATACAGCCTTAAGGTTACGGGCTTGATGCAGAATATCCCGGCGAATTCGCAATTCCATGGAGACATTCTGGTCTCGATGTCCACCTTCTCCGGCAGGCTGTACGGCAACTGGGACCAAAACTGGGGCAACTTCAATTGGTTCACTTTTCTACTGCTTCGACCGGGCGCCGATCCCCATCGTCTCGAAGCCCGGCTTCCGGCCTTTGTGAAGGAAAAGGCCGCCGACGTCGAAAAGCAGACGGGCATGTCCTACACCCTGCACCTCCAGCCGCTCAAAAGCGTCTACCTCGGTCCGACCCTCAACAATTACGGGCAGGGCGAACCCACGGGCAGCAAGGCCAATGCGTATATTTTTTCCATCGTAGGCGCCTTTATCCTGTTGATCGCCTCCATCAACTTCGTTAACCTGAGCACGGCCCGGGCCTCGGAACGCGCGCGGGAGGTCGGCATTCGCAAGGCGATTGGCGCGGTGAGGGCCCAGCTCACCGGGCAATTCCTGGGCGAGTCCATCTTGCTCTGCCTGATCGCCTTCGCCTTGGCCCTTGGACTATGTAATCTCCTGCACCCCGTTTTTACCGGATTGCTGGGCATGGATATTCCATTCAGGGCCTTTGGCGCCGGCGGTTATGTCGGAGTATTATTGCTCACGGCCATTGCCGTAGGGGTCCTCGCAGGCATCTATCCGGCCCTGGTAATGTCCGGATTCAACCCCATCGCGGCACTCAAAGGCCGGTTCATTTCAACCAAAAACGGGCTGGCCATGCGGCGGGTCCTGGTCGTGTTTCAGTTTACCATTTCCACCGGGCTGATCATCGGAACCATCGTCGTTTACAATCAGCTCAAGTATATGCAGGATCAGGACCTCGGTTTCCGCATGAACCAGGAGGTCTCGATTGACTACCATGGTGACAGCGCGGTTCAGGCCAATACGGAACATATCCGGCGGGAACTGGCGGCTATTCCGGACGTAAAGAGCGTCAGTTTTTCGAGCAACGTTCCCGGTACCAGCGCAGACAACTGGTATCTGCGGATAGCCAACCCCCGGGGGGATATGCAGGGCGCCAACCTGAATTTCTACATCATTGATTTTGACTATTTCCAACATTATGGAATCCGGATGATGGCCGGCCGGGGTTTTTCCCGCGAATTCAGCACGGATTCCACGAAATCCCTGATCCTGAACGAAGCCGCCGCCCGCAGCCTTGGCTATGGGGATCCGGCGAAAGCCGTGGGCAGGAAATTCAATATGTGGGGAACAGACGGCACCATCATCGGCATCGCCAAGGATTTTCATTACCGGTCCCTGGAAGAAGCCATTCAACCGCTCGCCTTCCGGATCTTTAATCCCGGCTTCTATAACGTAATCTCGGTCAGCATAGCCGGGAACCACATCCCGCAGACCCTGGCCGCTTTGGGCGGGCGGTGGAAGCAGCTGGCACCGGAGCGCCCCTTTCAATACAGTTTCGTGGACGAGGACTTCGCCAAATTGTATTCCGCGGAAGATCGGTTCCAACGCGTCTTCCTGTATTTTGGTCTGCTGGCAATCCTCATTTCCTGTCTGGGTCTGCTGGGCCTGGCTGCCTACAGCACCATCCGGCGCACCAAGGAGATCGGAATCCGTAAGGTTTTAGGCGCTTCGGTCGCGACCATCGTCGGCCTTTTATCGAAAGAGTTCCTGCACCTGGTCTTCATCGCGCTGCTGATCGCTTCCCCCATCGCCTGGTATGCGATGCACAGCTGGCTGCAGGATTTTGCGTATCGGACCATCGTCGCCTGGTGGGTCTTCCCGCTGGCGGCCGGTATCGCCGTACTGATCACCTTCCTGACGGTCGGGGTTAATTCCGTCCAGGCAGCAGTGGCCGATCCCGTGGAAAGCCTGAGAATGGAAGGGTGACCCGAACAAGGGACGCGAAAGCCAATACGTTGATGCTAAGGGTTAGATGACGGATTGCCCGCCGGAACCGGGATTGGGGTGGAATAATGGAATGGCAAGATTGCATATATAAATAAAATCATACACCCGGATATCCACATCAACAATTACCTCCCATGTTCAACCATTTTTTCAAAATCGCGTGGCGCAACCTGGTTAAAAATCGCCAGTTTACTTTTCTCAATCTCATCGGCCTTTCCACCGGCTTAGCTTGCGCTATACTGATTTATTTGTGGGTGAGTGATGAGTTGCATGTTAATAGGTTCACGGATAAAGACAGCCGGATTTACCAAGTAATGCAAACCTCGGCCAAAGGCAATCAGGCTGGTGAAAATACACCCGGTCTTTTAGCCATTTCTTTATCGAAGGAAATGCCTGAAGTAGAGTATGCTGCTTCTGTTATTCCTTCCACCTGGTTTTCCAATATGGGGTTATTTTCCTTTAGCGACAAGCATTTACGGGCTAATGGGGGATTTGTAAGCAAAGACTTTTTTAATATTTTTCCCTGCGATTTTATTGATGGGAATAGGAATCAGTTGTTCGCCAGCAAAAACAATATTTCTATATCGAAGGATCTTGCGTTAAAATTATTTGGTACTCCCAACAACATCATCGGTAAGACTATTGAATGGAACCAGGATGGCTTTAACGACCATTATGTTATAACAGCTGTGTTCGAAAAGTTTCCATCCAATTCAACGATTCAGTTTGATGCAATGCTTAATTACGACTTGTTTCTCGGAAACAATCCCAAATTACAACAATGGGATAACAACGACCCTATTACATACTTGCTTCTAAAAAAGGGTACCCATGTGTCGAACCTTAATAATAAACTGGCCAGTTTTATTAAAAGCAAACAGCCTCAATCTACGGAGACCCTGTTTGCTCAAGGTTTTTCAGACACCTATCTGTACAATCACTATGAAAACGGAGCACCGTCAGGAGGCAGGGTAGGGTACGTAAAGGTATTTTCCATCATCGCCATTTTTATATTGCTGATTGCCTGTATCAACTTTATGAACTTATCTACTGCAAAAGCATTAAAAAGGATAAAAGAGGTAGGCGTACAAAAAATAGTTGGCGCAGGCCGTCTGCTACTCATAGTTCAATACCTGTCCGAGTCGCTGCTTTTGGCATTTTTATCCCTGATTATGGCGACTGGAATGGTTGCCGTTTTATTGCCTGCTTTCAAAGATATAACAGGGAAAAACTTAACCCTTCAATTTAATACAGGCTTTATTCTTTCTATCCTTATCATCACCAGCATTGCGGGCATTATCGCCGGAAGTTATCCTGCCTTATACCTTTCCGGATTTAGACCAGGGATCATATTAAAAGGCAAACTAAAAGGTTCTGCGGGCGAAGCTTGGGTGCGCAAAGGGCTTGTCGTTTTTCAATTTGCTATTTCTGTTGTGCTGATTGTATCGGTGCTGGTAGTACGCGAGCAAATGCAATTAGTCGAAACCACGAATCTCGGTTATAATAGAGACCATATTATTTATTTTGATAAAGGCGGAAAACCTTCCGATAACAAAGAAGATTATAAGCAGGGAGCAGTCTACAAGGATTTGGTAACATTTATTCAAAAGATAAAAACTATACCCGGTATTGTGGATGCCTCTAATTTCAGACACAGCATTATAAACAGGGACGGCGGCACTAGTGATGTGACATGGCCGGGGAAACCGCCAGCTGACCAAACTTCATTTACTGATATTGCCAGCGGCTATGATTTTATTGAAACGCTTGATATTAAAATGCGGGAAGGGCGCAGTTACTCAACCGCGTTCGGTTCAGACAACGATAAGGTGGTTCTTAATGAAACGGCTGTTAAGGCGATGGGGCTAGTAAATCCAATCGGCAAAACGATAACGATCTGGGGCAATCAAAAGCAAATTATTGGGGTGACTAAAGATTTTCATTTTCAATCACTATATGAAAACATCAAGCCCTGTTTCTTTGATTTAAGCATGAACCAGCGTGTTTCTAATATAATGGTAAGAATAAAAGCTGGAGACCAAAAAGCCACGATTGACAGGCTTTCAACATTCTATAAAGAATACACCGGCGAAGCACTTGAATATAAATTTCTCGATAGTGATTACCAAGCCTTGTATGCATCAGAGGAGCGCGTGGCTGCATTATCTAAATATTTTGCCGGTATTGCCATGCTCATTTCATGTCTCGGCATTTTTGGCTTGTCTGCGTTTACTGCGCAAAGAAGACAAAAAGAAATCGGGATCCGCAAAATAGTCGGCGCATCGGTAAGCAATGTAGTAATAATGTTGTGTAAAGATTTTTTGGTGCTTGTGTCTATGTCTTTATTGATAGCCTTGCCCATTTCATGGGCTATTGTAAATCATTGGGTGCAAAGCTTTGCTTACCGTATCCCGGTTACTCCGTTGGCATTTATTATTACGGGTCTGTTTATGGTAACGATTACCTTATTTACCGTCAGCTTTCAATCCATTAATGCAGCCATTGCAAACCCGGTAAAAGGCTTGAGAGCGGAAGGGTGACCCGAACCAGGGACGGAAAAGGCAGTTCGTTGATGCGCTGGATTAGCTGATGGTGGCTCCTCGGGGGGTAAAGATGGCGTGAACCTGAAAGCGGGCTGAGATGGTGAAATGGCCGTTTAAAGGAGATTATCAAGAAGGAGAAAATGAATTTCGGCATTCCCTGGTCAATAGATTTGAAAGCTCGTTATTTTGATGGCAACGATTCCACAGCGAGTCGTGTTCTCCCAATTGATTCGCACATAAACGGGAAAGTTGTAGTTGGATTTCAAATTGAATATACCCGGATTGTCTATGACAACATTGGCGGTATATGCGGTATCTATGAAATGAAATAGCAAATTCCCGCAAGCGCAGGGACAAGTTACAATACAGGGATAGGCGCAGGGGTTAATGCCGGTAATAACTCCTTCATTTTGAAATGAATGTGCATTTTCATTCCCCTTTTGGCAGGAAAACTGCAATAGGCCAGCAATAGTCAATAGTAAGGCAATTCTCATGGTCTGATCCTAGATGACCAAAAATTGCGCCATTTGGTTGCATGGGGTAGGATGATTTTAATCAAATGAAGATAAAACCAAGCTGCAAATTAACACCTAGGGAAGGAAGCTCGTCGTTTCCGAATCGTGCGGGTAAAGATACCGCAATGAAATAGTTTATTGTTTTTGAATGCGCGTAAATCTGATTAAAAACTGGAGTAAACCCATATCGACCTTGCGTATCAAATGCAAGCCGTGGTATAATGGTAAATCCATGTCTAAACCGGAACATGGGACCCGGGTCAAACAATATCTTGCTCGTTTTGGTTGTTCCCGGCGAGGCCTGAATAGTCGGGGTAATTTCATAACTGAATCCAAAATGCTCGCTGTATAAGACATTAACTCCAATAGGAAACCCAATCGCAAAATTGTTGATACCGCCGGAGAAATCATTGCTGGTTTCGTTTTTGTTGATCGTTACCAGGGGCAAAATAAAGCTGAGATAGCCTACTACCTTAGGGTAGGTTGTCGGAACAGGTTGCGATTGAGAAAATAAATCAGGTGCGTTCAAAAGCACTATGGAGATGAGCCCAAGCAATTTATTGCGCATAATTAAAGGTTGACGGTTAAATTATGGGAAATTCAAAAGCGTTATATGCATGAATATATAACGATTATTGAAAAATCAAAAAATTCATTTATTCTGAATTCTGGGAAAGTAGGACCTGGAAATAATCAGCTAATTAGCCATGTTTGCTTTTCCAGGAAGGAGAGAAATTGCTTCCGAAGTTTATAGTGATAATTCATGAGCTCCTGAGCTGCCGGCGAAATGAGAGACCCACCGCCTTTTTTTCCGCCGACTTGTGATTCAACCAAGGGGAAGGCAGCATGTTTGTTAAGCCGGCTTATGATTTGGCAGGCCTTTTGGTAAGACATACCCATCTGCCTCGCAGCTTTGGTAATGGAACCTGACTCGGCAATTTTTTCTAAGAGTTCCATGGGGCCTGGACCAAAATACTTTTTGCCGCCACATTCAAGCCAAAGACTACCATTGACTTTAAAGCTCAGGTTTTTTTTCAGTATGCTTTTGATTGGTTTAGCCATATTTCATGGTTTACCCAACGAAGGATAAAATCATAGGTTGGTGGAGCATTATCCTCCGATGGAAATCATCGTTCTGTTATGGATATTCTCTGAATTAATTTTTTCAAAGTCCTTGGTAAATTGCCCACCCAACTCTTTGGCTTTGGATCGAATGCTGGCGGCGATCAAAGGGCCAATATCCTCCCCCTTTCTAAATGCGGTCAGCAAATCCGTTTCATTTTGTGAGAACAGGCAATTTTTCATTTTGCCGTCTGCAGTTAACCTAATCCGATTGCAGCCGCTGCAGAAAGGCGCGCTCATGGTACTGATGACGGCGAAAGTTCCGCGATGTCCGTCCGCTCTGTATTTTTTTGCCGTTTCGTGAATGCCATCGGGTAAACGGATCGCGGTATATCTCTTTTCTATCCGTTCCAGGATTTCTTTCCAGGTAAAAACTTTGTTGCTTGTCCATCGATTGCCTTCAAAAGGCATGAACTCTATGAACCGCACATGCACATCCTCATTTTTTGTCCACTCAACAAAATCATTTATTTCGTCATCGTTCAACCCTTTCATGACCACCACATTTACTTTAACATGAAAATTCTTACTGATAAGAAGTTGGATGTTCCCAAAAACCCTATCGAATAAATTTCGCCTGGTGATCAGTTGAAATTTTGCCGGCTGCAACGTATCCAAACTGACGTTCAATGACCGGACATTAGCCTGTTCGAGAGACTGGGTAAACTCATGCAGCCTGGTTGCGTTCGTTGTCAAAGTAAGCTGAACGGGCAATTTTGAGAGGCGAAGTAGAATATCTCCCGCATCCTTTCGCACAAATGGTTCACCACCGGTGAGCCTTATTTTCCTTACTCCTTGCTCCACAAATACTTTTGCTATGCCCTCAATTTCTGCGGCCTGCATCAAATGGGAAGAAGGACTAAATTCATACTCTTCATCGGGCATACAATAAAAGCACCGAAGATTGCACTTGTCTGTCAATGAAATCCGCAGATAATCGTGGACCCTGTTATATTGATCAATAATCATGATAGGCTGCTAATTTAGTGCTCTGGCACGCTTGAACGGGTCGGATAAGTTAATTCCTTTCATGGATCGACGATTGCCGGAGCCGCAAAGAACTACCGTCTCTTTGCGAAAAAACGGCCCTTATTTCAGCAAGCAATGATAAAGCGATTTCTTCTGGGGTCAAAGCTCCGATATCCAGGCCCGCGGGGGCATAAATCCGCTCCTTGTCCTGCTCGGAAACTCCTTTACCCTCTTCCATAAGTTCCCGGAAGATTTTTTCTGCCCTGACTCTCGGGCCTAACATACCCACGTAGGGAGCTTTCGTTTCCAGGGCTTTGGGCAAATTTGTTTTGTCCGTTTGGTAATCATGGGACATGAGCAAAATGGCCGTGTATTCGTCAATGGTCATCTGGCTTAACTGATCTAAGCCGCAAATAGTATCCGCTATACCCGCCAGATTATGGTTTACTTTTAGTGGGCTGGCAACAATCGATACGCGCCATCCAATTTCTTTTATGAGCCTGGATAACGGATAAATATCATACTGATGGCCCATAAGTATCAAATGCATCTCCGGCAGCAGAATTTCAATGAATACCGATAAGCGCCTTCTATCGGCAAGTTCGAAATAATCCGACGCGGATTTACCACTTTCTTTATGTTGGATTATTTTGTCCAATAATTGCTTTTCAAGCAAGGCATCATCAACTATTTTCAGGTCATCCGGGTGATGAAATGGTATCAAATCCCCTGTATGGATATGCATCCATTTGCCTTCCAGACGGGTAATGGTGATTAAGACATGGGTTTGACGGTCTTGCTGGACGCAGGACTTTAGCAATTCGACCGGGTTTTTTCTGTTTTTGAAATCAAGGGGGGTAAACAGCACATCGATGATCCCATTACAGCCGAGCCCCACTCCGATCTGATACGCATCGGCTTCTGAAGTATCATAGGTGATCAGAGAAGGTTTTTCATTGGCAATGGCTAACCTGGCCCGTTTCAGCGCATCGCCTTCCAGACAGCCTCCGCTGATTCCACCCACCCAGACGCCATCATCCATAACCAGCATCCGAGCGCCTGCGCGCCGGTACGAGGAGCCATCCACCCTTACCACCGTTGCTAGCGCCGAATGAGTGGTCGTTTTATCGATACGATCATAGGCGCTGATGATTGCTTTAATTTCCTTCATCCTTACGCTTGCTTTTGTTTTGCATTCTGCCCTTCGACGGATGTTTAATGCATTATGCCTAGTTGGAACCAAATTTTATTTTGGGTCGCTCCGGGCAGAAGTTACTTTATCCTTGTTGTATTCAACCACTTGATTTAGATCATGCATTTCAACCGGAGGCCTTCATACGGGATTTGGGTTGAATTTAGGTTTTGCTGATGCTCCCGGAGCGGGTTCGTGATCCCACCGCGGAGGATGGTACTGGTAGGGGAGCGGTTCAGTATGCTATTGCATTAATTCTCATTCAATTCCCCCGCGCAATTTCCAATGGGGTCCCGTTGGACAATCTGCTAGCTGCCCGGCAAACAAAGCAACTACATTATCCAATGGATTGATTACCAATGCACCGCTACCATGGGTTTCATCAGGGGGTGAAAACTACGGCTCCCTTTGATATTTGGGATCTGGTGATCTATCGTAAGTTAAGAAAATCGAGACATCTTCTGCAGGTATATTATTCGCTGGCGGAATGGATGTTTCTTTTTTCCACAGCCTTAAGGCAATAGCTAGATCTAACGCTCCCAGAGACCGGCTTAACCCTAAATTGTTTTTACATTTGGTGCACAAACGGTTCTATGGCCGAAACCAAAATCAGGGATATTTTTTACCAGGGCGCGATATCTCCCTCCTTCATCGCCGAGAGCATTCAAAAACATAGCTTTCAAACAGAAATAGGCGGGCATAGCATTTTTTTAGGTCAGGTTCGCTCGGATGAACAAAATGGCAAAAAAATTGTCGCCATCGAATACACGGCCTATCGGCAAATGGCCCTGGAAAAAATGAACCAAATCCGGGAAGCCATTTTCCAAAAATATCCGCTCACCTGCATGCATGCCCATCACAGTCTGGGCTTGATTAAGGCAGGAGAAATATGTTTTTTTGTTTTTGCCTCTTCAGGGCATAGAAAAGCAGCTATTGATGCCTGCCAGGAAACGGTGGAAAGAATAAAACTTGAATTGCCAATCTGGGGTAAGGAATTTTTTGAAGATGATACCTATCAATGGAAACAAAATATATACGACGAATAAGCCCTTTTTGGTCAATGGCTACATTTTTTGTGATAAGAGGAGTTCGGGTATTTGTTAAAATGAGTTATATTAGCAAGGATAAAGAAAGATCTTTCGGCCGGAGAATTATTTCATCCAGTATTCATCTACGTCAAAATAATTCATCATGTCTTCCATCAATTTAATGATCAACAACAAGTCTTATACTATCGATGTAGACCCCCAGATGCCTTTGCTATGGGCTTTGCGCGATATTATAGGATTAAGAGGAACCAAGTTTGGGTGCGGCATGTCCCTTTGTGGCGCCTGTACGATTCACTTTGATGGCGTTGCCATGCGCTCCTGCACACTTCCGGTTTCTGCGGCTGCGGGAGCGAAAAACATTACCACCATTGAAGGCATATCTGAAAATATCGATCACGCGGTGCAAAAAGCCTGGATTGAATTGCAGGTGCCCCAGTGTGGGTATTGCCAGTCCGGGCAGATCATGTCGGCAGTATCCCTGCTGAAATCCAATCCCAGTCCATCGGACGCGGATATCGACTCGGCCATGGTGGGCAACCTTTGCCGATGCGGGACCTATTCCAGGATCCGAAAAGCTATTCACCGGGCGGCAGAATTGATGAGTTGAGACAAAGCCTACGTGTTAATCATTTATTAACCATTTTTTATGTCCGAATTATTAATATCCGAATTGCTGGTAGAAAATGGCAAGACAAGAACCAGTCGCCGTAATTTTTTGAAGCTCTCAGGCCTCAGCGGCGCGGCCCTGGTGCTTGGATTTTCCTCCGGGCCGGGAACTAAAAAATTGCTTGCTGTAGGAAACGTGGCAGAATCATTCCGGCTTACGCCATACATTATAATTGAAAAGACGGGAAAGATCACCCTGATGAACCCCAAGCCGGATATGGGCCAGGGCACTTTCCAATCCGTCCCTTCGCTGATCGCCGAAGAATTGGAATTGTCATTGGATAGTGTGACCATTTTACAGACAGGAGGAGAAAAAGAATATGGCAGGCAGGTATCGGGCGGCAGCTCCTCGGTTAGGGGAAATTATTTTGCATTACGCAAAGTAGGCGCATCAGCAAAGGAAATGCTGCTTACAGCGGCAAGCACCACTTGGAATGTCCCGGTTGGGGATTGTTATGCAGAGAATGGCAAAATAATTCATAGACCCAGCGGCAAAAGCCTTGGGTATCATGAACTGGTGGAAATTGCATCGAAACTGGATGTCCCTCAAGATCCAAAACTAAAAGACCCTAAAGATTTCAAAATACTCGGGAAGAATTATCCGCGGCCTGACGTGCCGTTAAAATCTTCAGGCAGGGCCATCTATGGTATGGATATGGAAGTGCCAGGAATGGTTTACGCTTCGGTGGAACACAACCCTGTGTTCGGAAGCAAAATCATCAGCTATGATGATTCGGATGCCGCTAAAATTAAAGGAGTTCAAAAAATAGTCAGGATTCAGCGGACACTTGGAAAAAATAAGTACGATGCGGTGGCAGTTACCGCGGATAACTACTGGGCAGCGCACCAGGGCAGACTAGCTCTCAAAATAAAATGGGACAGCGCGGGACTGGATCAGTTCAATTCAAAAGATTACGAACAAAGCCTGCGAGATTTGGCAAAGACCGAAGGAACGGTGGTGCACACGGACGGAGATTTTGATAAATCATTTGCCGATGCCCCAATAAAATTAGAAGCCTTTTATGAAACGCCCATTGTATCGCACTCGCCAATGGAGCCGATGAATTGTCTTGTCCAGTGGACCGGACCGGATACCGTAGAGGTGTGGGCTTCGGTGCAAGGACCTGATCTGATCAAAGGAGAATTATCCCGCACGTTGGGAATTTCACGAGATAATGTGACCGTGCACGTCCTGTTTAGCGGGGGCGGGTTCGGACGCCGGTTATACCCCGATTTCGCAAACGAGGCGGCGGTTATTTCCAAAGCGGTGAACAAACCGGTTAAACTAATCTGGACCAGGGAAGACGACACGCAGTTGGGCCCGTTCAGGCCTTTAACTTTTTCTGCCATGAAAGCCGGATTGTCTTCGGATGGTAAGCCCATGGCTTTTCAACATAAGGTCATATCCCCGTCCATGGGGGCTACGATGCAGGAGAAAAGAGATGAAACCGGTGAAAGTTCTTCTATGACGGAAGGGATCAGCACCCAGAAATATGAGCTGCCCAACATGAAGAATGAATACGTTTTTTCCGAAATCCCTATTCCGCTTTCTGCCTGGCGTTCGGTAACCAGTTCCACGGTTGCCTTTGCACACGAGTGTTTCATTGATGAAATGGCGGTCAAGGCCGGCAAAGATCCGATGGCCTACAGGCTGGAAACTTTGCTCACAAAAGACTCGGATACCAAAAAGCTGTTAATCAAATTAAAAGAAGTTTCTAATTGGGAAAAACCGCTTCCAAAAGGCTGGGGACGCGGCGTGGCGCAATATGAATTTTTTGCTGGACTTTCTGGCTACGTGATAGAAGTATCCAGTCGTAAAGGGGATGGGGTTAAGATAGAAAAAATTTATTCGGTGATTGATCTCGGAACCGTCGTCAATCCGGACATGGTCGCTTTGCAAATCGAAGGCGGAGTGACGATGGCGCTGTCTGCCGCTACAAAGAATGGAATAACATTTAAGAACGGACAAACGGAGCAAACCAATTTCCATAACAATCCCATCATTCGCATCAATGAAATGCCTGAGGTGGAAGTGCATATTCTTGCCGATGGCGGCCCCGTCATCAAAGGAGTAGGGGAACCACCCATCCCGCCTTTTGCCCCGGCTTTGGCCAATGCCATTTTTGCGGCTACTGGTCATAGAATACGCAGGATGCCATTCGACCTGAATAAGGTCTAAAACAATGATTTCTTGGTTGATGCGGCCGAATCCGAGGGGATTGGCTTACCGGGGCGTGTACAATAGTGCTGGTTACCGTGGAAAATCCCCATTGCACAAAAACCATCCCGGGTGTATCACCATTAACCGCCCTAGTAATGGTCGTAATGGAAATAGTAGAAAGTCTAAATTATTGCTGTCCCAAAATAAGGAAGGCTTAATTGGTCGGATCAAGTTCTGCCTGTTACACATTACTAAAAGCGTCCAACTCTACACCGCAAATTGTAGAAGTTGAACGTTTCTTTTCTTCTGCCGTTTTATTTCTCGGAATGACCATCCCATTTCATTCCGCATTTTCCAATATGACTTTTAAGGCCTTTTCCCTTGCTGCGTGCTCGAATGTGTCGTAGGCTTCAATGATCTGGTCCAGCTTAAAACGATGCGTTATGAGCTTTTTCGGCTCGATTTTTCTCGATTGCACGGTTTTAAACAACATGGGGGTGGTAACGGTATCCACCAGGCGGGTGGTAATGGAAATATTCCGGGACCATAAGGTTTCCAGGTGCAACTTTGCACTTATCCCGTGAACCCCGATATTGGCAATATGACCTCCCGCCGAAATAATGGCCTCGCATAATTCAAACGTAGCAGGTAGGCCCACTGCTTCAATCGCCGTGTCGACGCCTTTTCCATGAGTAAGGCTCATTACCTTATCGACTGGATTTTCAGCGTTGCTGTTAATTATCTGCGTTGCTCCAAACATTTTTGCGACATTCAGGCGGTTGTCATCCTGGTCAATCACGATAATTTCAGCCGGAGTATAAAATTGAGCTGTTAATAAGACTGCCATCCCCACTGGACCCGCGCCAACAATAGCTATGGTATCCCCCGGTTTCACCTGCCCATTTAAGACACCGCACTCAAATCCTGTGGGCAATATATCACTTAACATGACTAGTGCCTCTTCATCGGCACCTTCAGGTATCGCATACAGGCTGTTATCAGCATAAGGTATCCTTACGAATTCCGCTTGGGTTCCGTCAATCTGGTTCCCCAGTATCCATCCGCCCTTTTCGCAATGCGAATACATGCCTTTCTTACAGAATTCGCATTTTCCGCAGGATGTGATGCAGGATATGATCACGTGATCACCCTTTTTGAAATTACTCACGGCAAGTCCCACCTCTTCAATAATGCCCACCCCTTCATGTCCTAAGATTCTTCCTTCCGTCACTTCCGGAAGATCTCCTTTCATAATATGCAGATCTGTCCCGCATATCGTTGTTTTTACTATTTTCACTACCGCATCAGTCGCTTGTTGAATGACCGGTTTTGCGGTTTGTTCCCAGGACTTCTTTCCAGGACCTTGGTAAACCAATGCTTTCATCTTATTGGCTTTAACCAATGTTGCTTTATTTGCCGATGGCTTACCTATTGTCAACGGATTTTTATCAATAACCAGATTTTCCATTTTATATTTTTTTAATTGCGCCTATAAAGTTGATCCTATTAGCGTTTTTGGATATTGCATCAATCCGATAAACATTCATAGAACACAAATGATTCCGGGCTAATGCAAATTTTGATTCTCTGAATGCTCAGTATTTGGCCCTTAGTAAGAATTGAAGCAAAGATTTCGGACCCCTGATTTTTTTTATCAAAGCATGTGCATGGAGGATTTTACAGAGGGTGCAACAATTTTCTTTAACATCATACCGCGTCTTGTCCCTCTATCCTCTGCGAATCAAAACGCTTCTGCTTTTCTAATCTCTCCATTCTGACTTTAATAGTGTAGCCAATAAGTGGCTAATCTGAAAAAACCCGAACGCTCTTTTTCAATCTCCTTTATCTTCTTCAAGGTCATCGTGGTCGTCACCCCCCAAACTATAATAATTATTTTCTTCATCCTCACTTCCAATATTTTCCTGGGAATCATCAAGCTCTGAACCGGGAACATCCAAGTCCTTACCCGATACATCTTCGGTAAAATCTTTCTCATTCCTTTTCTCCGCCATTTTTTCCCCTGCCATTTTTTGTTTAGGGCTGTCATCTGGATCAGGAGCCTCAATTCTTTTGGCCTGGCTGTATATGTCTTCCTTGGCAGGATATACCGGGTTTCCAGGAAGGCCAATTTTATCATCAACGGGCTCACCCGGCACCCCTGGCGTCTTCTTATTACGGCCCATATTTTTCATTTGAGATAATTGTCATCCGGCTTAGGCATAATAGCTGGATCAGGGAAGCGCAGCATTTTTTTATTCTTATTTCGAATACTATTTTGGAGCACCCCATTGTTCTTCCTTTTGCTCAGGTTCTTAATCATAGGCGACTTTATTCCGGTAATCAATCGATGGTGGAGTACAGTCTCTACTACTTTTGTTGTGAGAGTTTCTTGATCTTTTGTTATTTCCATTACTCTGATTTTAAAATGGTGTCATTTTTTTTGTTTGACTATTGCTGGCGCTGAATGTCCGAGCCGGAAATTCTGGGCCAGGTCCGAATGAGACGGGCTAATCCTTGATTAAAACCTCTTTGCTACTTATTTGTTGGAGACTTCTTTTGATGCTAAATCTGATCTCTAAACCTGCCAAGAAGAAGATGGAAGAGATAGTTAACGGGGAATGCCCCTCTGCTTGTTATTAACACAGCAAGCTAACGGCTCTTTAACTAGCAATTGTTATTGAATTCCAAGAGTTAGTTATATAATTCACACTTTTGGCGAATGAACTGAAACCTGTGAATTATGCAAGCTTCTAAGACAGTTATGTAACATGGTTAAGAGCGTATTGCGGTACCTTGAACCATGCTGGCGGTATGCTTGGGGTTTATGCCATTTGCGATTCTTCGAATATTGAGCATATAGAAATCGTGTATAAGGTGTTCCTTACCGCATAACTGATTTATTCTGCCATCAAGATCCCGGCCCTGAGCCGAGGGGTGGGGCGGATACAATCAAAGCTCGAAACCATGAAGATATGAAAGTAGTAAAGAGAAATAGCGAAAGGGCAACTGGCAAATTATCTGAGGACGACCTTACAGGGATTAATCACGGGAAACTTTATCCGAATTTGCCTTTGAAATTCCTAACTGCGTCGTCGATAATAGGCGATAAAGTTCATAACAATACCGATGAGCACATGGGCGAGATTAAAGACATCATGATCGATGTCAACACGGGGAAAATCGAATATTACATAATAGAATTTGGCGGGTTTCTCGGCGTCGGAATAAAGTATTTCGCTATTCCATTCGATCTGCTTTTGGTTGATCCGGTAAGGAAACTATTCATATTCAATAAGACAAGAAAGGCCTTGGAAGAAGCTCCCGGCTTTGATATGGATCACTGGCCGGATACAAATATTCATTTAGAGGATGTGCATAGCTATTGGAGTTTTATGGGATAGCGTAAAACATTCCCCGTAAAGAAAGAAGGTCTTATTAAACGGAATGTGAAAGGGTTTTGAAAATACTGTTTTTCCCTTCGTTTATGGTTCTACCATTGATTACATATTCATGCCTTCCATAGGAGTAGATCCGTTTTCAAAAATATACTCACTGTTGATCAAATAAGCCCCGCTGGTCACTACAATATCACCTATCTGCAGGCCGGATTTTATTTCTATAGTATTTCCCTCCGTAATCCCGGTAGTTATCATTCGAATCGCATAGACGCCGGGTTTTATCTGTGCCCAAACGGTCGAACCCTTGCTATCGGTTAATACCGCATCTACGGGGAGAGTAATAGAATGATGTTGGCGGCTTTGCGCAATAATATAAACAGGCATTCCGGGATGCAACTGGTTGTTTGGATTTCGCAGGGTAATGCGTACCAGATTGATATGGGTGTCCGGATTTATTTCGGGATTTTCGAAATCAATGCAGCCGTTTATGCTCAGATTACCCAGCGCGGGAATTTGTACGGATACTTGGCTGTTCGCATCCAAAGAGGACAGTTGGGTGGTAAATACTTGGGCTTCTGCCCAAATCGTCGAAAGATCTGCAAGCTGCATAACCGGGGCCCCTTCCGAGACATAACTGCCCTCCTGAATATTTACAGCAGTTACATATCCGTCTGCAGGGCTGAAAAAAGTGGTGGACGTGGACGGGAGCTTATTTTGGGAAAGTTGCTCAATTTGCCTTTGGGAGATTCCCCACAGCGCTAACTTATCTTTGGCGGATTCCACAATCGCTCCATAGTTAATCAATGAATTTCCGATGCTGATTTGCTCTTTCCACGCGGTAGCATATTCCTGCTTTGCATTATTAAGGGGCTCACTATAGAGATCATAAAGCGGATCTCCTTTGTGAACATAATCTCCCGTTTTGTTGACATACAGTTTTTCAACTCTGCCCTCGACCCTGGTGCTAACCGAAGAAAGCTTTTGTTCGTTAAAGTTTAGCGTTCCGGTCAGCAGCATTATGTCCCCGATATTCCCGCTCCTGATCGTATCCACTTTAATATTGCCTAGCCTGATTTGCTGTTCATTGAGGTGTATTTCACCCGTGGACTTCATACTGGTTTTGGGGACCGCAATCAATTCCATCTGGCAGATCGGGCATTTACCCGGGTGCTCTTCCTTTACCTGCGGATGCATACTGCAGGTGTAATACACGTCCAGTTTGGCAGGAACCTGGGACGAATTCGTTGACGAATGATTGCAGGAGGATATAAATAGGATTACAACCAGGGCTGGACAGACCAATGCCCAGGCAAACGGCTGGAATGGCAATGAAAATAATTTGTTCTTCATTTTGAAGAGGGTTTTATGAAGCTTTCGCTATCTATAAAATATTGCCCGTTAATGGCAATGGTATCTGCTGCGCTGAGGCCTGAAAGCACTTGAATGTCCTTGCCAGACCGGATGCCGGTTATTATTTTATGTGCCATAAAGCCACCGGCTGTTTTCCTAAAGGCGATTTCGGTCATGCCGAGGGAGAGAACCGCCGTCTGTGGCAACCATAAACCCCGCTGAGTATTCACATAAATGGAGGCCGATACCTGGCTTCCGACAGGCAACATGGCCATATTGTCAAAATAAACCCTTGCGGTAACCGATTTGCTGCTGGTTCGGAAAAAGGGTTCGATGAGGTCAATTCTCCCTTTAATGATGTCCGCTGTATCCGTTTCCGGCGTCAGGGATACTCCATCCCCGGTCTTGACCAGGGATTCAACATCAGGGAAAATTTGAAGCGCCGCCCATACCCGGTGATGATTCATGATCATCAATATGGTTTCTCCTTTTTGGATATACATGCCTTCTTTGAGGGACAATTCCTGATTGACCGGTGCAACGGGATTCATGCTGGCAGCTGGTACTTCCTCATGGATCATTCCGGCATCATGCACATGCCCGCTGAAATTGCTGTAGATACTGACCGCATATAAAGGCTTACGGGTATGGATCACCTGTTCTAATTGGTCTTCATGCATGCCCAGCAATAACAGCTTTTCTCTGGCGGCCTGGATAAAAGAATTATTGCTTGCGTCATTTTGCAGAAGAAATAGCAGATTTTCTTCAGCGGTCAGGATTTCAGGACTGTAGACATCCATTATTTTGTCCCCCTTCTCCACGGCCTGGTACCGGTATTTTATATACATTTTTTCAATACGTCCGGAAATACGTGCGGAAATGGAACCCGCTGACCGGGTATCGTATTCAATCGTGCCATATGCCCTTACCGGGATATTTATATTTTTTTGTTTCGGCGTGGTAACCGGTAATGATGCGACCACGAATTCATCGGTGGGTTTGAGTAAAGTTTCCAGTGGAATATTAGCTGTACCGGTTGGCAAATTGTTTTGCTTAACCAGCGGCATGCCACAGATTGGGCAATGGCCCGGACGCTGTTCCTGGATCTGTGTATGCATGGGACAAGTATACATGTCCTGCGATTGAATGACTTCTGGTTTTGTTTGCTTATTCCTGCTGTAGTTGCAAGCACTTATGCTCGTTCCCAAAACGAAAACATAAATGACAGTTTTTATTTTCATCATCCGCTTTATTTAATTTCCAATACTTTCTCGAGTTTGACCTGCGTATTCAATAACTCCTGCACCTGATCCAAATATTCAAGCTGCGAGCTATTGAGCGTTTCCCAAGCATCATACAGCGTAAACAATTCTTCCGTATTCTGTTCATAAGCCAGTAGCGTACTCTGGTAATTCCTTCGAAGCGCGGGGATAATACTATTTTCGAACAGCAGCAATTGTTTTTTCTTAGCAACCATATCCTGCCGCAGGCCATACGCCATGCCTGAATATTCGTTAGCCAACACCTGTTTCTGATTTTCCATTGAAATTGCCTTCCACTTCAGGCCTTCTACATTAGCGTGGCTCTGTTTTGATGACCAGCCCGCAAGCGGGATTTTCATGGTACCCATCAGCGTGAATTGTTCCGGAAGGCCCCCAAAGCCAAACATATGCGCGAATTGAAGGCCAAATTGAGGCTTTAAGCTCTCTGCTTCCAGTTGTTGATTTAGAAAGTTTAGCCGAATGTTTTCATCAATGGCTTTTAAGTCACTCCGTTTATTGTAAAACATTGAGCTATCAAACGCCTCGCTGGAATAATCTGCAAATGAATAAGTGGTATCTATGGAAAACGGGGTCAGTTTATCGCGGTTCATTAACGTATTCAGGGCAATCTGCTTTTGCAATGCATCATTTTGAAGCATAATCTTCGTTTTCGCCAGATGGCCCTGGGCAGCTTTTGCTTTGTAATACGCGCTGATTTTTCCAAGGCCATTCTTGTACCTGGTTTCGGCGTTGCTAATCATTAGCTCTAGCAACCGGTCGCTTTCATCGATCACCAATAGCTTTTTTTCGATAATGATCCAGGCATAATAATTTTCCTTTGTTTGAGCAAAAAGCTCATTAAGCCATGATTTTTTAGTTTCGGATGCTGCAGCGGAGACGGCGCGCTGGTAATTCTCACTGGCAACTTGGTATTTTTCATTTGGAAACATTTGTTCGGCGGAAATCATATACTGGCCCATTCCGGTACTACCCGAATTCCCTTTTTTCCAAAGGTTCAGGTTATAGGGAGTCATCCAAAAACCGCTGGATATTTCGGGGGCCATCCAGTTACGGGCCCCTTTGGATACCGCGTCCATAGACTGAATTTCTGCGTCATACATTTTGAGTATTGGATGATGGCGTTCGATGCTGTCTAAAATATCCGTCAATTGGAGCGCCTGGCCAATGGCCAGTTGCTGGACGCCAAGGATCAAAAAAACGGCGAAAACCCTTTTCATGCTGTTTTATTTATGGTCAGTGCTTTGTTTCCGGCACCTGTATTTTTCCGTATTTGCTCAATTCATATTCTTTTTGCATTAAAAAGACCAATGGGGTGACCAAGAGAATATAAATGGCTGAAGTAATTACCCCGCCCACCATGGGCAATACGATCGGCTTCATCACATCGCTACCCACGCCATTGCTCCAGAGAATGGGAATGAGGGCAAACAAGGTCACGCTTACCGTCATGATTTTAGGCCGTAACCGTTTTGATGCCCCTTGAATGGCATATTTCCGTAGATCTTCCTTGTTGATCGTTTGCGCAGAATTTCCCTTTGTTTCCACAAGCTGCTGCATGGCGTCATTGAGATAAATGATCATGACGATATTGGTTTCGACCGCCAGGCCAAATAGGGCGATGAAGCCAACGGCTACCGCAACGGACAGGTTCACGCCCCAGAAATAGATCAGGAAGGCCCCCCCGATGAGCGCAAAGGGAACGGTGATCAGGCTGAGCAGGGCTTCCCTGGCGGAATGGAACGCCAAATACAGGCTGATGAAAATAACTAGCAATACGACGGGTAGTATCAGTTTTAAGGTATGTTCACTTCGGATCAGGTTTTCATATTGGCCGCTCCATTCCAGGAAATATCCTTTAGGCATTTTGCCCATCAGTTGATTCAATCGTTGCTGTGCCTCAGATACGGTGCTGCCCAGATCCCGTTCCCGCACATTGAACAGGACCGTACCCCGCAATAAGGCATTTTCCGAGTTGATCATCGGGGCCCCCTCCTTGATATGCACATCAGCCACAGCCTGCAACGGGACAGGGCCAAAACCACTGGTTTGTATGGGTAAACGGTTGAGCGCCTCCAGGTTGTTACGGAAATCCTGTCCAAACCGCGCATTTACGGAAAAACGCTGGCGGCCTTCAATGGTGGTAGTGAGCTGAACTCCCCCCAGAGCGCTCTCAATCACGGCATTAACCTCGTCCACACTCAGATTGTACCGGGCAATTTCTGCTCTCTTGATCTGAATATCCACGTATTTGCCGCCCGTGACGGGCTCGACGTACAAATCTTTTACACCCCGAATGTCCTCCAATTCCTTTTTTACGGTTTGCGAGAATGCATAAATGCTATCGAGATTCTGTCCATAGACTTTTACGCCCACATCCGTGCGGATGCCAGTGGAAAGCATATTGATCCGGTTAATGATCGGCTGGGTCCAGCCATTGACCACCCCGGGTATCTGCAATTTGCTGTTCAGCTCGTTTATAATTTCATTCTTGCTAATCCCGCGTCTCCACTCATTTTTTGGTTTTAACATAATTATGGTCTCGATCATACTGATCGGGGAATTATCAGTAGCGGTATTTGCCCTTCCGGCCTTACCCAACACCGACTTTACTTCTGGAACGGAACTGATGATTTTGTCCTGAACCTGCAAAATGCGCTTGACCTCGCCATTGGAAACATCGGGCAGCGTAACCGGCATGAACAGTATGGTGCCTTCATCGAGCGGCGGCATAAATTCCGTTCCTAGGCTCATAATCATGGGGATGCTGATAAGCAAGGCCAGGATGTTAAGGGAGATAGTTGTCTTGCGCCATTTCATACAAGCCCGGATGAGGGGATCATATATTTTTTCCAGGAACCGGGTTACGGGGTTGGCATTTTCCGGCCTGAACCTTCCGCGCATAAAAAAGGATATTAGCACCGGCGCAAGGGTTACCACCAAAAAGGCGTCCACCAGCATAATAAAGGATTTGGTATACGCCAAGGGGTGGAACAATTTACCTTCTTGGCCCGATAGGAGAAATACGGGCAGAAAAGAAGTGATGATGATGATCGTAGAAAAAAATACCCCTCGCGAAACCTGCTTGCAGGCGCGTTCGATAATCGTCATGCGATCGGCTTTCGGAATCTGGTAATAGTTCCCCTTCCACCATTTCTGCTTATTTCGAGTTGTTCGCATGATATTTAGTTTGGGGCGTGATTATTTTGCTGTTCTGATAAATGGCGATAGGCGTTTTCACTCATGATAATGCCATTGTCCACGATAACTCCAATGGCTAATGCAACACCGGTGAGCGACATGATGTTGGAGGATAGCCCGAATGCATCCAGCAGGATAAAACTGATCGCAATCGTTATGGGTATTTGGATAATGATGCTCAAGGCGCTTCTCCAGTGCAATAGGAAGAAAATGACAATGATGCAAACGATACTGATTTCTTCGATGAGTTTGTCTTTGATATTGGAAATGGCCGCCTGAATGAGATTGCTTCGGTCATAGTCAATGGTAAATGTTACCCCATCCGGAAGCCCTCTTTGGACATCGGTCATTTTTGCCTTGATTGCTGCAATTACTTTATTTGCATTTTCTCCGTATCGCATGACTACGATACCTCCAACCACTTCACCCTGACCATTGGCATCAAATATCCCCAGCCGGAGATCCCCGCCCATTTGTACCGTGGCAATATCTTTTATCCGGACCGGAATTCCGTTGTTTACTTCTAATGCAATATTTTCTATGTCGTCTTTGTTTTTGATATATCCCAATCCCCGGATGATGTAGGCCATACCGCTCATTTCCATTTTTCTTCCTCCGACATCGTTATTTCCTGCTTTTACTTTGCTGATGACATCCAACAGGGAGAGGTTGTAAAACTGCAGTTTGAGGGGGTCTACGACCAATTGGTATTGTTTTTCAAATCCGCCGAAGGAGGCCACTTCCGCAACTCCAGGCACCGTTTGCAGGGCGAACTTGATGTACCAATCCTGCAACGCCCGCTGTTCGCCCAGGTCCATTTGGGGCGCATCCAGGTGATACCAGAAAATATGGCCTGCTCCGGTGCCATCCGGGCCCAGCGCCGGCATGATGCCTTGCGGCAGTAGGCGCTGGGCGTAGTTCAGTCTCTCCATTACCCGGTTGCGCGCCCAGTATATATCCACATTATCTTCAAAGACAACGTATACAAAACTCATCCCGAACATGGAAGCCCCGCGAATGTTTTTGACTTTCGGTATACCCTGAAGATTGCTGACCAGGGGATAGGTAACCTGATCTTCGATGATCTGGGGACTTCGGCCCATCCATTCCGTATAGACGATGACCTGGTTTTCTGAGAGGTCGGGGATGGCATCCACCGGGTTTTGCTTTACCGCCAGGATGCCCCAGGCAAACAGGCCCAGGGCTGCAATCAGCACCAAGTACCGGTTGCGTAGAGACAGTTCGATAAGTTTCTCAACCATGTTATTTATTTGACTTTTAACGCTCAAAACAAACGCAGGAAGCATAGCTCCACGCGCCTATGATTCCCTAATCCAACTCGTTAGACGTCAATTTCTGTTTAGTCATCGTTGAATCTTTCTTCCGCATGGGCATTTTCTGCAGGCCTGGATCTTTTGGTTGCTTGTCATTCTTTTTTTCTACTAAATCCATTCCGCATTTAGGGCATTTGCCAGGTTTGTCGCTTTCCACTTCCGGATGCATGGTACAGGTATAGGCGGTATGGATGGAAGCATCCACTTTCTTGCTTTTGCTAGCCTGGCCAAAAATGGGTAGAGCAGCAATAGCGAGGATGGCGGTCAGGATAATTTTCCTTTCCATGTTTTTTACTGTATATATTTCTACGAATGAATAATAATGTGACAGCCGTCAAACGGAACTATCCATGTTAATATCAACGATTAGCTGATTTGAAAAGACAGTATGGATTGAAAAAACAATGGCCCGACAGAACGCCGGGCTTTACTTCAGGAAAGGGAATCAAATACGGAAATTGCCATTGCGCAGGAATACCGGGACCTTAAGGAGCCCTGGAGGCGCATTCGTAGTGGGAAAACCTGCCAGGTAGGAATCAACCAAATGATCCCGCAGGATTGCAAAATTTCCGACTGCAATTTCAAAAGGTAGATTTAAGAATTTGTGGGCTGGTTCCGGGGTCTTTTGATCTTTATCGATTTTTACAGGCCTGTGTTCGTCCTTACAGCAATTTCCTTTTCCTGCCTGGCACTGTCCAGCTGGAGTATTTTTTGGCACTCCACAATTAGCGCATGCTTTTCCATCCTGGTCGATTAAGCCCCAGGAAATCAACTTCCCCATGCAATAATGCAAGTGGATGGTTGCCCCTACCGAACTGGAAAGATACACGAGAGCTAATATGGTGGCCAAGACCCTTTTCATCGGGAGTATTTAGCAAAAGTAGATTTTAATTCTAACAATCAAAACCTGCAGTAGTTAATCTTATTGGGTTTGAACGAAGAACCCTTGAAAAAGTTGTAGTGGGTTAGCGTTTTTCTGCGATGAAGCCAGCTGGTTCTACGGCTTCAATCACTTGTTCTGCTGTCCATTGTTCTGTTTCAACAGTCAGCAGCTTGCTTGGACTGCCCCCATCCACCGTCCGACTTCTTGTACTCTTTTCCTGGTTAGGATCGGGGGTTATTTTAGCCGCACAGCCAAGGCATTGGATATTTGGTTTGAATGGTACGATTTGCCTATTTCCCAAGGGATGATTCAAAATCAATACTTGCGCTAAGGCATTTGTTATACAATGATTCGTTTTTGTTACCGCATTTTGCCTATAATCTGGCCCATTTTAACCGGAGGCTGTTGCTCACGACGCTGACACTGCTAAGAGCCATCGAAGCCCCGGCAATCATCGGGTTCAACAAAAACCCGTTGATGGGATAGAGTAAACCGGCGGCAATGGGAATACCCACGAGATTATAGAAAAAAGCCCAGAATAGGTTTTGCCGGATGGTAGCCACTGTTCTCCGAGATAAGCGGATCGCTTCCGGGATCCTAGACAGATCAGCACTCATTAGAGTAATGCTTGCCACTTCTATGGCAATATCCGTTCCCTTGCCCATGGCAATGCTCACATCCGCCTGAGCCAGGGCCTGGCTGTCGTTTATCCCGTCCCCCACCATGGCTACCGTTTTGCCCTGCTTTTGCAATTGTTGCACAAAGGCTGCTTTATCGTCCCCTGTTACGCCGGCCCGGTATTCCCTAATGCCGACCTCGCAGGCCACTGCCGCGGCCGTTTGCGGGCTATCGCCGGTAAGCATATACACGGATATATTCATTTCATCCAAGGTCCTTATGGCCTCGGCCGATGACGATTTGACCCGGTCCGCAATTGCGATGATTGCGAGCACTTGCGCGTTGGAAGCAAAATAGATAGCGGTTTTTGCCTCCTGGCTCCAGGATTCTGCCTGACGAAGGGTTTCTTTGGGAATGCCAATATTTTCTTCCGATAGGAGTCGTTTGTTGCCTGCGAAGTAGGTTAATCCACTAAAACTTGCTTGAACCCCTTTTCCGGATGCGATGGTCATTTCCGTAAACGGAATCAAATGGGCACCCGGTCTAAGATAGGCCGCCACCGCTCCGGCTAAGGGATGTTCTGAAGATTGTTCCAAACTGTAAAAAATATTTTTTAGTTCCGGGGTCGGTTCGACTATCCATATAAAATCCGTAAGGGTTGGACTGCCTTCCGTGAGGGTTCCTGTTTTGTCCAGGACTACGGCATTGATTTTATGCGCCAATTCCAGACTCTGGGCATCCTTGATCAAAATCCCACTTTCCGCACCTTTGCCTATTCCCACCATTATGGCTGTAGGCGTAGCCAGACCTAGTGCACAGGGACAGGCGATGACCAATACCGTTACCAGCGCCAGTAACCCTTGCGTTATTCCATTAGTACCACCGAATACCAACCAGATCGCAAAAGATAACCCAGCGATGCCCATGACGATGGGAACAAAAATGCCGGCTATCTGGTCTACCCGTTTCTGCACGGGCGCTTTGCTGCCTTGCGCTTGTTCAACCACCTGGATGATATGCGCCAGGAGCGTATCGCTTCCTACTTTCTCCGCTACAAATTGAAAGCTGCCTTTTTGATTGATGGTTCCGGCAATGACTCGGTCACCCTTACTTTTTAATACGGCTACCGGTTCCCCGCTGATCATGCTTTCGTCCACATAGGACTGTCCTTTTCGTATCGTGCCATCGACCGGGATCTTTTCTCCGGGCTTAACCAGCAGCAGATCACCGGATTTCACCTCTGCAGTCGGGATCTCCAGGGTATGCCCGCCTTCCTGAATGACCGTTACCGCCTTTGGCTGCAGCCCCACCAGTTTTTTGATTGCCGAAGAGCTGTTGGCCTTTGCCCTTTCTTCGAGCAGTTTGCCCAGTAGAATAAATGCAATGACAACCGAGGCCGCTTCAAAATACACATGGGCCGCCAAGCCTCTTTTTTCCCAAAATGCGGGATCCAGGGTATTAAACGCGCTAAACAGGTAGGCTATTCCGGTACTCAAGGAAACCAAGCTGTCCATATTGGCAGATCGACGTCTGGCCTGCTTCCAGGCATTGACAAAGAATTGACGGCCTAGCCACAGTACTACGGGAGTTGCCAAGCCCCACAAGATAAAATTCACGTAGGGGAGATTCATGAAAAACATCCCGAGAATTACCTGGGGTATCGATAGGGCGATCGCCCAAATGCTGCGCTTCCGGAGTTCGATCAATTTCTCCCGACGCAAGTTTTCGAATGATTCTTTGGCGGATTCAGATTCTCCAATGAGCAGATCATAGCCGATGGACTGGACTGCCAGCTTCAGGTCTTTAGGTTGCGTGACCGTCGGCAGGTATTCTACTTGGACGCTGCTGGAAGCGAAATTTACAGTCGCCTGCACAATCCCCGGCATTGCATTAAGGATGGATTCCACACTGACCGAGCAGGACGCGCAGCTCATTCCCGTAACGGGAAATTGCTTTTTTACCGTCGTGGCATCCGTCTTTATTACCCCTTGCTGGATAGCCGGGTCAAAAGGATGCTTTTGTACCCTATTCCTTTGGTTGAGGCTTTTATCCAGGATAGGCTCACTGTGCCCAGCTTTAGGGTCAACGATGGATGAGTCGGGAAAACTATGATCCGCATTCATGGCTAATTCATTATTTGATTAGCCAAAGTTCCGAAGAGAGGGAGGTAAAACGGTTACAGGATTATGCGAAAGATTTGTATTTAAACGGCACTAAACCTTATCCAACGGTTTGCGGCCGCCTCTTAATTTTTTGAATTGACTGGGAGACAGGCCGGTTATCTTCTTGAATTGAGCCGATGCATGCGCCACGCTGCTGTAACCCAGTTTCCACGCAATTTCACTCAGCGTAAATTCATTGTATTTCAACCACTCTCTTACCTTCTCAATTTTTTGCAGAATAAAGAATTGCTCAATGGTGATGCTCTCCACTTCAGAAAATAGACGGGTAATCTGGGAATAGTCCTTATTCAGAGAACCAGAAAGGAATTCGCTTAAACTAAAATGCTCTTCCAGGTCTCCTTTCTGTACCTTTTGAATCAGCAGACTTTTGATGACTTCAATTTGCTTTTGCTTCTGGTCGCCCAACAATTCAAAACCCAGATCTTTCAATCGAAGAGGTAGTCGTTCCGATTGTTTTTTGGTGAGCGGCTTTTCCAGGGTGACTTCACCCAATATGATTTCTTTGGGATGTATGTGCAATTTTTCGAGCTCCTGGTTTACTGCCAGAATGCATCGGTTGCAGACCATATTCTTTACATACAGCTTGTTCATCAATCAAATAGTATGCTTGCTGGCTTGCCATTGAATTTGGAAGCAACTAGAGCTCCAGGACTGCGGTTTGGATTTGGCGATCATTTTCCCAAACACAAAGGACATGATCGTTGCCAATCGCTCTAATTACCGGAAGGATACCCTTGCCAAGAATCAGTTTTTTGTTTTGTGCCAGAACACCTATTACCTCGCCATTCTCCGTCCAGGCATATACATTTTTCCCGTTTACCCGTTCGATGGAACAACTTCTGCCTGCACCGATTTCCATTTCTGGTTTTCCGGGTTCACAGGCAAATATCTTATTTTGCCTCCGCCATACGGTTTGGGGGCTGCCATCTGCACTGAGCGCGACTCCTCCGCCATCCATGGGACAACCATTCAAGGGCCAGCTTCCATTCCCTAATTTTTGTGCCGGACCGAAATTATCTCCGCCATCCTGAGATTGCAATAGATACAAATCCCGGTTTCCGTGCAGCCAATTTCGAAATAACACGCATACCTGGTTTCCCCTTACCGCAACAGCAGGCTTACAGCATTCACAAACGGTCGAATCAGGCGATGCATACAACAACCTATTCTTTGACCAGCTTCTCCCGCCATCCGTAGATTTTGCAGCAACAATCTTGTTGCGCTTATTTTGGCGAAGATCCAGCCAGGTGGCAATTAGGATTTTTCCATCGCCCTGGAATGCCATCAACCCTTCCTTGGCTACCGTATCCAGATCATTTACCCTGGCGGCTTTTATCCATTTACCCGATTCCTCTTTCCGGTAGGAAAAAATGTTGCCCTGCTTATTTGCCGCTACGATAGTCAGGCCTTGCTCAGAAAAGGCTATTTGTGGACCTCGCATGGCGCTGGAAAAAAGGTTGGGTAGCCGGCCGACTAATGTAGGTTTGGAAAATGACTTTCCCTGATTGATGGATTCCGAATACATGATGCTATCCCCCTTTCCATACACCAAATGGGGATTGCCTGCCTGGTCAATGGCCAGGCTGGGCACTTCGCCTGGTCCGATGATAGATACCGAGACAGGTTCTTCCCCTTTCGGTCCCTCACTTGAACTAAACGCGAGCGAAAATAACAGCCAAACAATCGTAAGGAGTTTCATTAGTTTCTTAATCCGGATATTTCTCCTCGCTTCAACCAAGGGAAGTTACCAAATTTCAGACAGGAATGCGCAGGGGGAAAGGCTAAGAGGGAACTATCCCTTCCAATTATGGGTAATAGGCCAGCACTTGATTTTCCTATAGATAGCTGGGAGACCTGTCAAAACAGCCCGCGGAATGACTGCCAGGACATGCAAAACAAGCCCTCTCAAATAGCTAACTTTGACAGGTTATCCGGGGGCCAAACGTCTGCTTTTAGGTTGACCCGGCAATTGCTGCTTTCTCGCCTTGAATGCCGTGTTGATCTTCTCTTTAATGAAGCGCCTTGACCGGTATTGGATTATTATATCTGTAGATAGGCAATGGAAAATCCCGCGGTTTTAATATCCGGTGCAGGGCCTTCCGGTCTAATGATGGCGGCGCAATTGGCCATGCGCAAGCTGTCCTTTCGCATTATCGACGAAAATGAAGATCATACCCTTCAATCCAGAGCATTAGTAATACATGCCCGTTCCCTGGAAATATTTGAGCAAATGGGGATTGCCGAGGAAGCCGTTCGACAGGGTAAAAAAGCCCGGGCGGTGAATTTGATTTCCAGTGGGAGAAGGAAATTACGCTTTAACCTGGAGGGTATAGGCGCGGGCCTTACCGATTTTCCTTTTCTATTGATTCTGGAACAATCAAAAACAGAAAAAATACTGAATGATTTTTTAGAAAAAAATGGCAACAAGGTTGAACGAAAGACGAAATTGATTGACTTCAGCCAACAGGAGCAAGGGATTCATGCGACCATTTTGCGCGCGGACGGCACGAAAGAAATGATCCAGGCGGGTTGGCTGATTGGTGCCGATGGTGCCCGCAGCTTTGTCCGGGAGCACCTGAATATTCGATTTGAAGGCAAGACCTATGAGCAATCTTTGTTCGTTCTCGATTGTGAAGTAAATCTGCAATTTCCCCTGGATGAAATGTACTTGGCCTTCTCCGATCAAACATTTGCGGGCTTTTTCCCCATGGCCGATGGACGGTGCCGGGTTATTAGTCTGGTACCCCCGGAGCTCGAGGGCAAAAAGGAACTGGATTTTAATGACGTCGCCCAAGATTTTGCTGGAAGGGTGAAGATGGATGTGGTCCTGGCAAATCCTGGGTGGATATCGGTGTATCATTCCCATCACCGGACGGTTACGGATTTCAGAAAAGGCCGCTGTTTTCTTTGCGGAGATGCTGCCCATATTCATAGCCCGGTAGGTGCGCAGGGAATGAATACGGGCCTGCAGGATGCGTACAACTTGGCCTGGAAGCTCGCCCTGATGATTAGGAACCAAGCGAAGGAGAAATTACTGGATACTTACCATGCCGAACGAATCGTTATCGCTCGCAACCTGGTAAAATCAACGGACCGGGCATTTAACCTGGTTTCCAACAAAAACAATTCAGCGAAGTTTATTCGATTGCGGGTGCTGCCTTTTGCGCTGGGCATCGGAGTGCCTTTTTTCAATCGGATTGCTTTTATCCGCCGGCTGGCTTTTAAAGCCATTTCTGAAATTGGCATTCACTATAGAAAAAGTCCCCTGTCAAAGCAGGACATCCATTCGAAATTCCCGAAAGCAGCCCCGAAGCCGGGAGACAGAACGCCTTACATAAAAAACGAAAAGAATGAGTTTAAGCCGGCTGTTAAAACCGTCTTGTCTGGCGTGAAATTTCATCTCTTGCTATTTTTGGGCGACCGGAAATATGCGGAGGTAGAAGATATGCTAAAGGGAATTCAGCGGGATTATCCGGATTTACTGGAAATACAAGAGGTATTGCTTTCGGAGCAAACCAAGAATATGTATTCAGCCTTCGGCATTACGCGATGCGGGTATTACTTGATTCGACCCGATGGATATATGGCATTTAGATGCAATTCCTTGGATTTTCAAGACTTTATGGAGTATTTGAATCTGTATTTCATTAAAAGCCTGCCTGATTCAGTGGCAATGAAATAACGCCGGGGGTTTAATTTTCTAAAAAAATCCAATTATTTATCGTAATATTACGATTAAACAATCGCAGATGGGTTTAACAAAGTCAGAAATATTCACGGCAAATCAAAATGAGCTGGCCACCGTCTTAAAAGCCATGGGCCACCCTGCGCGAATAGCCATTTTGCAGCAGCTAATTAAGGCAAATGCCTGTATTTGCGGAGATCTGGTGGACGAACTAGGACTCGCCCAAGCGACCATTTCTCAGCACTTGAAAGAATTAAAGAGCGCGGGTCTCATAAAAGGCAACATTGAAGGGACCAGCGTATGCTATTGCATTAACGAAAAATCCTGGAATCAAATCAAAAAGGATTTGGATGCCTTTTTTATTACGTATGAAAACCAGGATAATTGTTGTTGATTTTTTTTCCTCTCGATTATCGCAATATTGCATTTAACCGATAAAAAAACTGCTATGGCAGACATTCAACACCGGGTATTATTTGTATGCATTCACAATTCGGCGCGCAGCCAAATGGCCGAGGCCTTCTTAAACAAATACGGAAAAGATCAATTCCGGGCAGAGAGCGCAGGGATTGAACCAGGCAAATTGAATCCGAACGTGATTCAAGTCATGCGGGAAGTGGGGATTGATTTAAGTCAAAAGGGAACGCAGGGAGTTATGGATTTGTTCAGAAAGGGAAGGCCGTATCATGCGGTGATTACCGTTTGCGATGCGGCCAGTGCAGAAAGATGTCCCATTTTCCCAGGAAGAGTGAAAAGGTTAGCCTGGTCCTTTCCAGATCCTTCATCCTTTACAGGATCCCCTGAAGAATCCCTAAACTTCACTAGGGAGGTAAGGGATAAGATCGAAAAAGCAATCATCGAATTTGTGAAGGAGGCAAGCTCCGTCGCGTATTGGATGCAGAATTGAAAATCAACTGGTTAATTATCAAATGGTAAATCATGGAGACTCAGGAACAAATAAAGGAAATGGTCAAGAAAAAATACAGCGAAATCGCTTTGCAAGACAAACAAACCAATGGAGCCTCTTGCTGCGGGTCAGGCTGCTGTTCGGCGGAGGCAGATAACATCATGAATGAAGATTACTCGTCTTTGAAAGGTTATAACCCGGAAGCAGACCTGGGCTTAGGTTGCGGCTTGCCTACCCAATTTGCCCAGATTAAGCCGGGAGATACCGTGATTGACCTGGGTTCCGGGGCAGGAAACGACTGCTTTATCGCCCGGACGGAAGTTGGGGAAACGGGCAAAGTGATCGGCATAGACTTCAGCCCAGCCATGGTTGACAAAGCCCGGGGAAATGCCGAAAAGCGGGGATTGCACAATGTTGAATTCAGGCTGGGCGACATTGAAAAGCTGCCCATTGGCTCAGGCATGGCAGATGTCGTGGTTAGCAATTGCGTGCTGAACCTGGTGCCCAACAAGGATGGAGTATTTAAGGAAATATTCCGGGTCCTGAAGCCGGGGGGTCATTTCAGTATTTCGGATATTGTGCTGCTGGGAGGGCTTCCCGAAAAAATGCAGGGAACCGCGGAAATGTATTCGGGATGTGTCGCAGGCGCTGTTCAAAAGCAGGCTTACCTGGAATTAATGGCAAGTAATGGGTTTACGAACATTATCATTCAAAAAGAAAAGGCCATTGTTGTTCCTGACGATATTTTGAGGCCATTTTTGTCGGCAGAAGAATGGTCCGCATTCCAGCAATCCGGCGACGGAATTTTTAGCATAACGGTCTATGCAGAAAAACCAACGGCCTGCTGCGGACCGGAATGCTGTAATTAAATGAACTAAATCTCCGATATACTGACTTTCCAATAATTGTTTTGCTCGCAATGGCATCAATACGGATTTACATTTTCTAAAGAACACCCGCCATTTGTCATGGTAATGAAAATAAATGCCCGATGCGATTTGAGGTATTTTGCCTGAGCGGTCCGCAGAAGATTTAGTATTTTGCAGACTGATCCCCGCCAGGAAACCACACAATATCTGCCCTGACTTTGTGATCAGCAAAAGCCAGTTGTTTCGCGATATCAAAATAGTATAAGAAATGGAAAATCTACTGTCAAGAATTACATTAAATTCGGAAATTAATCACGGGAAACCCTGTATTCGGAATACCAGGTATATGGTTGAAGCGATGCTTGAATATCTTGCCGGGGGTGATACTGTTGATGACATACTTTTGGAGTTCCCAGATTTGGATCGAGACGATATTCTCGCATGCATTGCCTATGCTACGGCATCCATGAAATTTAAAGATATTGAAGTTCCCGCCGCATGAAGCTCCTTTTGGATGCCCATTTACCCGCATCCCTTGCTCAATATTTTCCAAGGCATGATGTTTTACATACATCGCTTTTGCCGGAGGGAAATCTTACCTCCGACCGAACTATAAATGAGATTTCCATTCTTGAGGATAGGGTTCTAATTACCAAAGATTCAGAATTTTATTAGTAAACTGGGAAATATGCGACTGAAGGAACTTAAAGCCTATTTTGACCGGAATGCAGCCAAACTAACGGAGCTTTTGAAAGAGCATTCATTCATAATTCTGGAGGCTGAGAAGATTCGAGTGTTAGAATAATGGACTGCACCGTGTTTGGGGGAACCTCCGGCAACGCCGTGAAAGTACAAGTCTATATTGCAATCATTAACCTATACGATGGTTGCCATAATCAATGGCAAACTGAAATTGAACCTTTCCACCTATGAAATCTTCCAAATTCCAAATGTATCACTCTTAGATAAAACAACATTCGGCAACTTCTTGAAAATCGACTAAGCCATGATGGCAAAGATCAGAATCCCATTCAATTGAAAATCAGTCTAATTTAATCGGACGATATTGTTCCCAGATGACTATTGAACCGTTGAAATTTGCGCACTGGCCCGAAGTAAAATCCATTTATGAGCTGGGGATTGCGTCCGGGCAGGCCAGCTTTCAAACGACCGCACCGGAATGGGAAGAATGGAATAATTCCCATATTTTCAAGCCCCGGCTCGTAATGATGGAGGGCAATAAGGTGCTGGCATGGGCAGCGTTAACCCCGGTTTCCGGCAGATGCGTTTATGCGGGTGTGGCAGAAGTCAGCGTCTATGTGGATCCTCAAAGCCAGGGAAAGGGAATTGGCAGGCAAATCTTAAATCAATTGATCCTGGAAAGCGAGCAAAATGGGTTTTGGACGTTGCAGGCAGGCATTTTCCCTGAAAATGCAGCCAGCCTCAAAATTCACGAACAGCTGGGATTTAGAATTCTGGGAGTAAGGGAAAAGATCGGAATGATGAACGGGGTCTGGCGCGATACGGTTTTTTTGGAACGAAGAAGCAAAATAGCTGGACAATGAGAAAATATATAGCTGAACTCGTAGGAACCTACGCGCTGGTGTTTTGCGGTACGGGAGCGATCATAATTAATGAGCAGACCGGAGGTCAGGTTACGCATGTAGGCATTGCCTGTACATTCGGGCTGGTCGTTATGAGTATGATCTATGCTTTTGGTGAAATCTCCGGAGCGCACATTAACCCGGCAGTAAGTATTGCATTTACGGTAGCTGGGAAATTCCCGCTTAAGACCTTGCCATTTTATCTGATTAGTCAAGTAGCCGGCGCCATCCTGGCTAGCCTGACCTTAAAAGGGTTGTTCCCCGGCAACTCATTTTTAGGTACAACCATACCAGCGGGGAGCCAGTGGCAATCCTTCGTGCTGGAAGCTATCCTCACCTTTTTTCTCATGCTGGTCATCATCAATGTATCCACAGGAAGTAAAGAACAAGGGATGTTTGCTGGATTAGCCATCGGTTCGGTGATTGGACTGGAAGCCATGTTTGCCGGTCCAATATGCGGTGCTTCCATGAACCCGGCGCGTTCCTTAGGACCGGCCATAGTAAGTGATCATTTTGATTCCTTATGGATTTACCTGCTGGCACCGGTAATTGGCGCTATTGCGGCCATTGCGGTGTTTAAAATAGTAAAACCGGAATCTAAAACATTTAAGAAAGGCGCATGATGTTCCGGCTACTGCAGACTCTGGCCGGCATCCCCCATCCCCTGAGTGTTCATGTCCTTGCGTTTAAACAGCGAGAGGTCCATTTTCCCGAAATGGTAGGCGAATACGAGGCGCACGAGCTGCGGATCCTTCAGCCGGTCAAATTCCTGACTGAAAAAGCTGCTTTGACTGTACTGGTCTGACCAGCGGGTCCGGAAAATGTCCGACATGGTGAGCGTCAGCGAGGCCGAATTGTTTTTCAGGAAGGATTTTTTGACGGCCAGGTCCACGCCGTAGAAAGACTTGATGTACCCCTGCGAAGAGCTCTGGGTGGTGGAGGTCTGGGGCCCGAAGGATTGCCCACCGGTATTTACCGGAAGATTGGTCTTGGACTGGTAGATGGTCGTCAGTTGGACAGAGAAATTGGCCGGCAGCTTGAAATTGCTGTTGAACTTGCCGAACCAGCTCCACAGCGATGGCTGCGATGGCTGATTTAGGTTATTGGTGTTGATCATGGAATTATACAGGTTCATATTGAACGAAAGATCCCACCACTTCGTGATGTTGTCGGTGGTCGTTACCTCCGCTCCATAATTATAGCTGTCGTTGGCATTCTCCCAGGTATTAATCAGCACTTTATCGCCCACCGGGTTGAGGCCGGTATCCTGATACCGGGTAAGTAAGTTGGAGGTGTAGTTATAGTACGCGGAGAATAACAGCGTATTATTTCCCGGGAAGGTCTTCAGGTAGGATATCTCAACATTATAGGAGAACTGGGGCACCAGCGAGGGATTGCCGCGGGTTATGTTCAGGGTATCGGAGTAGTTGGTATAGGGGATCAGCTGAAAAAACGAAGGGCGCGTGATCTTCCGCGTCGCGCTGAGCTGCAGTTCATTGTTCTTCCCGAATTTCTGGCTGAGGAATACGGAAGGGAATAAGCTCAGCGGATAATTGTTGCTGAAATGCTGGTTGGTGGAGATCAGCTGTCCGGTATAACTCGAGCTCTCCCCGCGCAGCCCCAGCTGGTATCCAAAATTCTTGACGGCGCTGGTAAAGTTCAGATAAGCCGCATAAACATTGCTCGTGCTGCTGTAGTTGCTGGCGGCCAGGGTATCCAAAAGGAAATGACCGTGCTCGTCGGCCGTATAGGTATTGTTGTCATCCGTCAGGTTCTGAATGCTGGCGCGCGCTCCGGCCTCCAATTTGGATTTCGAACCCAGGGGATCCACATAATCGGTCTGGATGGTGAGGAAGCGCGGATTGGCAATCGCCAGGGTCTGCTGCTGGGTAGAAAAGGCGATCGCGGTGCCGGGAACTCCCGTATAATAATTGGTCAGGTAATTGGCGGTGCTGGTGGCGTTGGCGGCAAAAAAGGAGCCGTCGGCCGTCCAGGATTCTCCGCTTTTATTGAAGGTATGCTTCATTCCCGTCTGCGCTCCATAGACGTTCACGGCCAGGTTGCTGTTGGAGAATCGCGTGCTGTACAGGGTTGGACCCGAAACGCCGCTGAACAGGCTATCGGTTTGAAGCTGGGAAGTTTCGGTAGGCTTGATGGACCCATGGACCTGCAGATAGGAGGCGGAAATCGTCGTCTTGTTGCTCACAAAATAGTCGGCGCCGACCTGTCCGAAAATGAAGCCGCCCCCGTTGTGGGTAATGTCGCCTTCCAAAAGGCGGGTAGCCGTGTCGGGTGACAGGGTAGTCAGCCGGTTGGTATTGCCCGTCGAATGGCTCCGGTTCTCATTAATTAAAAAGGTGCCGGTAAAGTTGACCTTGTTTTGCCGAACATTAAAACTAGCCAGGGCATTGGGAGCCCCGTGCGAGTCGATGCCCGCGGAAATATTGCCGTTGTATCCCTGTTTCCGGTTCTTTTTCAGGACAATATTCAAAATCCCTCCCGTCGTGGAGGCGTCGTATTTGGCTGAAGGGTTGGTCATGACTTCCACGCTTTCGATGGCATCCGCGGGAATTTCATCCAAGGTCAGGGTGGTGGGCCGGCCATCCACATAAATAGTTGGGGTTTGCCCGCGCAAGCTGACGTTACCATCGATATCCACATTGACCGAGGGGACGTTGCGCATGACATCGACGGCCGTTCCGCCGGCACTGACAATATTCCGCTCTACATTGAATACCTTCTTATCCATTTCCAGCCTCATGGCCGGCGCTTTGGCGGTCACGATCACTGCACTCATCTCACTAACGGCCAGGTTCAAAGGGATGGATTTCAGGTCAGTTTCGAAAGAAGGAATATTGCCGAATGGGGAGTTGCTGTTCGGAGCGGCTACCGCCGGGCCGCTGGGAGCGGAGACGATCCGGAATGGAACGTCCTTGCTTCTATACCCGGTGGCCGAAACCCGGAGCACCAGCGGAGTATAAATCGGGAGGTCTTCAAAGTCGAACTGCCCGTTGGCCTTGGTGTCCATGCCCTTGACCAGGACCATCTTGTTTTTTTTGCTTCCGCTATCCGTCGTGGGCTTTAGAATCAAGGCAGAAGCCTGATCCATAGGCTGTCCCGCACTGTCGGTTACTTTTCCATAGACTCGACCGATGGAAGGAGGAGGACTGTTTCGGGCTCCGGAGCCCGGCCTTCCGGCTGAAGTCTGAGCGGCGACGCTCGATGCGACGAAAAGGAAGAAAATCACTGACAATAACGGAAGGTATATTTTTCTCACAAAGCCAATTTTGCTGACGAAGATAATTTGATGATCCCGGCGCATCCAGTCCAATTTGGTAAACGGAGTTTAAACTGCGGTGAATGGCGGTTATTTTTCGGCCAAACGGTCGGGATCTAAACCACCGATGAAGGCAAGGGCTCCAATCGAGCGAAAACTGGACGGATACCCCCTTTTCGGGGACCAATGGGCGGAATTCCTGAAATTCCATAGCAAAGACTGCACCGGAGCCCGGTTCGCTGCCTGGGTTAGATGAATAAACTGTCAAGAAAGGCAGAAATCGACGGCATGCTGCCTAAATCCGGCGGAATTCCCTACGGCTGGAAGGTAAAATATCCGGTGTCAGCCTGCACAGCCAAGAGCAAAACCCGGACATTCGCGATGCGTCGGATGTTCTCAATATTTAGCCCCGTAATGCTAAGTAGTGGAGGGTAGAGGGGCTGACCTGGATCGTTGCGGTCAGCATTTGCCTCAGGCCAATGAATCTTCTCTTATGACTAGCAGGAATCGGATCGCCCTTATCGTCGCCATCGCCTTGACCGGGCTGGTTTCTTTAATTGTCGGTATCCTATTCCTGAGTCGGCTCATCGTGGAAATGCAGTTGAAGGGGACGAATTAGTTTCCGGAGGATTATGCGAGCCTATTTTCATCCAAGGCCCGGGCAAAGTTGGTATTAAACAAAACCTTTCTGGTTGCCGGCAAAAGCCCCTTCACTGCGGTAACCTATGACGGAGAATATTTCATTCTGATTCATAAAATTCGCGTGGACTCCGGCCTTACCTTGCACGACTTGCTGAAAGTGGACGCGGAGGGTGTCAGCAGGCCCAAAAATCTTAGTTATTCCTACTTGC
>Ga0207040_1031_pt1 | contig 41955 bp, 41 predicted proteins | sample Alteio_BWMinCont_72_FD_153279 | JGI IMG/M metagenome (GOLD analysis project Ga0207040, IMG submission 153279) | Enriched cells from forest soil in Barre Woods Harvard Forest LTER site, Petersham, Massachusetts, United States -... | ecosystem: Environmental > Terrestrial > Soil > Temperate forest >... | reverse complement strand
TGGCCTGCATAAGCTTCCTATCCCGGAGGAACCTGGTCAAACTAAAGCGATTTGTCAGTCACGATCTGGATGGGTGGCCGCGTTCGGACGCGAATTATATTCTATTGGCAGAAATCGGGCTGATGTGCTTATTCCTGACGATGAATAGCGCCGATACTTTGCTCCAGGAAAGAGGCGCCTCTCCGTATGCCCATCACCTGACCGGCGACTTTGCCTTTTCCCGCCTCTTGCATCCCTGGCTCAGTCACTGGAGCAACTCCCGGCTGATCCTGTTGGAGAGAGGCTGCTGGTGGTTTCATATCCTGGGCATATTCGCCTTCTTGAACTATCTCCCCTATTCCAAGCATCTCCATATTTTGCTGGCCTTTCCCAATGCCTATTACGCCAGATCCCAACCGGAAGGAAAAATGCGAAATATGCCCGCGGTTCGCCAGGAAGTCCTCTATGCCATGCAGCCCGAACTTGCGCCGGCCGAAGCGGCCCCGGCAGCCCGTTTCGGTGCCAAAGATGTTTTTGAGCTGAGTTGGCGGAACTTGTTGGACGCCTACTCCTGCACCGAGTGCGGCCGCTGCACCGCGGCTTGCCCCGCAAATATCACCGGCAAGCGTCTTTCCCCCAGAAAGATCATGATGGATACCCGTGACCGCCTGGAATCCGTGGGAAAAAACGTTAGGATACATGGACGGTTCGTGGACGACGGCAAGTCGCTATTGCGCGACTACATCAGCGAGGAAGAGCTCCGGGCATGCACTACCTGCAACGCTTGTGTTGAGGAGTGTCCTGTGAGCATCAGCCCGCTGGAAATCATCCTCGAGCTCCGCCGAAACCTGGTCATGGAAGAAAGCCAGGCGCCCCCGGAATGGACTAACCTGTTCAGCAACGTGGAAAACAATTTTGCCCCCTGGAAATTTAGTCCGGGCGACCGGGATCAATGGAAGAAGGATTGAACATTCGCTGGTATTTGGGAAGGTTGAAGGAAATTTAGTGTCCCGGCCCTGGGGTTTCCTACGAAGCCCTGGTCCCCACCTCGCGAGCTGAACGCTTTTTCCGCAAGAAATAATAATACAGGGGAATGCCACTGCACATGAGGATCATTCCCAGGGCTGCTTCCCTTGGCCGGGCGAATATCGTATTGGCGAACAGGGCGGCGCTGAACAGGATGACGAATCCCGGCACCCAGGGATAACCCCAAACTCGGTATGGCCTGGGCGCGTCCGGCATTTTCCGGCGCAGGATAAAGACGCCGAGCGTGGTGGCCCCATAATAAATGAACACGGCAAAAATGATCATATCCGTCAACTGATCGAAGCTTCCGGAAAGCACCAGCAGGCAGGCCCAGATCCCCTGCATCCACAATGACCCGGAAGGCGCTAGCCGTCGGTTCAGCCTGCCGGCTGCCGGAAAAAAAAGCCCGTCCCGGGCCATGGCATAATAAGGCCGGCAGCTCACTAGGATCGTCGCATGGGTTGCACCCAGCGTGGTAACCAGGATCAGCAAAGACATGAACTGCGCCCCACCGTTTCCCCAAAATACGCGTACCGCTTCAACGGCCACGATTCCGTTTTGAGACCGATAAATCGCTTCGAGTGCCTCAATGGGCAAAAGTGACAAATAGGTGGCGTTAGCCAGTAGATATATCAAGACCACGATCAGCACGCCAGCGGCAATGCCCCGCGGAATGTTCCGGCGGGCATTTTTTACTTCTCCTCCGATATATCCGACCACGGCCCATCCCTGGTAGGCCCAAAAGGCGGCCAGCAAAGCGGTAAAAAAGGCGCTGAATCGAATCGGACTTCCCGAAACGGTATGGAAATTCCAAATTCCCGTCGTCCCCGATCCATGCCGACCCAAGCCAAAACAGATCAGGACCGAAAGACCCGTAATCACCAGGAGCAAAATGGCCGTGCTGAGCCCTGCTCCGGTTCGGATCCCCCGACTGTTGATCCAGGTAAGGATCAGGATCAGGGCAATGGCCGTCAGTTTGATTTGAAATCCGTCAAAGGGATAAAAAAATCCGGCCAGGTGCCAGGAGGCCAGCGAAGGCAGTAAGGCCGGCAAGGGAATAAGGGCGTTCAAGGATTGGGCGAATACATAGGCCAGAGAGGATATGGCGGCAGTCTGGATGATGCTGAAAAGGGACCAGCCGAAAATAAATCCGGCGAACCGGTTGTAGATCACCTGATAATAGACGTATTCTCCGCCTGTATCGGCCAGCAGGCCGGCAACTTCCGCGTTGCATAAAGCCCCCATCAGGCTGATGATGCCGGCCACAATCCAGCAGATCAGCACCCATCCGCTGGCAGGAAGTTCAGCAGCCATGGGCGCAATCTTCTTATAGACGCCCGAACCAATGATGTTGGCTACGGCCATCACGATGACCAGGCCTAATCCCAGGGTTCGCTTCAGGCTCTTGGGTTCGCTCATGAGATGAAGGGTGTGGATGAAAATGCTCCAGGAATTCACGCCGGATCCGCCGGGCCGTGTGGTGATCTCCGGTATGACTCCAACCAGGGGGCATGACCATATAGGCGATCTTATTGCGAAGGCCGGGTGCCCTGCGAACATCTCTCCACAACGCTCCGATTTCTCCGAAATAGGCGTCCAGGAAATTGTTGGGGTTCATGCGCCGGGTGATCCCATATTCGATCTTTACCTCTTTGACTTCGGGCTGCCAGGTTCCCAGGAGGTGGTCCCAGATGTTCAGCAGGTTGCAAAAATTCGTATCCATGTAGAGCGGATTACGGGCATGATGCACGCGGTGATGCGATGGCGTGAGGATAACCCGTTGAAAGAATCCCAACCTGCCGTCCCGCATGAAATGCTCTCCAACATGAATGAATGTTCCCCAAAAACCATCGATGAACATGATCAGGTACAAGGTGGGCGGACTCACCCCGGCCAGGATGCAGATAGAGGTGCGGATCAGGTCTGCATAGGGCGCTTCCAAAAAAAAATGCGCATAGCTGACCCCAAGGTTCATCGATTCCGGCGCATGGTGCGTCGAATGCAAGCACCAAAGCAGGCGGACTTTATGCGCCAGATAGTGGTATACAAAATGCGCGAATTCCCAAATGACATACCCATAAATGAACCAATACCAAGTCAACGAGCTACGCAAGATCGCGGCGCGCTGAAACAGGAGAATACTAAATCCCACGGCCGCAATCGAGATAAAGCGGGAAACAAATCGGTTGAACACGTAAATCAGGAAGGTAGTCCGGTAATTCAGCATATCAAACTGCCGGTAAATCAGCGCACGGACGATTTCAATGAGCAACAATAAGGGCATGAGCGGCCGGCAGACATTCAGGAATCCGTCCAGGGTCAGCAGGGAGTGGTAATTACCTGTCCGGATCAAATCCAGAAGCGGACCAACGCCGAAGAAAGACATCAACTCATTGTATAAGGTCCTGAGAAATTCCATGCAAGCTGATTAGAAAAATTCAGTCCGGCGGAAATACCCATGAAAATAGCAACTTTTCCACATCCATTTCCGGCTAAGTTCTGTTCCCGTCCTTCCGGATCAAAGTCTGCCAATGAGATCTTTTTTCCGAATCATTCTCCAGAGCAGGACCAGGGCTGTTGCCGCAAACAGGCAACCGATCACCCCGTTGAGCAGGTTCGTGCTGGCTGCCAGGCTCGCTACGAGGAACCGGGCTCCGAATATGAAAACCAGCTGCCCGGCAAGCGTTCCGGTCCCTATCCCCGCCACATAGGTATTGTAGTGGGCATGTCGATTTTCCAGCCACTGCCTGCTGAACAACAACGAGCTCCATCCGAACCAAAAAGGAATCTGGAGCGGGTTTATCGCACTCATGGCCAGGCCCAAAACAAACCGAGGCATGGCATTGCTCAATATGACGTTTCGGCCGCCGCCCGGCCGGTTGGCAGCCAGAAAGCTTCCTACCGCCAGGGCCACGATGATCCCCAGGCTGATCCATTCCATAACGCGAAGCCATTTTTTCTGTCTTCTCAGCCAACTTATCCCCGCCAGGGAAATGCGCACGTAAAGGATCTCTACCGACAGCGCTCCCAGCGAAAAAAGAATGGCCGGCCCTGTTCCTTCGCTGATCGAAAGCTGTGCAGCGGCCACATTGAGCGTTCCCAGGGGAAGCGTCCCGGCGAAACTGATCGCCAGTCCCAGCATAAATAGCCGATACAGTTTCATGCGCTGATACCCAGACGTTGCTGGTCTACTAGAATTTCATCGCGGCCAGCCGTTGAGAATTTTTCTTGTCTTCCCGAAACATGCGAATTCCCTCCCGCAGGGTTAGGTAGGGCACGCCCCGCCGATGGTTTTGACGGCTGATCTTCCAGAGTATGATCCAATGACGGATAATCTCTTTCCAGGCGAAGAACAGGGAATGGCGCGGGTCGTATATATGGGTGGGTTCCGCGCCGGCTCCATTCACCTCAATAATGCAAAACTGTTTCCCTTCCCGCAACTGGTCCCAATCGGAGAATCGGATGTCCAGCCGGCCAAAATAAAATTCAGGAATCTGCTGGCAAATCTGATCCAGGGTATGGGTAAGCGTTTCGTCAATGAGCCGGGAACCATCCAAAAATTTCGCCCCACGCGCATGATTGCCATAGGGAATCAACACCTTGATTTCGCCAGGCGCCAGCACGCTGTCCAGTATAGTACCGAAGCTTTCTTCCAGGGTTTTTTCTTGCAGTATCGCCCGGCGGTCCTTCCGGATCAGGTTCCTGATCGAAAGTATGCCGTCTCCTTCAACCTGAAGAAATTCCTTGCGCACAATTCCGGAAAGCCTTCCCTGCAATTCATTCGGATAGCGGTAATAAAATATACCAACCTCCTGCTTGAAATGAACAAATTCCTGAACATGAAAATCTACGTATACATTTCGGACATAGTCCCGCAGGTCCCCTTCATCCCGGAGCGCTTTTACACCCCTGCCCCGCCCTCCGATGTCGGGCTTGCCGATTAGGGGAAATTGCAAGCCGCTTCTGCCCAATTCGGACAGCACCAGGTCGGGATTGGCCGGAATGCTGAAAAAGGCCGTTTTAGGATGCAGGTGGGATGGAATTAGCGGAGCAATATCCTTTTTGGATTCGCTCAAAAATCCGCCGTTCCTGATCCGCGGATTGGCGGCGGCAAAAAAGAAAAAAGAACGGGCGCGCAGGGAAAGAAAAAACCAAACCGGATATATAGGAAGATAAATGCTATGGAAGGTCCAATATTCCCAGTGCAGGAGCCGGATGAAAAATGGCCGGAATCCCAGACGCTTGAACCAATTCCTCACTTGCTGACGGTTGAATGAGTACGGCGAAGATCCAGGAAAGCCTGGCTGCCGGCTCTCAAATCCAGGTAATGCATACGGAAGGAATCTGGGCCTATTTCCAGGCAGCAAATGCTGACGGTCGCTATTCCTGCGCTTGAATTGATCTGCAAGCCGTTCCCCGGATCGTCCTGATCCGCGAATGCATGAAATTCCATGATGTCCAAAGGTGTGGGAAGCGGGTGTTGGGGGAGCCACTCGCTATACCATTGCTTCCGGTGTTCGATGACCGAAGACTCGTAAAGCGTTACGGATGACCAGATCTGAGGTTGTGTGGGATTAAGCATCCGGGACATTTTGATCTCCCCGTCCCATCGTCGTTCCGTCAGGCAACCCCCTTCGAGCAGGATCGCGGTGAACGGTTGGATCCCATCAAGGCTGATGCTTTCGAAAGCCTTCCCCGGATCGTATTGGTCCAGCAGGTCCAGCAGGATCCTTCCGCGGCTCATGCGGTATGACGGAAGCGGAATATGCCTTTGATGAGCTCCGTTGAGCAATACTGCCGCATCTCCGCGCTCGTGCACAGCCATCCAGGTGCCTCCTCCGTCCGGATCCCTGGGATACATGAGCGTGCCTGATTTACCCGGGTGATGCGCCACAGTCTGCGCCGTCGACCGAGCAAGCTTTTCATCCCGGTTTGAAGTGATATAAATATGATCACTACCCGGGATAAAGGTTACTGTGCACATTGCTGGCGATGCTTGATGGTGGAGGAAGCAAATCCAAACCCTTCAGAGACAGATATGGCGCTGACCTCCTGCATGCCCACCCGGATCATCGCCATGTGGTGAATGGTGTGTTCCAGAGCATGTGCGATTTCCCGATAATAATTGGTCGAAAAAGTCAGCGTTTCCGAGGCTTGCTCATCATAACTGGCTTCCAGGACCAAATCTTTGTTTGGCTGGTCTAGCCCTGCGAATATCTGGCCGAGCGTGGACACAGCCAGATCCTTATCTCCTTCGATATCGCGATCCCGCTTTCTTGTTTCGTAACTAACCAGTCCGGATGGGTATCCACTAGCCAGGCAGAGGAAGGACTCGATAATATGTCGGACGTGCTGCCCTATGGAATTATTGAATAATGAATGGCAGGGCTGCTGGTATTGAACCGCAGTGAGCCGTTCTAAAGACTCTTGTAATTGAACAAATACGGAATGAACTGCATCCAGTAATTGAATCTCTTTCTTCATTTTTAAAACTACACTTATTTTTTTACAATTTTTGCCAGCACTTCCAGCGAAACATCGAGTTTATCCGAAATCGTACTGGCTCCGCCAATTCCGAAATCCTTACGATTCAGGGAAAAGCTTCCGGCAAAGCGATATCCACCAGGAACTGCCGTTGCCCTGAATGGAAAATCAATCTCCTTGGTTACGTTTTTGATAGTCAATTTGCCCCAGATCAAATAATCTCCGCGCTTGCCGGCGGATAGCCGGGTGGACTCAAAATGAATGCGGGGATATTGCTTTATATCAAAATAGTCGAATTCCCTCAAGTGATTGTCGCGCATTTCCACCCCCGTATTAATGCTGTTCGCATCAATGCTGACGTCAAATTGCGCGGAATTAATGTTGGCGGGATCAAATTGAATCGTACCCACCAGGCCACCAAAGCTCCCACTGACGTCAAAGCCGAAGTTCTTGATCTTGAATTGGACGGTGGAAGAGTCGTTTGCCGGCACGTACTGTGCGGTTACCCGAAGGCAGAGGACCAGAAGCAACGAGAGTCCGGCTCGAGATTGCATAGCAATAAGGCATCTTTTCTATCCTGCAAAAATAACTTGGCCGCCCGAAAAAAGCCTTGGCCTCAGGGCTTGGCCGGAACTCGAATCCCGATTTTATCCAACAATTGTCTGCGGTAAAAAATAACGAGTATCGCACAACAGACAAAAGTAATTAGCGCGTACGTAAACAAAACGGCATCCCCGTCAAATACAATACCGAGTTTGGTCAGGTGGAAAAAAAGCGCTCCGCTCATGATCCCCAGGCCCAACACCGCCCCATAGCCGGTTGTCTTCGGGACCAAAATCAGCAAGGAGGCAATGAGTTCCAATACGCCAGTTCCGATCCTGCCCCAGGGCTCCATTCCGAGAATAGTGAATAGATGGACCGATTGGGGATTTGCGGAAAATTTAAAGAAGAGGGTTTGCAGCATGATCAGTGCGGCCAGGATCCGGCAGATCCATACGATCAAGTTCTTCCATAGCATAATCAAAATTTATTTTCGGAACACGCAATGATCAAAATTACTCCCCCGGGTGATTCCGGATTGTCGCTTAGTTGACATCGATCCTTTTTTTCAATTTTTTCACATCCAGGAAGCAGATCTGCTGCCTGTTATATGCCAGGATTTGCTCGCTTTCCAGCTCATTGATCAGGGTGGTGACGGTCTGCCTGCTCGATCCGATGAGGTGGGCAATGTCTTCATGGGTAAGATAATTGGGTATGCAGAAACCTTCCGGTCGGCTTTCCCCCAGCTTTTCTTCGACCAACTGGTAAAGGAAATTTTCCAACCGGGTCTTGACGTCTTTGTTAAGCAGGTTAACCAGCCGGTTCTCGATGTGCCGAAGTTTGGCGCCTACTTGCTTGCTGTATTTCAGGGCCAGGTCGGGACGCCCCTTCAGCAATTTCTCGAAATCTTCCACCGTAAACGCGCACAGGCTTACGTTTTGTTTATAGGCTTGGGCAAATTCACCGTTCAGGTTCCTTTTTTCCAAGGTAAATTGACCAAACAGCTCCCCCTTTTGTATGATTTCTTTGATCCGTTCGTTACCGTCCTTGTCGATGAATCCGATCTTGATGTATCCTTCTTTGACAAAATATAAACGGTTGTGATGAAAAGCCTCAAAATAAATGTATTCTCCTTTCGGTACTTCCAAGTATCGGTGCTCGATCTTTAGATCTTGATATTCCTGCTCGTTCAGCTGGCACCAGAGATCGTAATTCCTCAAAAGAATCATATTTTCCTCAGCGGACATAACTCGGCATTATCTGGCCTTTAGTGTTGATGTAAAATGCATAGTGCAGGTATGTTGCGGTAACCGGTGATGGGCCGCCTTAATTTTGATAAGCGATAACTCGTCGTATCGCAATTTGTAAGAGTTAAAGCACTGCACTATGCCTGCCACAAAGTTGCAAAAATCCAGTGATTTCCGGGGCCAATCTTTTTTTATTGGCATCGACGTTCACAAAAGCGATGGCCTCGCGGACTTTCCCCTGATGTTCCGGAAAAGTTTTCCTGCTCCATTTCCTGCCGGCAGCGCAGGGAATCCGACTTAAAGGCCTGAAAAAAAGAATTTTTATCTTCGGTTTTCAATAGCATCCGCTAGTCCCGGATATCCGTTCAGGCAAAATCATCATCTCATGCAGGTAAGAACCATGGCAGAATGGAGCGCGGAGGGAAAATCCCCGGAAATTTTATTTTGGGTAGGCTGCGTAGGGAGTTTTGACCAGCGGGCCCAAAAGATCACGCGTTCCTTTTCCCAGATTTTGGAGAAAGTGGGTATTAGCTATGGAATCCTGGGTGGGGAAGAGCAATGTACAGGGGATCCGGTTCGACGCGCTGGAAATGAGTTCTTGTTTCAAATGATGGCTTATCAGAATATTCAAACGTTTGATCGTTATCATATTCACACCATTGTTACGACCTGCCCGCATTGCTTCAATACCTTAAAGAACGAATACCCGGAGCTGGGCGGGCATTACGAGGTCTTGCATCACAGTCAGTTTTTGCAAGGTTTGATTGACCAGGGCCGGATCAAAATCCGTGAAGGCGGGCCATTTCAGGGAAAGCGCATAAGCTATCACGACAGTTGCTACCTGGGAAGGGGTAATAATGTATACGAAGCTCCCCGCAAAGTGCTGGAGCTCCTCGATGCGGAATTGGTGGAAATGAAACGCTGCCGGTCCAAGGGCCTGTGCTGCGGAGCCGGGGGAGCACAAATGTTCAAAGAAGAGGAAAAAGGCAGCACGCGGATTAATTTTGAGCGCACCCAAGAGGCTTTGGATACCGGGGCTCGCGTAATTGCTTCGGCTTGTCCCTATTGCCACACCATGCTGACAGATGGCTTGAAACACGCCGACAAGGAAGGAGAGATACAAGTCGCCGACCTGGCTGAACTGATCGCCGCGAGCCTGTGAACAAACGGGAGCAAATGATTGCCGCGAATTGGTCCTACCTTTGCCGAATGATGGAAAATTATCGCCTCCTGATACCTTCTGAATTTCCGGGGAATTCCCGAGTCTGGATTTATCAGGCGAGCCGTCCTTTTCAGTCGCCCGAAGCCGCTGAGATTGGCACCCGGCTAAGTCGTTTTGCCAACCAATGGCTCTCTCATGGCGCAGCAGTGCATGCGCATGGATCCTTGCTTTACCAGCAGTTTATCCTGTTGGTGGCCGATGAATCGCAGGCTGGCGTGAGCGGCTGCAGCACGGATAGTTCGGTACACCTGATCAAAACCATCGAATCCAGCTTTGGCGTGGAGTTATTTAACCGGAACCAGCTCGCCTTTCTGCTCGAGGATCAAGTCCGGATCATTTCCATGGGACAACTGGACCAAGCCTGGGCCAGCGGAATAATTACCGCAGACAGCTGGTATTTCAACAATACAGTCCAGACCAAGGCGGAGTGGGAAAAATCCTGGATCATTCCAGTGCGGGATAGCTGGATCGCCCGGCGCCTGCCGTTGCAACAGCAAATATGAATAGATAAACAGCCGATCAACCGCGGAAGTAGCTCACCTGGTAGAGCGACAGCTTCCCAAGCTGTAGGTAGCGGGTTCGAGTCCCGTCTTCCGCTCATGGACAAGACCAAGGCCATTCCCCCATGGTCCTATGGTTGGCAAACTTCGCCTGTCAACTTGGCACCTTCGCCCTGTTTTCCTATTTTTGTGGGTTCAAAATGCAAGCCACCGCATGCTTCATCCGGAAGAATCTTTGACCAGGGTTTTGGACGAAAGCCGCCAGGGAGAATCCTATGTAAACCAGCTGCCTGCAGGCCCGTCGCCCAAGAAATTCTACATGGAAAGCTATGGCTGCCAGATGAATTTTGCGGACAGTGAAGTCATAGCTTCCATCCTAACTGCAGAAGGCTTTGGACCTGTTCGCCATTGGGCAAATGCCGACCTAATTCTCCTCAATACCTGCGCCATCCGGGAAAAAGCGGAACAGACGGTGCGTACCAGGCTCCAGCTTTTCCGGGAAGCCAAACGGGAACGTCCTGGTCTGTTGATCGGATTGCTGGGTTGCATGGCCGAGCGCCTGAAATCCCAACTGCTGGAAGAAGAACTCCTGGTGGATATCGTAGTCGGGCCCGATGCCTATCGAAGCCTGCCCTTGCTGATCCAGGAAGCGGAATCCGGTCAAAAGGCCGTCAATGTCCTGCTTAGCCGCGAGGAAACCTATGCCGACATTGCGCCCGTGCGGCTGGAGGGAAATGGAATAAATGCCTATATCTCGATCATGCGGGGCTGTGATAACATGTGCTCTTTTTGCGTGGTTCCGTTCACCCGCGGCCGCGAAAGAAGCCGGGATACCAGGTCCATTCTCCAGGAGTGCCGGTCGCTGTTCCAAGAGGGTTATCGGGAGGTCACCCTGCTTGGTCAGAATGTGGACAGCTATATGTACGAGCCGTCCGGAACCGAGCAAACTCCCGGCACCGCAGGGAAGACGGTGAGTTTTGCCGGACTGCTGGATCAGGTTGCCCGAATATCCTCCCAATTGCGCGTCCGATTTTCCACCTCGCACCCGAAGGACCTTTCGGACGATGTGCTCTTTACGATGGCGCGCCACGAGAACATCTGCAAAAACATCCACCTGCCCGTGCAGAGCGGTTCCTCGCGAATCCTTCAACTGATGAACCGAACCTACAACCGGGAATGGTATCAAAGCCGACTGAAAAGGATCCGGGATGTCCTTCCAGAATGCGGCCTGAGCACCGACATCATTGCTGGATTTTGCAGTGAATCGGAAGAGGAACATCGACAGACCCTGAGCCTTATGGAAGAATCCGGATTTGATATGAGCTACATGTTCTGTTACAGCGAGCGGCCAGGCACCCTGGCGGCAAGGCGCTACCGGGACGATATAACCGATGAGGTAAAGAAAAGAAGGCTTGGCGAAATCGTATCACTTCAAAACCGGCTTTCCCTGGAAAGCAACCGGCGGGACATCGGCAAGTCGTTTCAGGTGCTGGTCGAGGGGGATTCCCGGAAAAGTCAGCTGGACTGGAAAGGCAGAAACAGCCAGAACAAGGTCGTAGTATTTCCTAAGCAAGGCAAGCCCTGCCGAAAAGGTGAATATGTTAATACTGTCATAACCGGATGTACCCAGACCGCCTTGCTGGGCTCGATAGTCTGAGCTGGACGCGAAGCGGGAACGCCCGGATTTGCTCCTGGTGAACGCGTGAACTGGACTAGGAATCAGTTGTTATTTAAATCAGCCCGGCAGGGCTTGCCCATCAAACCTTGATATCATGGATCTTCAAATCATAAAAAACCGGTATGGACTCATCGGGAACGCACCGGCACTGAACTATGCGCTGGAAGTGGCGATTCAGGTGGCCAATACCGACCTGACCGTGCTGATTTCCGGAGAGAGCGGTGTGGGTAAGGAAATTTTTTCTCATGCAATCCACAGCCTTTCCGCGAGGAAGCATAATCCATTCATTGCGGTCAACTGCGGAGCCATTCCGGAAGGGACTATAGATTCTGAACTTTTCGGACACGAAAAGGGCTCATTTACCGGAGCCGTGGATTCCCGAAAGGGTTATTTTGAAACGGTAAACGGAGGTACCATTTTCCTGGATGAAATCGGCGAATTGCCATTGGGCACCCAGGCGCGTCTGCTGCGCGTTCTTGAAGCGGGAGAATTTATCCGCGTGGGCTCCTCCAAGGTCCAGAAAACGGATGTGCGGGTAATCGCTGCAACGAATAAGGACCTGCTGGAATTTACCGACCGGGGAAGATTCCGCGAAGACTTATATTATCGCCTCAGCACCGTTCCGATACGTGTTCCTGCCCTGCGGGATCGCCGGGAAGACATCCCGCTCTTGTTCCGGAAATTCGCCATTGATTTCGCCGAGCGGTACAAAACTACCCCGGTCCAAATGGATGAGGAAGCCAAAAATATATTGGCAAATTACGGGTGGCCTGGAAACGTTCGTGAGTTGAAGAACATCGCTGAACAAATTTCCGTTTTGTCCCAGAACAAGCTCATCACCGCCGCCGATTTGCGCAGATTTTTGCCGGAGACTTCTAATAATCGTCTCCCCATGTTGCTATCGGCTAACGGCGGAGTTGCCGGCCATGAATTCGCCAATGAACGGGAGATCCTGTACAAGCTTTTTTTTGACATGAAAAAAGATGTCACGGAGCTGAAGAAGATGTTCGTGGAAATCCTCCAGAATCCGGATTTGGCTAGAGTTAAACCGGGAGCATACGCCAATGACCTGAAGGAACTCAAACCCCAGGAGATTTTTCAGCCGCCGGCCATTGCTTCCCCCGGATTCGCAGCGGCCCAGCCCGCAGTCTATCATAACCATAATGATATTCAGCAACATGAAGAAGTGGAGGAATCCTTGAGCATTATGGATAAGGAAAAGGAATTAATCATCAAAGCGTTGAAGAAACACAAGGGTAAGCGCAAGGACGCTTCATCTGACCTGGGGATCAGCGAAAGGACTTTGTACCGGAAGCTGAAGGAATACGATATTAGCGAGTGAGCCGTACGCATTTTTCTTTGTCAAACCACACGCAAATTGATTTTATGGAAAATATATCCCGGCGCATCCGATTTTCCCCGATGCCCGTACAGCTTACCGGCGCACTCCTGGCGGTAACCTTGATTTTTCCCTTGGCTTCCTGCAAGATCTATTCCTTCAAGAATGTGTCTATCCCGGATGAGGTCAAGACCATCCGCATCAATTATATTGAAAACAAGGCCAGGTATGTGGACCCCCAGTTAAGCCCCCAGCTGACGGATCAATTGAAGCAAAAGATCAACAACCAAACGCGGCTGACCCAGATCCAAGGCAGCGACGCAGACTACGATATCACCGGATATATTTCCGACTATAGTCTCTCGACCTCCGGCGTTTCCGCGCAACAGGCGGCCACCAACCGGTTGACGGTCAGCGTTCACATCAGTTTGAAAAACCGCCTGGCAGACAAGAAAATTGGCACTCCCGATTTTGATGCTGATGTCTCCCGAAATTTCGATTTTTCAGCCAGCTTATCTTTGAGCGATGCACAAGCCCAGCTGACCGGTACGATCGTCAGCAACATGACGGATGAAATATTCAACCGAATTTTTTCCAACTGGTAAGGCTTAGCCAACATGAAGGCCCACACGGATCAGATTGCCCGCGCATTTTTTAACGTTCCTAGCCTAAATGAGGTATCGGCAGAGCAATTGCATGAATTGGTGAAAGATTTCCCCTGCTTTCATATCGCGCATTTCCTCCTTTCTCGGAAATTGCGGGATGCAGATGGGGTAGACTACGAATCGGCCAGCCGCCTGACCGGGCTGTATTTCCACAATCCCTTTTGGCTTCAGTGGCTTCTCCAGGACCAGATCCCGCAAAAATCGGTACCCGGCGGTACGGACGGGCTTTTTCCCGGCATTGGTGGCCCCGGCTCGCTGCAATCCCTTTCCCCGGCCGGAGCGGCAGAAGGCCATCCGTACATGAAGCGGGTCCTGCCCAGCCAGGAGTCGAGCCCCCTTCCGGCTCCCCCGCCGGAACCGGCGGAAATGGATCGGGAAGAATTCCGGGAACCGGAGCAAACGCCTAGGGAAGCGGCCAAAGAACCGCCGGAGCCGACCTATTTAACCGCTGCAGCCCAGCCAACCCCTACCCATGAAAATGCTGCTACAGAATCCCCCCTTCCCCTGGAAGCAGCGACGGCCAACCTTTTGGTCCCGCCTGCAGATCCAGATGTCCAACGGGACGAGGAGCTCCGGCAAGTCCAGGTCGAAGAACTGGAGCCGGAACAATCTGAACCGGCACCGGTAGAAACTGCAGCCCCTGCCCTTTTCGAACCTGCGCTTTCCCTGGACGATCGAACCATCCCCGAGAATAGCACCGATGAAATTTCCGTGGGAACGGAAGAAGAAATCCGGACGGAACCCGCCTTTTCCGATTCCGCAACCCACCCGGAAGAGACAAGTCCCGGGGAGGAAAAGCCTGCCGAAAATTCCGCATTGACCGAATGGGAGTCGAAGTCGCCACCGTCACTGGACACTGTCCAACCGGATCAAACCGAAGCCCAATTCGCCGAGTCGGTTGTTCCGATAGCCGCGCAAGCCTTCGCTCCGGAGCGGCCAATCCTTCCTGCCCTACCGGAAGGGGAGGCCATAGCCTTCGATCCCTACCACACCATCGATTACTTTGCTTCCCAAGGCATTAAGTTGGTTCTGGAAGAACACCCGACGGACAAGTTCGGGCAGCAGCTGAAAAGCTTTACCGACTGGTTGAAAGTACTGAAGCGGGTGCCTGCCAAAAAAATGGCCGAAGAACTGGTGGACGAGCCTGCGGATCCCGCCATCGCTCATTTCGCTGCAAAATCCCTGGAAGACCGGGAGACCATTACCGAGACGATGGCTCAGGTCCTGTTGCAGCAAGGTAAATTTGAAAAAGCTGCAGAAATCTACCAGAAATTAGCCTTGCGTGTTCCTGAGAAAAGCGCGTACTTTGCAGCTCTTGCCGAAAACACGAAGAAACAAGGGCAATAAACAAGATGGTATGATAATTTTCGTTATTCTGGTGTTGCTGACCTGCTTCTTATTGGGGGTGGTCATTCTGATACAAAACCCCAAAGGCGGAGGCCTGGCTGGGAATGTTGCTGGCTTCAGCAACCAGTTCATGGGCGTTAAGCAAACCACGGACGTCCTGGAAAAGGGCACCTGGATTTTGGCCGTCGTGGTTGCGCTTTTATGCATATTTTCTACCGTCCTGATGCCCAAGTCAGGGGGAGTCCAGGGACGCACCCCACCTAAGGCAGCGGCGACTTCTGCTCCCTTCACGCCAAGCACCGGCAGCCCGGCACCTTCCGCAAAATAAAGCCTGCCCGATCAAAATAATTGGCCGCGGGCTATGTATCTGCGCCATACTTTATTATCTTAGGGCAGCATAATCAATTCCTGTGAAGAAAAAGATTTCTCTGGCCTTTGCCGGCATGCTGGTTCTTATTGCCGCTCTGGCCGGATATGTTCTGCTGGGACCGGGTACTGCTTTCCGCTCAGAGCGGCGGTTCCTGCTCGTCCGCACCGGAATGGAATTTCCCCAATTAATGGACCTCCTGGAAACGGACAGCCTAGTGGCGCATCCTTTCGTATTCCGTTGGCTCGCCAAAAGGACCGGTTACGCAGCGGACATTAAGGCCGGGCGGTACGAAATACGCCAAGGCACAAACCTTATTAACCTTCTTCGGGCCCTGGCCCATGGGCATCAGACCCCCGTCACCCTGGTCATTACCAAACTGCGAACCAAAGAAGACTTTGCCTCCCTGGTAGGCAGAAAATTTGAATGCGATTCCATGTCCGTAGTCGGTTTCCTGGAAAACAACGACTCCCTTCGACGCTTTGGATTGGATTCAAATACCGCAATGACCGCCATTTTTCCCAATAGCTTTAGCCTGTTCTGGAACAGCACTGCTTCGAGAATATATCGAAAAATATACGCTTATTATTTGGCGTATTGGACTCCCGAACGCCGGGAATCTGCCCGCAGGCAAAGTTTGGATCCGACTTCAGCCTATATCCTGGCGTCGATTGTGGAAGAAGAAACGACGGAGGCCGGGGACAAAGGGAAGATTGCCAGCGTTTACCTGAACCGTATGGCGCGCGGAATGAAACTTTCCGCCGACCCAACCGTGAAATTTGCCCTTCGAAATTTCTCTCTCAAGCGGATCTACGACAAATACCTGGAGACCGAATCACCGTATAACACGTACCAGCACCCGGGCCTTCCGCCGGGGCCGATTTGTACGCCGTCCGAATCCACCGTGGATGCCGTGCTCAGTGCCCCGAGCACAAACTATTTGTATTTTGTGGCCAAGCCTGATTTTTCGGGGTATTCTAATTTTTCAGAAACCTATCCCCAGCACCTGGCTTTTGCCAAAGCCTATCAGCAGGCCCTGGACCGGGAGGCCAAAACGTCGTCTTCCGCGAGCCCCTGAGCAGGCGCCGGGTCCGGGGAAAATTTCCGGATCCAGGCTAACCCCAAGGATTGAATATGACCCGAATCGAAACGCATATCGTCCGATCGACCCCTGTCCGCCGCTTTGTGGATAAGAGTAAGCACATGCGTTTGCCCGGATTCCAACAAGTTCCCCTCTACGATGTGGCCACTTTTTTTGTCCGGCAGGTGAAGAAAGTAGGATTGAATGAACGCGCCAAGTCCATTTCATTTAGCTTTCTTTCCGCGATTCCGGCGGCGGCCCTATTCCTTTGCACGCTGATCCCTCTGCTTCCAGTATCCAAGAAAATTGAACGCCAGTTGCTGGCGCTGACCCAGGGTATCACGCCAAACCAGAACAGTTACGTCATGGTCAAGAACTTTCTGGAAGATTTCCTGAATAAGCCCCATCGCGGTCTTTTGTCCGTAGGATTCCTGCTCACGATATTCTATGCCTCCAATGGCATGATCGGCCTGATGCGCTCCTTCAACAAATCGCTTATTTACAACTCCAAAAGGACCATGCTGCAGACCCGCTGGATGGCCATAAAACTGACCGTACTGCTGGTTGCCCTGGTTATCGGAAGCGTAATGCTCCTGGTAACCCAAAACGAACTGATCCGGCCCTTTCTGCATTGGATGCATGTCACGGGTAAGTCTGCCCGAACCCTGATCAAGAACCTTCGCTGGATTGCCATTGTTCCCCTTTTTTATTTTTCGATCGCCTTCATTTACAAATACGCTCCGGCCGTTCATAAACGATGGCGCCTCTCCTCCCCCGGGACCCTATTGGCCACCTTATTGATCCTGCTGACCACCTTAGTTTTCTCGTATTGGGTCAATAAGTTTGGCACCTACAACAAAATTTACGGGTCCATAGGAACCATCGTGATTCTGATGTTGCTGGTTTACCTGAATTCGCTCATCATTTTGATCGGTTACGAACTGAACGTGAGTATACACCATCAGCGGGCCGTCGAGGAGGAGCGAAAAGCGGCCCTCTCCGCTGGCGCAGCTGAACTTTAATTCTCCCACTCAGCAAAATCCTTACCCGGAAGCGGAAATTAACATCGGCATCCTGTCTGGATACCTTATATTGGATCGGATGCGTGCATCTTCAATCAAAACCTGTATGGTATGAACAAGAAGCTTCTGGTAACCCTGAGTGCGGCCGGCCTGCTCGCTTTTTCGCCGGCGACAAACGGTCCGCTGCCGATTGGCTCCAGTCTTCCCAAGGCGGACGCGAAAATCATGGACATTTCGGGTCAGACCATTTCCCTCGGCGAGGCGAAAAAGAAAAACGGTTTGCTGGTGATGTTCTCTTGCAATACCTGCCCCGTCGTTCGGGCCTATCAGGAACGGACCCGGCAGATCTGCCAGTACGCCCAGGAACACGAATTGGGAGTCGTTCTCCTCAATTCAAACGAAGGGTCCCGGTCGGGAGGCGACTCCTACCAGGATATGCAATCCTACGCCAAAAAGCAGTCGTATCAATGGTTTTATGCCGTCGACAAGGACGATATATTGGCAAACGCTTTCGGAGCCAACCGGACGCCGGAGTGTTTTTTATTTGACGCAAACAGCAAGCTGGTGTATCACGGGGCCATTGACGACAGTCCGGGAAATCCGGAACAGGTTCGGCGCCAACACCTAAAAGAAGCCATTTCCGAAATGCTGGACGGCAAGGAGGTCAGCATAAAGGAATCCCGTTCGATAGGATGTTCCATCCGGCGGTCCTAGTTTCGGAGAAGCCGCTCCAAGTTGTCGTTCAGTTCGCCGGCGTTGAGTTGTTTTTCCAGAAAGCGGCGGTAATGGGTGCGGGGATTTATAAATAAAGAGGCTGGAATTCCCCCTGACCAATTCGTGTCAATGCGCGGACAGAAATAGTCGGCATTAGTCTCGTTCAGCCAATAAAGGCTCCCGGCCAATCGGTGTTCTTGTGCAAATTGCTCCACGCGTGCAGGATAATAATTGGGCAGATCCAAACTTACCAGTAGCAGCTTCACCCCGGGATGTTCTTTAACTTTTTTCTCCATGGTAGGGATTTCCTCCATGCAAGGCACACAATACGTAGCCCAAAAGTCCACCAGCAGGGGGTGTTTACTTTGATTGATGATGGTCTCTAGCTGGACCACATTTACCTTTTGCACCCTTTGTCCGCTAGACATGCCGCAAAACGATAACAGGAAAATTCCCTGAAGAATAAAATGCTTCATGAATAAATCAGTGACAGTAATCCCCCCGTATCGCTTTTCATTCGCCATCCCCTCCCGGCGTTTCCCTGGCCCATTGCCCAAACAGGTCGCGGTAGCGTTCGGGACTGAATTGTCTCCGAGCATATTGGCCGGCCAGCGACTTCTGACGGTATGCTTCATAAAGACAAACCGCGCAGGCTACCGAAATGTTTAAGGACCGGATCATGCCGACCTGGGGGATCACGAGGTTTCCGTCTGTCAGGTTCCTGATTTCCTCGCTTACCCCGTCGTGCTCATTGCCGAATACCAGGGCGATGCGGCCAGTCAGATCGATTTCGTACAAAGGTAGGGCGTCGGCGGCCAGCTGGGTGGCCAAAACGCGGTCAAATTGTTTGCGCAGGTCTGCAAAACAGGTTGGGGCGTCATCGTATTGGCGGACCGTTAGCCAGGCGGCCGCACTGCTGCTGCTTTTGGCTCCCCATTTTTTATGCCTGGGAATCCGGGTGTTGAGGACGTAAAGATCCTGAATGCCTACGGCATCGCAGGTACGCATGACCGCCGAAATATTGTGGGGATCGAATACATTTTCGAGTACTACGGTGAGATTCAACTGGCGCCGTTCCAAAACGGATTCAATGCGCCCCTTTCGTTCAGGAGTCATTTGTGGCAGGCTTATCGAATCAGGACAGAAGTCCCTTTTAGAAAATATTTTTTCCCCGTTTCTCCGTCCGTGTATTGCAACATCCAGACATAAGTGCCCGTAGCCTGCGGGATGCCTCCTACCGTTCCGTCCCACTTATGCGTCCAATCCCGGGTTTCGAATACCAGCTGCCCATAGCGATTGAATACCTTGAATTGCAAATCTACCGCCTTATACGCATTGAGGGGATAGAGGTAGTCGTTTATTCCATCCCCATTAGGAGTAAAAGCATTAGGTACGGCAATAATGCAGGTGTGCAAGGCCATGATCTGTTGCGTTGCCGTATCCCGGCAACCCAGGCCGTTCTGTGCGGTAAGCGTAACGGTATATACTTTGTCCGCTTCGCCTGGGAATGGGAATCGTTCCGACGGAGGCGTTTGCTGAAAGCTGCTATTTCCATCGCCGAAATCCCAGATCCAGGAAACCACGCTGCCTACGCTGGTATTGGTGAAGTCCACTGCGTCTTTGGGACAGACCACGCCCGGCGCAGTAAAGGAAGCTTTCAGGGTATTGTCTAAGGGGATCACCATCGATGCACTCGCGCTGCATTCGCCATTCGATACCACTAGACTGGCCGTCTTGTTTCCAAAAACGGTATAAATCATTTGGGGATTCTGGTCTCTGCGGGAAACGCCGCTATCAAATGTCCAAATCCAACTGTTGATCCCGCTACCGCCGCCCTGCGAGAATGCGATGGTATCCGTGCCGCAACCCAATTCGACCTTAGCGTTGAATTGAGCCGAGACCGTATCCGCCGTAAAGAAGGAAATACTGGAGCCGGCCGGGGTCTCCTGGCCGCATTCGTCAATAATGGTGTTGCCATCGGAGCCATTGACCAACAATAATTGAAAGTTGCCCGCCCGGTCCAGCGGAGCAGAAAGGGTAACCAGTATCTTATTGCTGCTGCCGGACGCACAATTGGTTCCTGTCGCCGCAGAAACTCGAACGGGATAGCTGCCCGTAACAACGAAATCGCTTCCGTCGCCGGCAATGGAATTGCAAAGGATTGGTTTGGAAAATACAAGCTCCAGGGTTGCCGGACCGCAGCCAACGGGGGATAGGCTGTCCAGCGGGGTGGGTTGAATCGGATTCACAGTGAACTGGAGCTGAGAACCCACGGGAACCTGCCGATCACAAACGTCCAGCAAGGTATTTCCATCCGTACCGATTTGGGCCGTAAGGGTATAAGTGCCTGGTGGCAATGCTTCATTTAGCGTCAGCTGCACGGTGTCCATGTCAAAGGCTCCGTTGCAATTATATCCGGTTTCAGAGATTACGCTGGCGGGAAAACCGCCCAGTGCAAAATCTGACCCGTCCGTCGCGACGCTGCTGCATTTCATTTTCTTGTTCAGGATCACGCTGATGGTCTTGCCGTCGCAGGATATGCTGGCCGATTTGAGTAGCGGAGACAGGGTATCGGTTATGCTCGCGCTGCCCCCGACAAAAGAGAGTGAATACCCGCTTTGCTGGCTCCCTGAAAAATGGCTGATCATCAACAGGTAATTGTGGCCCTGGACGAGCTGGGGCGGCTCGCTGAAGGGCGGAGGGCTCGTGGGCACTACGCCGGGCGGCCCTACAGAACCGCATTCTATCAGAGAGTGATAGGAAAAGGAGGTGCCGGTGACACCCGGAACGCCGGACCAATTACAGGCGACAAAGATCGCGGACGCCAGCGTTTGATCCGCCGTGTATACGTCATTAACGGGTCGGTTGGTCAGGTCAAAAAGCATCCAGTCGTAGTCATCCGATAGGTCGTTGGGATGGATCGTGAGGATCAAGCTTCCTGATCGGAAACAGGTGAATTTATACCAATAGGGGTTAAGGTCCTGGTAGGAATTGCCATTGCTGGGGCAGTTGACGAAGATGCTTCCATTGACACAGTCCGGAACCGCGGCCTGAGAAAAAGTATTGGATCCGCAAACCGGAAAGGCCGTGGCGGGCGTTTGTCCTAAGATGGTACATTGGGTCCGACCGGCAGGCAGAAAGAAGAAGTACAGCCCGAATATGGCGATTAGGATGCGTAACATAAGGATTACTCCGGATCAGTTGCGAGAAGAAGGGATCTGTTTTCGCATGGGGCAAGGTTTGCCGGCCGCCGAGATTCCTTTTCCCTGGTTCGGATTTCCACTATAAAGTACGGACATTGTTTGCCGGAGAAGTGTTGCATTGACGAAATAATTTCCCTGTTTTTAAGTGGTTGGAAACCATGCATTGAAATTAGCTACCCGCCCCGGTTTTCCTATACATTTTGCCTGTTTTCCCCTATTTTTGCCCTCCCTCAATTGTTGAACGCGAACTACAACTTATGGAAAAATTGATCTATCTGGTTCCGGTCATGGGACTGCTTGGACTGCTGTATACCTATGTCAAGTCAAAATGGGTATCCAGGCAAGATCCGGGCAATGACCGGATGAAAGAGATCAGCACTTATATTGCGGAAGGCGCCATGGCTTTTCTGAAAGCGGAGTGGCGCATCTTGGGTTATTTCGTGGTTATTGTTGCCTTGTTGCTGGGAGTCATGGCGCAAGCCAACCCGCATTCCCATTGGGCCATCGCCCTTTCCTTTGTCCTGGGCGCCGTTTTGAGCGCGACCGCCGGATACATTGGCATGCGCGTCGCCACCAAGGCCAATGTGCGTACGGCCCAGGCGGCGCGGACCAGCCTGAGCCGGGCCTTGAAGGTTTCGTTTACGGGGGGTTCCGTGATGGGTCTGGGCGTAGCGGGACTGGCGGTCTTGGGCCTGAGCGGTTTGTTCATCCTGCTCAAGTCAATCTTTGCTCCGGACAGCCTGGTCCATTCGCCGGAAATGTTGCGAACGATTGAAATCCTGACCGGTTTCTCCCTCGGCGCGGAATCCATCGCTCTTTTCGCCCGGGTAGGCGGCGGCATATATACCAAGGCCGCTGACGTAGGAGCTGATCTCGTCGGGAAAGTGGAAGCCGGCATCCCGGAAGATGATCCGCGCAACCCCGCCACCATTGCCGATAACGTGGGAGACAATGTAGGTGATGTCGCGGGCATGGGAGCCGACTTATTTGGCTCTTATGTGGCCACGGTGCTGGCTACCATGGTACTCGGGCAGGAGACCTATTCGGAAGACCGGTTTGGAGGTATGGCGCCGATTGTTTTGCCGATGATGATTGCCGGCGTGGGTATTTTGTTTTCGATACTGGCCACCATCTTTGTCCGGGCCAGCGATGCCGGAGGCGTGAATGCCCGAAACGTACAAAACGCGCTGAATAAAGGCAACTGGGGAGCCATATTATTCACGGCTGCAGCTTCCATCGGCCTCGTAGCCTACATTTTGCCCGATACCATGACCCTGCGGCATGTGAGCTTCACCAAGTGGGGTGTTTTAGGAGCAATCGGGGTAGGTCTGCTGGTAGGAACGCTCATGAGTGCGATTACCGAATACTATACCTCCATGGGCAAGCGGCCCGTGCTGAGCATTATCCGCCAATCTTCTTCCGGCCACGCGACCAATGTCATTGCCGGCCTGGCGATCGGCATGGAATCCACTTTTTTGCCGATCCTGGTGTTGGCCGGAGGCATCTGGGGATCCTTTGCCTGTGCGGGCCTCTATGGCGTAGCCATTGCCGCCGCCGGCATGATGGCGACCACGGCGATGCAATTGGCCGTCGACGCCTTCGGCCCGATTGCCGATAACGCCGGAGGCATTGCGGAGATGAGCGAGCTTCCGAAAGAAGTCAGGGAAAGAACCGATGTGCTGGATGCTGTCGGTAATACTACTGCAGCAACGGGAAAGGGATTTGCCATTGCTTCGGCCGCTTTGACGGCACTTGCGCTTTTTGCCGCTTTTGTCGGTGTGGCAGGAATAGATGCGATCAATATCTATAAAGCACATGTGCTGGCCTGCCTGTTTGTGGGCGGAATGATTCCCTTTCTTTTCTCTTCCCTGGCCATTCGTGCCGTAGGTCAGGCGGCCATGGCGATGGTGGAAGAAGTGAGAAGGCAATTCCGGACCATTCCCGGAATCATGGAAGGAACCGCCAAACCGGAATACGACAAATGCGTGGCGATATCCACCAAAGCGTCTATCCGGAAAATGATGTTGCCAGGAAGCATCGCCATCCTGGCCCCGCTGATTATTGGATTTGTCGTAGGCCCGGAAGCCTTGGGAGGGTTCCTGGCAGGGGCAACGGTTAGCGGCGTGCTAATGGGCATGTTCCAAAACAATGCCGGCGGCGCCTGGGACAACGCCAAAAAGTCTTTTGAAAAGGGGGTCGAGATCAACGGAGAAATGTATTTCAAGAAATCCGAGCCGCACAAAGCCTCCGTAACGGGCGACACGGTGGGTGACCCGTTCAAGGATACTTCCGGGCCTTCCATGAATATCCTGATCAAACTAATGTCGATCGTTTCCCTGGTTATTGCGCCCACACTGGCGCAGATCCATCCGGGACCCCATTCCCGTGCAGGAATTTCGAAAACAGCCATTCACCAGGTCGCTTTATCCAGCAAGAACGCAGGAGGAAATCCGGGAGGAGAGTGAACCACCCCGCAGCAAGCTGCGGGGCATCGTAATCAACGCTTAGCGCATCCGCTTACGTTAGCGATTACAGGCTGGGACCTCAGCCCTTCGTATTGAATATTTTTAGCGGCATTTTCGTCCCGGTCATGACGGATGCCGCAGCTTGGACAAGTCCAGTACCGGTCGGATAGTTTGAGTTCTTTGTTATCGCTCCGCAGTCAAAGCACCTTTTGGACGTCGGCGCAAAGCGCGGTGCGTAAAACAGGTTGTTTCCATACCACTCGCATTTGTAGGCCAGCATGGTTTCTAGCTTTCCCCAGGATGCGTCTGCAATGGACCGGGAAAGTCTCCTGTTCCGGATCATGCCCGAGACGTTCAGGTCTTCGATATTTATCGTATCATAGTCCTTTATGATATGAAACGATAGCTTATGGAGATAATCTGCGTGCTGGGCCGCAATTCGCTCATGGCATTTGGCTACCAGCAGTCTGGCCTTTTTTCGGTTGTTCCCTCCCTTTCTTTTTTCTTGAAACGGAGCGCTGCAGCCTTCGTAAGGTAGCCAGTTTGGCCGAAAGCCATTTAGGATTATCAATGGTCTGCCCATTGGAAAATTTGGCTAATGACTTAATGCCCATATCCATGCCGATGGTCAATTCCTTGCTGACCGGTCTTTTTGCCGGCACCTGGTCTTGGCTCTCAACCAGGATGCTCGCGTAATAGGAGCCAGAAGGCGTTTTTGAGACCGTAACGGTTTTTATTTTTCCCTGAAATGTTCTATGGAATTTGCAGGAAACGATTTTTAGTTTGGGAATGAACAGGGTGCCATCGTCCACATTAACGGACACCCCCTGGGGCAATTGAATGGAATGGCGGTCGTACTTGCTCTTAAAATTCGGATGTTCGGCGCGGCCTTCAAAAAAGTTCTCAAATGCCGTGGTTTGATTTTTTATCGACTGCTGCAAGGATTGAGACGGGCAAACCCTTAAGAATGGATACTGCCCCTTTAACGACGGAAGTTCGTTGGCCAAATTTTTATAAGAAGGGAATTTCAGTCCGGATTCTTGAGCCTTATTGCGACATTCAAGCGCCATATTATACACCAATCTGGCGCATCCGAAATATTGAGCCAGTTGCTGTTGTTGGCAGGGGGTCGGAAAGATTCGGTATTTATAGGCTCGGATCATCCATCAAAATTATTTAGGCTCTTCCCCGAAAATTTGAAAACGTTATCCACAAAGGGCTTGAATAGGTGAAAAGCTACTTAAAAGCCCCACAATGGCACAAAAGGTGTACGAAGTGAGGCAGCAAAAAGTCCATTTCAAAGCATATGGGGAATTATCGGGGAGACCTATTTATTCAATTTCATTTTTTTAAACCGCTCCAAGGAGCGGGGCATTAAACCTTGGTAGAATAAATTTCTCTGGGGATGTTGGTGATCCAGCTTCCGTTTGTATATTTGAATCAGCATACTAATCATACCAAATACCAAAAAGCCCGCTGTTTCTACAGGGGGCTTTTCATTGTCGTTTCTGGCACCTCCTCCCCTTTTGTTTTTTCATCCAATAGTGACTGTTTCGCTTCCTCTAAAGACGCCTTTTGCGCGGGATTCAGCGAAGGATAGCTCAATTTCAGCTTCTCGAATTCGATGGAAATGATCTGCGCTATCGCGAGGCGGCTAAACCATTTGTCGTCAGCAGGTATGACAAACCAGGGCGAACGTTCGGTTGAAGTATGCCCGAGCATTTCCTCATAGGACTTGCGATATTCCTTCCAGTACCCCCGCTCTTTCAAATCTGCGGGCGAAAACTTCCAGTTCTTGGCGGGATTGTCAATTCGCTCGAGAAATCTCTTCTTTTGCTCTTTTTTAGACAAGTGAAGGAAAAATTTTAGAATCACCGTTCCGTTCGCCGTTTGCGTCCTTTCGAATTCGTTAATTTGCTGGAACCGGACTTTCCAAAAATGATTATCGATTTCATCTATCGATCGAATACCCGGCAAATTTTCCTGGAGTATAAGTTCCGGATGAACCCGGGTAATCAAAACGTTCTCGTAATGGGACCGGTTGAAAATGCCAATCTGTCCCCGGCCAGGAAGTGCGCAGTAGTGTCTCCATAAGAAATCGTGAGATAATTCCAGGGCGTTGGGCTCCTTGAAACTACTCACTCGGACTCCCTGTGGGTTCAGTCCGCTGAGAACATGCTTAATGGCTCCATCCTTCCCCGCAGAATCCATTCCCTGGAAAATGAGCAACACACTATATTGGCCGTGAGCATAGAGTTTGTCCTGCAATTGGGCCATTAGATGAATCCCTTCCTGTAAGAGCTGCTCCCCTTTCTCCTTGCTCAAGGCTTTATGGTCATAATCCGTTTCGAAATCCTTGAGGCTGACGGCCGTATCGGGGCTAACCCGAAATCTTTCGCTAAAATCCGGAGATAAGGTATCCATAGCCTGTTGGGATGCAAATGTCAAACCAAAATTCGTCAATTGGGCCGGGCGCTGACGCCATCCAACCAATTTCCCTGGGATAAAGCAACATTATCTTCGGCCATCCGACCTTATCCGGGAAGAGCCTTTCATAGGTTAAAAAAGCGATTTTGATTTACGAAAAACATCGTAAATTGAATCAAAATGCAAATCATGGCCAATACCCGGTACATTAAGCCGACCGAGAGCGAATTGGAGATCCTGCAGGTCTTGTGGAGCAGGGAAACTGCCAGCGTTAGGGACGTACATGAAGAACTGGCTAAGTCAAAGGACGTCGGATATACCACTACCCTGAAGCTCATGCAGATTATGCATGAAAAAGGCATTGTGAAGCGTGACGATTCCTTCAAAACCCACATTTATCAGGCTGCGGTCAGTAAGGAAAAGACACAAAAGCACCTGTTGGGCAAAATGATCAACACCCTTTTTGGTGGCTCTCCGACTGAATTAATCATTCAGGCCCTGGGAAACCATAAAGCGTCGCCCCAAGAGTTGGAAGAGATCCAGCAGCTATTGGATAATCTCAAAAAGCAGTGAGCATGCAGGTCGTAATGCAGTCTCTTTGGCTGAGGGCCCTGGGCCTTGCCCTGGCGGGAAGTCTTTGGCAGATGGCCCTGCTTTGGCTCTTTTATTGGCTTATCACGCGCCACCCGCAACGAATGCAAGCCACGCACCGGCACAGGCTCGCCGTATTGCTCTTGTTAGTCGGAACCCTGTGGTTTTTTTGCAGCCTATTTCGGCCCACGGAACCTTCCGCCGCCGGAACCGGTTTATTGTCTATCTCCTGGCCATCCGGCAGCTCCGGGAGAATTTCCGTTGTTCACCAGGCAAAGCAGGACTTGGAAGCTGCCCTTCCCTGGATTGCCCTGGCTTATCTTGCGGCGGTTTGCTTGCTGGGAATACGCTTTCTAACCAATTTCCGGCGGCTCTACGAATTGCGAACGGAAGGATTGGGCAAGCTGGATATCCGCTTTCGCCTATTTGCGTCCGAGATTTCCCACCGCCTGGGCATCAAGCAGCCGGTTGCCGTATGGCTCTCTTCCCTGGTGGAAAGCCCAATGACCCTCGGATTCCTGCGTCCGGTCATCCTGCTGCCCATCGCTATGATCAATCACCTGAGTATTGACCAAGTTGAATCAATTTTGCTTCATGAATTGGGTCATATCCGGCGAAACGACTACGGGGTAAATCTCCTGTTGTCGGTAGCCGGAATACTTTTCTTTTTCAATCCCTTTGCCCAGCTGCTCCTGCGTTCAGTCAAAAGAGAACGCGAGCATTGCTGCGATGATCTGGTAATCCAGTTTAAATATGATCCGGCCAGCTACGCTTCGGCGCTCCTCAGTCTCGAAAAAACCAGGTGGCAACACCATGGACTGGCGATGGCCGCAGCTGGCAGGAGCAGGAAACTCCTATTGGAACGAATCAAACGCCTTACCGGCAAGCCGGCTGATCGGGGCACTTGGGAACCCCGGCTGGGTTCTGCCGCCCTGGCTTCGGGGCTGATCTTACTGGTACTTTCCCTATCTTTTCCAGTCGAGAAAAACCAGGCTGCGGTCGATGGGGGCACATTGGCCCGGTCGGTAAGCCTTCACCGACTGCCTTACCAGCCCGACCGGGGTTATTCGATAATGGAAAACAAAAGGATTTCGGCCAAATCTGGCAAGGCCAGGAGGTCCAATCCTACTCCAAAACCCCAACCGGATGCTTTGCTTGCAGACAATAATGACCTGCAGGCTGAGCAGGCGCTAACTTCTTCCACCGAAGGACAGGATGCAACGGAATCAGAAGTGAGGGAATCTTCCATCCCCTCTACGATGGTAACGGTCTCGGTTCCGGTAGCCGCTGCTTCGAACCCGGCCTTTCCTTACGTTCCCCAGGCCAGCTTCTGGTTTCAGCAGTCCGGGGACAGTTCTTCAGCCGCAATAGGTGACCCAGAACCGGAAAGCTATTCGACCCGCTCCAACCTAAGCCTGGTCCTGGATGTATTGGACGCAGTAGACTGGGAAAGCATTCAGCGAGATATCGCCAAGTCAGAACGAAACCTTTCTGCGCGACAGTTAAAGAATATGGTTCAATTCTACGGGAAGAAATTAAGGGGCACCAGGCATTCTTCGCAAACCCAGCGGCCATTGAGCGATGCGGACAAGCATCGGATTATTGAAGACATTTCCCTCGAATATCACGCACTTCAGGATGTGCAAGTCACTCGCCAGCCCACGATCCGGCTCAAGCTGCAAAAAGATCTGCTTCAGAACCGGGTGCTTTTGGAGGAAAATGAACTAAAAAGGCAACCCTTGATCACCCCAAAGGCGCATTCTGCTCATCTCCAACTTAAGGTGGTTTCTATCTGAACCTATTGCGGGCCCTTCCCTAAAATCAAGATTCTTTTGTTGGTGGAAATTTACCTGGCCCAGTTTCGGCTGCCCGGATTAGCCGATCCATTAGCGAATCCTGAGTTGGTTCAAGCCATAATGGCCCTGCTTGGAGCCAAGGATTTATCCGGAGAATGTACCCTCGCCTAGCCAGCCTTTTCCATTTGCCGAGCCATTACTCAGCTATTCAGGTATCCAGATAACTTCTCGCCCACTTTCCCTGGCAAAACAATAGGTCGAGGATGGATAAATTGGGTAAAAAGCCCCACTTCTCCTCAAATACCTGTTGGTATTGCGGCGCTTCCTGCTCCTGATAATTCCCTGGCCGGATTTTCCCCCGCAGGTCCCGAATGGGTTCTGGAAGCATCTTAAGCTCCCCTTCATTATCCAGGAGCTCAATTTTTCCCAGCCAATTGAGCTGGCGGCAGGCCCAATCAAGGCAAGCGATATTCCAATCCTTCAGATGCTCGAAGGGCTGCTGATAAATACGTTCCAGCCCGGGCGCATAGAATGAAAACCAGGGTGAACGGTTATAAGCCGAATATAAACTTCTCCAATGCCGGATCTGCCAATTTTCTTTAGAATGAATTCGGGCTAACCCCACGGGCTTCTTCCCGTGTCTTCCACCGGTCAAGGGTATGGTCAATGTCAAGCAACCGTTGGCTCCCGCAATAATCGTACGATTGGCAAAACTTTGCTTGGGCAGCAGATCACTTGAATAAAAAACGATATGCGTTGATTTAATTAAATCATTAAAAAAGCTGATCGCTGGAAAATATTGTAAATCAGAAGATATCGTCATTAAATTTTTTGAATTGCTGCTGATTATCGACAAGGACCCAAAAATCAATATTTTTGCAATAAAGATGAATAATCAAGTGAATTAAAAAAGTATATAAATCTATGTACAGAATTTATAATCAATAATTTAGATTTCAAAAAAAATTACTAATAAATTTGACTTACTCCAATCCAGCGACCTGACAAGCTGTCGATGGTATTTTCTAAAAATATTAGTCAAGCTTTCTGCCGCAACAATAAGCGAATTTCCTCGAATCAACCAATCCGGTCTTTTTTAGAAATGGGCCAATCCTACCCCATTTGCCAAGAGCGAAAATTCTGTGTTGGAGAAGTATTTTAGATGAGAACGGAAGGGCTAGTAAAACTACGAAAGTAAAAACCCCTTGTTTCGGCAGGCTAATTTTTCTAACATTGTTCAAATCCAATTCAAATGACTCCATTAATTCTCATTGCCGAATTCATTTCCATCCTCGGTTTGACCGGCATAGCGTTGTTCACGTCTATTAAGTTTGAGCAGGAGAAAAAAAAGTTCAAGAAATAATCATCCCGATTTCTTTGGTCATTACTAATGCAGGAACAATCTCCTTTCCAGGATTAGCCTCAACCATTGGCTCCACAGCGCCTAAAATAGGCCACCAGCAATAAGCATTCTCTTTGCCTTTGGCATTAAGAAAGCCTCAATCCTTATACGATTTGTATTTTAATCACGGAAAATCTACGCTGCATAAAATACCCCTCCTGCGCAGCCAAACTGCGGCATTTAGGATTTTTTGGCGACAGGATACCCGATCAGGTCAAGAAAAACAATGCGGAATCAAACGCTTCTTCGCCCGAGAATGAGAGAAAGCAGGAACAGTACAATAAAGATGAAAAACAGGATTTTGGCTATATAGGCCGCACTAGCGGCAATTCCGAAAAAGCCGAAAATCCCTGCGACAATTGCGATTACCAGGAAAATAAGGGTCCATCTGAGCATATTGTGAAATTTTAAAGGTGAAAACTTATAATATCCAAAAGCTTTGCCAATCCTCCGCCTACCCGACTAATCATCTCAGGAACCATAGTTGCCGCCGGGTCCAGCTGCCATTGATTGCGGAAAAATAACCTCAGGCTCCCTTCCCATGCACCCCAAATTCCCCCACTGGAGCTCAAAATGGGTCCGAATACGGCGAAGGGCTTACTGATGTCCATCCTCCGTCGATAATTAGGCTTTGGCCGGTAATATGCCTGGCTTCCGAAGAAACCAAAAAAGCGGCAGCGTAAGCGATATCCTGAACGGTGGCCGGGCGGCCCAGAGGCGTTATTTTCGCCCAGGTCGATTCATATGCTGGGTCATCCCGGGTACGCTCCGTAAGTGTGGCGCCAGGCGCGATGGCATTTACCGTAATCCGGTGAGGGGAAAGTTCAACCACCAGGTTGCGGGCAAGCATTTCCAAGGCGGCCTTCGTCATGCCATAGGCTGCCAGGTTCCGGTGCGCCTGATGGCCCGTAACGGAAGAAGTAAACAAAATACTGCCTCCCAAACCTTGACTCTTCATTTGCAAAGCAGCCTGCTGAGCCAGGAAGAAATTCCCTCCCAGATTTAGCCGCATCACGCGATCAAATGAATCCAGCGGATAGTCCAGAAAATTCCCGAATAGCGTGATGCCTGCATTAGCTACAGCAATGTCCAGTCGCCCGAAATGTTCCACGGCAGCCCGGATCATCCCCTGAATCACGGTGAATTCGCCCGCATCTCCGGAATATTCCCTGCACGCAATACCTTCCGCACGAAGCATACCAACGGCTTGGTCCAGCAATTCTTCGTCCACATCGTTCAATACGACTGCGGCCCCCCGTCGGCCGAATTCCCGTCCGATTTCAAATCCGATACCTTGGCCGGCGCCTGTTATGAGGGCTACCTGTCCTAACAATTGGTCAAGGGCCATAAGCAAACCAATTAATGTTAATGCGAATCCCGGGTAACCGCAGAACCTGAACTACCGCGGAGAAAATCCAAATCGGCTCCCAAATGAGCTTGCTCTACATGTTGCAGGAACAAGTGAACATAGCCCCGTTTCGTGACCGGAGGATGGATTTTCCAGGCCTTTCTTCGGGCAGCCAATTCGGCATCGGAGACTTCAAGATGAAGGCTACGCCCCGGGACGTCCAGCAGAATCCTGTCTCCGGTCTGAACCACTGCAAAATTTCCGCCGAGGGCAGCTTCGGGTGACGCATGAAGGACCACGGTTCCAAAACCGGTCCCGCTCATTCTTCCATCCGAGATGCGCACCATATCGTGCACGCCTTTCATCAGCAATTTGCGCGGCAGGCCCATATTGCCGACTTCCGGCATTCCTGGATAGCCCTTGGGGCCAACATGCTTGAGCACCATAACGCTATTTTCGTCGACCTCCAGGTCAGGATCATCCACGCGAAGCTTATAATCTTCAATATTTACGAATACTATGGCTGGTCCGGCATGTCGCAACAGGTGTTCACTGGCCGCCGAAGGCTTTAAAACGGCCCCAAATTCCGCCAGGTTGCCTTTGAGCACTACAATCCCGGAAACCGGGTGAACGGGCTCTGCCCGGGTGGCTATAACTTCCCGGTTGTAACAGCCGGCGTCTTGATATTGTTGCTTTATTGAATGGCCGGTCACTGTCAGGCATTCACCATGCAGAAGATCAGTCAACTCCTTCATAATGGCGGGCAGGCCCCCAGCATAGTAAAAGTCCTCCATGAAGTGCTTTCCTGAAGGCTGAATGTCGGCCAGCAAGGGAATGCCTTCCGACAACCGGTCGAAATCTTCCAGTTCCAGCCCCACTCCTATCCGCCCGGCAATCGCCAGCAAATGGATCACGAAATTGCTCGAACCACCGATGGCCGCGTTAACCATAATGGCGTTTTCAAAAGCCTCACGCGTAAGGATATCGGAAGGGCGAAGGTTTTCCCGGACTAGACGGACCGCTTGTCTGCCCGACTCCTGGGCCAATGCTTTTCGGCGGGAGTCGACGGCGGGGATGGCCGCATTGCCCGACAAACTCAATCCCAGCGACTCTACCATGCAGGCCATCGAAGATGCGGTACCCATCACCGCACAGTGGCCTTGGCTCCGGCACATGGCCGACTCGAGTTGAACCATTTCATTTTGGCTGATTTCTCCTTCGCGGAATTGATCGCTGAACCTCCAGATATCGCTCGTCCCAATGGAGCGGCCCTGGTATCTACCGGTGAGCATGGGCCCGCCCGAAACGACAATGAAGGGCAAGTTGACGCTGCAGGCCCCCATAACCAGGGCTGGCGTAGTCTTGTCGCATCCGCAAAGAAGGACGACGGCGTCCAGCGGGTTGGCGCGGATTGATTCCTCCGCGTCCATGCTGACCAGATTGCGGAACAGCATCGCGGTCGGCTTGACGACCGTCTCTCCCAGGGACATTACGGGGAATTCCAGCGGAAAACCCCCGGCCTCCCAAACCCCCCGCTTTACGGATTCAGCGAGTTCGCGGAAATGGGCATTGCAGGGTGCCAGTTCCGACCAGGTGTTGCAGATGCCAATTACGGGCTTGCCCGCAAATTCATCGGCCGGGAAGCCCTGGTTTTTCATCCAGGCCCGGTAGATGAACCCATCTTTCCCCTCTTTGCCAAACCATTGCTGGCTCCTCAGGGCTTGTTTGATTTCTGCATGCATTTGGATAACAACTGATTTCCGAAAATAAGAAAATTGGAGCGGCTCAGAGCCTGCAGGCGAAAAGGGATCGGCCTCCGACCGGCAGCCGAATGCTGAATAAGCTCCCGCTGCGCGGATAGCGGACGAGTTCTTCGGGGCTTAGATTTTGCCTGGCGGTGGTGATGAATAGTTGAGATAACCCCTCTCCTCCAAAGCAGCAAGAAGATACCTGGGGTACCTCGACCCTGACTTGGTCGATCAGCTTACCCGAGGCAGGATCCCAGCGGTATACTCCATAACCTCCCCAATGAGCGATCCATAGCATCCCGGCCTGATCCATGCACATTCCGTCTGGCGTGCCCATCTCTTTAGGGATTTCGATAATGACCTGCGCCCCGGAGAGCTCTCCCTTTGCCGAATCAAAGCGGTAAGATTTTACTGTCTGCGTGGGGCTATCGATGAAATAGGCCCGCTGGTTATCTATGGACCATACCAGCCCATTGGCAATAGTAAGCTGTCCCAGGACTTTCACGGCTTGACAGTCCTCTCCTACCCGAAACAAAGAGCCGGCGCCTTCCGCAAAACCCAGATCCATGGTGCCGACCCATAGCCTTCCGAGGGAATCGCAAGCCCCGTCATTGCAACGATTATTGCGCAGCTCTGGATCGATCGTGCAAAGCCAATCCAAACTTCCTGTTTTTAGGTTAAAGCGGGCTATACCACCTTGCAAGGCGAGCAAGACCTGGTCTTTGCCGGCCGGCACGATCAGGCTCACTCTTCTTCCGACCGGCCAGTGCTGCACGATCCCCTGGGGCCAGCGCATCTCGTAGATAGACTTCCCTTCGATATCCGCCCAGAAGATGGATTGGCGCTGCGAATGCCAGCAAGGACCTTCACCCAGCTCGCAGGGAATCTCATACAGCAATGCTGCGTTCATGAACGCCAAATATCTCTGATCTTTCTCAAAAAATAGAAATCGGATTAGCCTCCACGGCCATTTTCAGCTATCCGGAGAAAGAATCAATACCGGAAATAATTTTGCGGAACAGTCTCAATCCCGGTAAATTTAATCTCAATCTCGCCTCATGCAACGTCGCCAATTCGTCCGGGGCAGTGCACTTGCCAGTGCTGCGATGCTGGCCGGATCCACAAGCCAGGCTGAAACCTCCGGGAATTCTGCGGTAAAATCCCCGACCGACAGCCCCTTTCATTTGAATTATGGGATCCATGATGGCATGTTTGAGAACCACGCAGGCAAGGATTTTATTGACCAGATCCAATTTGCATATGAACATGGATTCCGGTCTCTGGAGGACAATGGCCTGATGCAACGGACGCCCGAGCGGCAGCAGCAGATCGGCGATTCCATGGCCAAGTTGGGAATGAATATGGGCGTGTTTGTCCTGGACAAAGGAGGGAATGGAGCGAATTCGATCGCCAGCGGCAAGCCGGAATACCAAGCTATTTTCCTGGACGCCTGCAAAAAGGCAGTGGACGTGGCCAAACGGGTCAATGCCACCTGGATCACGGTTGTCCCCGGGGATTTTGAGCGGCACCTACCCCTCGGCATACAGACAGCGCATGTGATTGACGTCTTGCGTTTGGCATCCGATATCCTGGCGCCGCATGGCCTGGTCATGGTCCTGGAGCCGCTCAGCGATACGCCGGATCTCTTCCTGCGTTATTCCGATCAGGCCTATGCCATTTGCAAGGCGGTAAACAGTCCTGCCTGCAAGATTCTTTGCGATATGTTTCACATGCAGCGCAACGAGGGAGATATTATTCCGCATATGGACTTGGTATGGGACGAGATCGGCTATTTCCAAATCGGCAACAATCCGAAGCGAAACGAACCAGGAACGGGTGAAATGGACTACAAGAACATATTCCATCACATCTATCAGAAAGGCTTCCGGGGGGTGCTGGGAATGGAGCACGGAAAATCCCTGCCCGGAAAGGAAGGAGAATTGGCCCTGATCAAAGCCTACCGGGAGGCTGACGACTTTCCAATCTCCTGACTCCGGGGTTTCTGAGCAAAACCTTTCTTGCCCTTATCCCTCGAAATCGCTATTGGCCGGTGAATCCGGGAAGAATAATTTTGAGGAGGTCCGATCCTCGTTATTTAGTTCGTTTAAGCAAAGCAGCTGTAAGTGATCTTCTAGCAATCAAAATATCCGCCCTTATCAACCAACCCCAATGCCGGTGCGCCCTAGCGGATATGCATCTCTACGGGCGCACCTCTATTTTGACTTCCATGGAAAGTGACGGAACCTGCGAGCTATCCAAATATCATCCGGAGGATAAGAAATATCATCAGTAAGGTAACCAGGTATACAGCAATTCGGAGCGGTGTTCCCCACCGAGACATTATTGAATCCCATTTTTTCTGCCGGTCTTGCCGCATCCGGATAATTCCGCTCACCAGCAAGGATAAATAAATGAATATGCCCAGCACAACCAGGTCGTCGATCAAACCGGGAATAGAACGCATAGTCAGCATTTGTCTCCTTTCAAAAGTAAGTACAATCTGTATTTCGGAGGGAAACCAATCCATTTAAATAATTAATGGCACAGTCGATGTGTTATTTGGAAGGTTGCTACGAAGATCGACTTTCATTATTCCTCGGCTGTGCTCCGCTGAATGTTAATAAAATGGGAAAAAATAGACCAACCAATCCCGGCTAAACAAATTCCCGGTATTTTGAACGGCTATCCTCAATTGGCTACCATGAATATCTGCAGGCTTTTATATCCCAGTTTGATTTCCATTGTCTTTTTTGTTACCGGATGTGCGCATTCGCCCGAAACCCCGTACACATCAGGCCTAAAACTGTTCCAAGAGTTTGATAGCACAAGAACTTTTGACACTACTTCGGATGCAAGAGCGTCATTTTATTATCGACCGGTAAGGATTGACTTATTTTATCCCTCACCTGAATTGACTCAGCAGCCTCCCCTGACTTACGGGGATCTGCTTAACATGTATGAGCACCGAATGAACTATAATATTTCTATGGATTCCTGCAAAAAAGTTGGCGCTTCGTTAGCTGGAATGTTTGGCGCCTATTTGCATGTTGACAGCTCCTCTAAAATCCTCGAGTTCAAAACGGACATTTTCAATGATATCCAATTCCCAACTGCGCGGCATCCATTAATCATTTATGCCGCAAGCATGAACGGCAGCAGCTGGGAAAATGCCTTGTTATTTGACAGCCTGACCAAGGCAGGATATGTGATAGCGGCCATCAGTTCCGTCGGCAAATATCCCGGATTCATGACTGAAGCGATCGACCTGGATGAGCAGGTCCAGGACATACTTTTTGCGGAATCCAGAATAAAAAAATTGCCATTCATTGACTCTACCCAAATCGGTTTACTCAGCTGGAGTCTGGGAGGCAGTGCAATAACCAAGGCGGCGATGGTCTCCGAGGATTTTAAGTGTATGCTTTCGTTTGATGGCACAGAAATTCACTTTTACGGATTCGACACCGGATGGGACAGGCAATTCAAGAACATTATGGTCCGGCAACCCTTCGACCCTGCTGCCATCACGATACCCTACTTGTATCTAAGCAGTGATCATCCAGATAAATTCGATTCCGTATATGTCTTTCCTTCACATATCCGCTCGAAGGACAATTATTTTTTACGTTTAGTTGGCGCGTCCCATGAAGATTTTTCTTCCCTGATAACGATCGGTTCAATCCTAGTTCCGAAGTCCGAAAATGCGGACAGCGGACGTCATCAAATCATCAGCAAACTCACCCTAACCTTTTTTGATCAATACTTAAAACAGTCTGAATCCAATGCAACGGCCGCCTACCTAAAGCAGCTCCTGGGCAACAAACCCAAATCGTATAGTGATAGACTTCCGGGGAAATAAGGCAGCGGCAAATTCCCTAGGGCCGACAGTGCGCTTGTTCGGACTGATTGCCGCGGGAGAATTGTAATAATACGATGCCCAGTTGATTACACACTGGAGATGGGGCAGGGCTTTGCTCGTTTTGAATTGAAAGAGGATCAGGGACTGTCCATAAGGATAATCTGGCGCAAAAACTTCGAGCTGCCCATACCCTGTTGGCTTCCCTATAAAATCCTTACTAAATTCTGCTGGGATTAGTTGATGGTTAGTGAATCCAGGGTTTGAGAATAGTCCAGGTAGGACATATTATTCTTCGTGGAATCGGCAACATAATCTTCAATTCTCACTACGCCAGCACCCTGCGCCACGTAGGTGACTATGGTTTCCAAAACGACTCCATTGCAGTTCGTATTCGTTTCGATGTTCTTATAGCAATTGTACCCGTTGACATTGGTGGTGGATGCGAATCCGTATTGTACATCATTTATTGGACAGGCAGGATTGGTATAGTCCGTATAACTGCCTACCTGGGTTTCGTCCTGGGAAGTTATTTGGAAAAAGAGATAGGAAGAATTGCTGGCACTATCATACCCGTTGATGAAGGAATTCGAAGGATCAACAGAAAAATATGAACCCGCACCGAACCATCCATACGGATCATAAACCTCGAAATAGATATTTCCGGAACCGTCGGTGACCGTATTCTTAAGCACTACGGCTGTATCGAAATAGAAATTGGACAAGGAACTATCGCTAAACAGGGAATCCACATATACCCAGCGGTTGCCATATTTCAATGGCCAGAGGGATGTTTTGGTCGTTTCTGGATTGGTTACACTTTTTCGTGCGCAGGAAACTGATAATATACTGATTATCAGCACGATGATATAAATTGGCTTTATCATGATAAGTTTTAATCTGGTTTGATCTGCAAAAAAACGAAAAGTTTAATGAAAGATTGTCGAAAAAGTACTCTGTTGCTATCTATCTGGAAAGCATGGTATCTAAGGCTATCCTGGTACTTACCCCTTGATTTTTGAAGGGCCCGTTCTCGAAAGCATTTTGATCGACCGGGAGAATCTTCAAAACTACATTTCCTCCAAAACTGAAACGAAAGAGAGTTTATTTCAATAGAATGCAAAGATGGCAGAATAGCAAAAGTTTAACATCACAAGGAAGAACATTCAAGAAAAATTGTTGGAAATTATTGGGGGAATTCCCTTCAGCAAACGCGCATTCACATTCCATGCGATGAAATCACCCCACCTCATTTATGCAATACTGCTCTCCATTCCTGGAGAATCGGCCATCTACCATCCTTCTACCGAAATGAATTATTCCGTCGTTGAGACAGCGCCCGCAAAAAGCCAAGCCATTGACCCCCCAAAGAAACCCAGGAAACAACGGCAGATGTTCTACAAAGGAAAAGGCACCTTCGGGCTCTTATTGACTTTGGCCCTTGGGCCCATTGGTTACGCATCCATTCATATATTCTCACACAATTTGACGATGCGGGACAAAGCCAAAAACGGAATGATGATTTGGATCGGCGCTGTATTGATTGGCGGATATATTGCCTATGCAATTCAATCCAGGCAATCAGTGGCCCAATTGATCGGGGAATTCATATTAGGAATTTTAGAAAATGCAGGATGAATCGACTGCCCGTTCGAATGATGGAATTGTTTGCCTTACAAGACTCATTATCTGCCTTGCCCCAATAATACTCATGCCAGACTTCATACAGTTCGTGCCTATACTTCCCGTGCAATCTCATACGGATAAAACGCTCGTTGCTGAGCACCCAGTAGCTTGGAGGGGTCTCGATTAAATTAAGTTTGCATATTTTTGAACCCCATCGAAAAATGTCCTTTAGTTTGAGTTTGAGCTCAAACCCGCGCAAATTAACAAAGGAGAAGTGCCAGAGCGGTTGAACGGGACTGACTCGAAATCAGTTGTACGCGCAAGTGTACCGGGGGTTCGAATCCCTCCTTCTCCGCCCTTATTAATCAATTCTATCTAAACTCTTTAAAATCGTTCATTTAATGAGTTTTACTCTCTTATCACACCTCAAATTCATCAAAACGCCTCAATACATAGTGTCTCAATCCTTGTCCTCCCTTACCTGAAAAATTAGTCCAACGATTTGCCCATAAGTAATTGGTTATTAACCTATACTTTCGTAAATTAAAGCCAATTTATGCATCAAATCGTTGTCCATGGATTCGCCAAGCTCTATCAGAAACACGTTTTCTATTCTGTTCTTCTTGCACAGGAACAAAACCAACTAGAATGGATAGCATCCCATTTATTGCCGGTTGACATCCCACGGCAATTCAAGAGAGTTCTCAACACAGATATGGGCATATAATGATAAGTAGAATCCCGCGTCCGCCTAACTATAAGGAACTAACGAATCCGCCAAAACTGCAAATCATTCGTTGAGCACTATAAGAATGAACCTATTGAACATTTGAGCTGAATTGCAATCCCAAGGAAAGCTGATCACGTCCGAGATTGTTGTCAACACTCATTTGGGAAAATCTCAAAAGAAATACACTTTACTTCAAATTCACGAGTATTATAATAAGCAGCGAGTCAAGAAGCTAATTGGTAGAACTAGCTACTTCACAAACTCCTAATTGTCCACCATCTTAGTCCGTCGCGCAATCTGCGTCGTCCCTCCCCATATCCGGGACACACGTTCCAACAAGTAAAAAGTCTGACGCAATAATCTCCCTTAAAGCGACTGACTAAAGTGACCAAAGCTCGTTGAGGAAGGAATGAGCTTATCTGTGCAAAGACATGCATACAGTGATTCATTAACCCCTGCTTTTCACAACGTTATGGATTTGGTCTTTCCAAATCGTCACAACTACAAAATCGCCCGAAACTCAAGCCTATCAAGGCTTTCAAAGAACTGCAATTGATCTTAACGGGACACTAATCAAAAAGCACAGACTGAATTAGTTTGACTTTGCGCAAACCTAAATTCGAACCAATTAAATCAGTTCGATTTCATGTATTCGGACGACAAAGCCCCTCTACCGATAGCATCTTTGTTGCCTAAATCATTTAACATGAAACAGGAAACAATCTCAATTCAACTTTCTTTGGTATGGAGCAAAGTACCATTAATTATCCGTGCCATATTGTCAGGCTTCCTTGTTAGTTCCGTAGGTATCACTCTTTGGAGCATATTTCTTATGCGATTTGCAGCGCCCTGGTCCATTTTGCCAATGATTATCGTATTATTTGTCTATTGGAAATTCTTTAGCGGGAAGCTGGGGTCTAAGAAAAGCACTGCATTGAAGCAATCGAATTTTCGTGCTATTCACCTAGAACGACATGTTTGGAAATGGGGCTTGGTGGGAGCAATATTTTTTGTAATCATCATACAATCTTCTTTTGTAATAACCTTTAGAATTTTCGAATTTCCCTCAGTCAAATTTACTGCTGATTACAAAATGCTTGATACTATGCCTTTGTGGGTGGCTTGGGCGATCCTAATAATGAGTTCAATTGTCGCAGGCATTTGCGAAGAAACAGGGTTCCGTGGTTATATGCAGGTGCCCCTGGAAAACAAATATGGTCTTGTCATTGCCATAGTTGTGTCTTCACTCATTTTCACAGCGATTCATCTAACCAAAACATGGGCAGTCCCAATACTGCCACATATCTTTTTTGCCAGTGTGCTTTTGGGAATACTTGCATATAAATCAGGCTCGCTCATCCCGGGAATTATTGGCCATTCAATTCTGGACATTTTTGATTATTCCATTTGGTGGTCAAATATTACAGGGGGATTTCATAAACAGACTATTTTCAAAACCGGTACTGACCTCCATTTTATTGTTTGGAGCTTGATTTTTATTCTGGCACTTTTTGTGTTCTTTAGGTCCATGGAAAGATTAAAGAAAGAAGAACCGAGCAAAGCTAAATCGGTTAATGTAATGGAATTAAATTAGGAATACCTATCGTTACGTAAACAAGACATTCCGTGAAAGCGACGTGATGTTTTTTAAACTTCTTCTATCTTGTTAACATATATTCGAGAATTTTGAAAGAGAATATTGCCATAAACCAACTTGTAGAACATTTTTTTCGGCATCAATCGGGAAAGATGGTGGCAATATTGACAAAAATATTCGGAACAGAGAATTTGGACTTTGCAGAAGATGTGGTGCAGGATTCACTGATTGAAGCCATTAGTCAATGGCAGTACAAAGGAGTGCCGGATAATCCATCTGCGTGGTTATTCAGGGTTGCAAAAAATAAGGCACTCAATATTGTAAACCGTGAAAAATATAAACGGGAATATTCAAAAGTTGCTACTCATTTTCTACAATCCGAATGGACAGCAGAGCCCGCATTAAATGATTTATTTTCCGAAAGGGAAATTCAAGATGACCAATTACGAATGATGTTCACTTGTTGCCATCCATCTCTTTCTTCGGATTCACAAATAGCTCTAATATTAAAAACACTTTGTGGGTTCAGCACTCAAGAAATTGCCAAAGCGTTTTTTTCTACTGAGGAAAACATAAATAAGCGATTGGTAAGAGCCAGACGCAAAATTAAAGCAGAAAGAATTTCTTTTGAAGTGCCGCATGGAAAAGATCTAGAAAAAAGGCTGAATACAGTTTTAGAATCAATTTATCTTTTATTCAACGAAGGATACAGTGCTTCAATTGGAGCTGATTTAATCCGCTATGAGATTTGCGAAGAAGCAATACGATTAACAGAAATTATCTCCCAGCATACGGCGATTCAGCACCAATCAAATATTTTCGCATTGCTTGCATTGATGCAATTGAACGCTTCCCGATTTAAAGCAAGGCAAGATAGCAATGGGAATATTCTCACTTTGGAAAAACAAAATCGTTCATTTTGGAATTACTCTTTGATGGAGAGTGGATTTTCTAATTT
>Ga0207040_1029_pt1 | contig 42800 bp, 31 predicted proteins | sample Alteio_BWMinCont_72_FD_153279 | JGI IMG/M metagenome (GOLD analysis project Ga0207040, IMG submission 153279) | Enriched cells from forest soil in Barre Woods Harvard Forest LTER site, Petersham, Massachusetts, United States -... | ecosystem: Environmental > Terrestrial > Soil > Temperate forest >... | reverse complement strand
AAATCGCCCGGCTTCAGGCCTTTTTCCGATTTTGTGGATCGTCCTGAAGAAATCGAGGCGGCATCGAGCGCAACAATCACCTGCGGAGTGTCGCGCGAAACAGGGGACTCCTCGAGATCCATGGACTGGTTGGGAAGCACGCGCACGAGCTGTACGCGGGTCTCGCCGGACTCGAGCAGAGGTGAACTAATGTTCGTCGAGGGTGCCTTCGCGGGAAGGTCGGGGCAATTCAGCGGTTCGCCAGGGAGAATGGCGGCGCAATCGTTGTGAAAGCCGGTCTGCGGGCGCAGGAGCTCGACGGCGATCGTGTGATACGGCATGTCTCCGTCAACGCGCGTCGAATGCATGTAGCCGCCGCGCTGCAAACGAACCTGGGCATCCGCGTTCTTCTGGTGGACATCCGGCTTGCCGGGGATGCCGACCGTGACAAGCTGTTCCCCGATGGCAATGGCGATCGTGTCCTGGTCGTGGCGGTGCAGTACGATCGAATCACCGGGTGAAACCTCCACCTTAAATACCTTCACATATTCATTGTGCAGGGCGAGATGGTGGTGGGGCTCCTGGTCCATGGTGATCACATCAGCGCTCTGCGCCATAAGCGGCAACCCGGCGAGGCATAGACCCGTAAACCATACAAAATAAGTGTTCATTGTTTTTCTCAGGTTCGATCTCAATTTATGACGGTTTCGTGACTCCGTCAACTGCCAGTGTAAATCCTTATTTAACATAGTTATACGAATAACCAAACTCCCATCCATGGGGCGGATGCAGCCATTTTGGGCGTTTGTAACACAGAATTAACATTCCTCTCATGGACCATTAAGCCCGCGCCGATAGTGTCATTACAGCCGGAAGTGTCTCAGATGTGGACCTTGGCCGGTGGGGATTGGGTTATTTCATTCAGAAAAGTCATCAGCTCCGATTTTATGGGGGAATCTTAAATTCTCGTAGCAGTCCCTATTCAGCTTCAGGCATGGAATCAAGTCCTAGACTTCATTTTTAGGAGGAAATGGCATGCGAGTATTCGCAGCAGTGTTGTTGGGCATAGGTCTAACGGCTTCGCCACTTCTGGCGGCGAGCGCCGGGGAGACCGCGAAGGGAGATACACCCGCAGCGGCGAGCAGTATTTCAACCTTGCCAGATAAACCCGCAGCGGTGAAACCGGAAGCTTCCGCCGTCGAAAGCGAAATGCAGGAACTGCGCAGCCTCGTGGAGGAACAAAGAGCGGAACTTGAGTCTCAGCGTGCGGCGCTCAAGACGGAACAGCTGAAAATGGAAGCCCTGGAGAAAAAACTCGACGCGACGACCCCCGTCGAATCAGCGGTCGCTCCCGCAGAGGCCACCCGGTCCATCGCTCTCGCAGCGTCGGCTTCGACAGCGGCCGCCATGCCCGGAACTCCCGTGACTACGGCTACCGCGAGTCCCCTAATGGCGCCGCAAAAGAACGATAACGAATCGCCGCTGTATTTCAAGATTGGTGGCGCGGAATTCTACCCGCTTGGTTTCATGGACTTGACGAATATCTACCGCACCACGAACTTGACCGCTCAAGGCGGTGGCACGATTGGAACCAGCTTCGGGTCGATTCCATTTAACAATACAATCCTCGGCCGCATGTCCGAGGACAAGTTTTCGGCACAGAACTCGCGCATCGGCTTGAGGACACACGCCAAGTTCGGCGAAGCGGATGTAACGGGCTACCTCGAAGGCGACTTTTTGGGCTATTTGTCCCCGAGTGGCAACGTTACGAGTAACAGCGATTCCTTCCGCTTGCGACTCTATTGGGTGGATTACAAACGCGGAATGTGGGAAGTCCTCGGCGGGCAATCTTGGAGCCTGCTCACTCCAAACCGCAACGGACTATCCGCATTGCCCGGGGACCTGTTTTACGGGCAGGAAATGGATACGAATTACCTTCTTGGGTTGACCTGGACGCGCGCCGCGGGCATTCGATTCATCGCGCACCCAACGAAAAACTGGGCGCTGGGCGTTTCGGTTGAGAACCCGCAACAGACCCTGCCGAGCACGGTAACCCTGCCATCCACTGTTCCGGCACAATTCAATGTGCAAGGTTCAACCAACGTTACTTGCACCGTTGGTCCGACGTGCCCTACCGGTACGGCTGCGGTTGTCGTTAACGCGCCCAACATCTATGGCAACCAGTTTGATACGAACAGTGGGAACACGGCCAGCACCAACGGCGTGAACAACACCAGCATCCCCAACCTCATTCCCGACGTCATCGTGAAGACGGCTTTTGACGGCGACCCCGGCGGCCATCACATCCATTTCGATGTCGCGGGACTGTTCCGCACGTTCAAGGCGATGAACCTGGTTCAATCCACATTTGCTTCCGCGACGAGCACGACGCCTGTCACCTCGGTATTCAACACGATCCACGGGGGAGGCGCCGAGGCTGGCCTCAACGTTGAGTTGGTCAAGAACTTGCGATTCATCGCGACGGCGTTCTATAGCTACGGCGGTGGCCGGTATATCGCCAACACCACCGGCCCTGATCTGGTTATCCGGCCAGACGGAACCATGTCGGCGATTCATTCTGGATCGGGAATTGGCGGGTTCGAATATCAAGTCACTCCAAAGTGGATGTTTTACGGATACTACAGCGGAGCATATTTTGGGAAGAACACGAACCAGGTTGGAACTACCTATTCCGGTTACGGCTACCCAGGCTCTTCCAGCAGCGCCGACAGGTACCTTTACGAGCCGACGTTCGGCATAATTCACACCGCCTGGAGGAATCCGAACTACGGAGACTTGAAGGTGATCACGCAGTTCTCCTATGTCTCCCGCACGCCGTGGGCGGTCGCTTCCGGCGCTCTGGCGACGGCTCATACAGGGATGATGTACATCGATCTGCGTTACGATTTGCCGTAAAGATTGGCGTAGGAAGAAGCGGCAACGGCATGGCGAAAAACTCCAAGGCAGTCGCCAGGAACTTTGGCGCTGCTTTGGAGTTTTCTTTTTTGCTATGAGTGGCGCAGGCTTCAGCCTGTGGGTTTTAAATCCTGCAAGGACCAACCCCCACATGCGGAAGCCTGTGCCACCAAACCTCAATTGCTATGCGGCGTCGGGATCGTAATTCAAATTGGGGGCGAGCCAGCGCTCGACGATGCGCAAGTCGAGGCCTTTGCGGCGGCTGTAATCCTCGACCTGATCGCGGCCGATTTTCCCGACTGCAAAATATTTCGATTCGGGATGGGAAAAGTAGAAGCCGCTCACCGAGGCCGCCGGATACATCGCGAAATTTTCCGTCAGCGTGATGCCCGTGTTTTTTTCCGCGCAGAGCAGATCGAAGAGCGGACGTTTTTCGGTGTGATCGGGCAGCGCTGGATAGCCCGGCGCGGGCCGAATGCCGCGGTAGCGTTCGCGCACGAGATCGTCAGGACTGAGATTTTCTTCCTTGCCGTAGCCCGATTCAATGCGCGCGCGTTTGTGGGTGAGTTCGGCGAGCGCCTCGGCCAAGCGGTCGGCGAGTGCTTTGGTCATCAGCGCGTTGTAATCGTCATTGTCTTTTTCAAATTTTGCGACGAGCGGCTCGATGCGCAATCCCGCAGTGACGGCGAACATGCCGAGATAATCCGTTCGGCCGCTTTCGCGCGGCGCGAGAAAATCCGCGACGGCGTAGCTGGGCTCCTGGTTTCCTTTTACCAGTTGCTGCCGCAGGGTGTGGAATGTTGTCAGCAGGTGGCGCGATTCGTCCGCATACACTTCGATATCGTCCTGCACGCTGTTGGCGGGGAAGAATCCGATCACGGCGCGGGCTTCCAGCAATTTTTCGCGCACAATGCAATCCAGTAATTTTTTGCCGTCTTCGAAGAGTTCCTTCGCTTTCGGGCCAACGCCTTCCTGCTCGAAAATTTTCGGATAGATTCCGCGCAGCTCCCAGGCGTGAAAAAACGGCGTCCAGTCGATGTAGGGAACGATTTCTTCGAGTGGCACCGGATTGTAGGCGCGCGTTCCGAGGAAGGATGGACGTGGCGGCTCGTACGCGGACCAATCGTAAACAGGTTTCTTATTTCGCGCTTCCGCAAACGGCAAAAGAGGCTGCGCCTTCCGCGAGGAATGTTTTTCCCGCGCGCGCTCCTGCTCTTTGCTGTTTTCCTCGATGAATTTATTTTTCATCTCGGTGCTGAGCAAATTTCCCACGACGCCGACGGCGCGCGACGCATCTTGCACATGGATGACCGGCTGGCGGTAGGAAGGAGCGATTTTCACGGCCGTGTGCGTGCGGCTCGTCGTCGCGCCGCCGATCAGCAGCGGAACGGTGAACCCCTGGCGCTCCATTTCCTTCGCGACGTGCGTCATTTCCTCGAGCGAAGGCGTGATGAGGCCGCTCAGTCCGATCAGGTGCGCGCCTGTTTCGCGCGCGGTTTTTAGAATTTTATCGGCCGGCACCATCACGCCGAGGTCAATCACTTCGTAATTGTTGCAGCCCAACACGACGCCCACGATATTTTTGCCGATGTCGTGGACATCGCCTTTCACGGTGGCCATGACGATGCGGCCCTTCACGGACACGCCGCCCGCCTGCTTTTCCGCTTCGAGGTAAGGCTGCAGATACGCGACCGCTTTTTTCATCACGCGCGCGCTCTTCACCACTTGCGGCAGAAACATGCGCCCCGATCCGAACAGATCGCCCACCACGTTCATCGCGTTCATCAGCGGGCCTTCGATCACCGCGAGCGGCCTGCCGAATTTTTGCCGCGCCTCTTCGGTGTCTTCCTCGATGTAATCCGTGACGCCCTTGACGAGCGCATGCGTGAGGCGCTCTTCGAGCGTGCCGCTTCGCCAGGAATCTTCTTCCACCACTCCTTTTTCTTTTGCCTTTACCGTTTCCGTAAACGCCAGCAAACGCTCGGTGGCGTCGGGACGCCGGTTGAGCAAAACGTCCTCGACAAGATTCAGCAAATCTTTCGGAATTTCCTCATAGACCGCGAGCTGCCCCGCGTTCACGATGGCCATGTCGAGGCCGGCCTGAATCGCGCGGTACAGGAACGCTGAGTGCATCGCTTCGCGTACCACGTTCTGCCCGCGGAAAGAAAATGAAATGTTGCTGACGCCGCCGCTCACCTTCGCAAAAGGAAGCTTGGCCTTGATCTGCCGCGTGGCCTCGATGAAATCGACGGCGTAGTTGTTGTGCTCTTCGATGCCCGTGGCCACGGTAAGAATGTTCGGATCGAAAATAATATCTTCCGGAGCGACGCCGGCCTCTTCCGTCAGAATCTTGTAGGCCCGAGTACACACTTCCATTTTGCGCTTGAGCGAATCCGCCTGGCCTTTTTCATCGAAGGCCATCACGACCATGGCCGCGCCGTAACGCCGCACGAGACGCGCGCGCTCGCGAAACGCCTCTTCGCCCTCCTTCAGGCTGATGGAATTCACGATGCCCCGGCCCTGAATGCATTTCAGACCGGCCTCGATGATTTTCCAGTTGGAACTGTCAATCATGATCGGCACGCGGGCGATGTCGGGCTCCGCCGCGATGTGATGCAGGAAAGTGGTCATGGCCTGCTCGGAATCGAGCATGGCTTCGTCCATGTTGATGTCAATGATCTGCGCGCCGGTTTCGACTTGCTGCCGCGCCACGGAGAGCGCCGCCTCGAGTTCGCCGGCGAGAATCAGCTTGGAGAATTTTGGCGAGCCCGTCACATTGGTGCGCTCGCCGATATTGATGAAGCGCGAATCCGGCCGCACGACGAGCGGCTCGAGGCCGCTGAATCGCGTGTAGCGCTCCGGCTTCGATAGCACGTGCGGCTTGAGTCCGCGCACGGCCTCGGCAATCGCGCGAATATGCGCGGGCGTCGTTCCGCAGCAGCCGCCGGCGATGTTCAGCCAGCCGTTGGACGCAAATTCGCCGAGATCGGCGGCCATGCGTTCCGGCGTCTCGTCAAATCCGCCGAACGCGTTGGGAAGTCCCGCGTTCGGGTGGCAGCTGATGTGGACGGGAGCCAGATGCGAGAGTTCCTCGATGTATGGGCGCATTTGCTTTGCGCCGAGGGCGCAGTTGATGCCCACGCTCAGCAGATCCATGTGCGAAACGGAAATCCAGAATGCTTCGACCGTCTGCCCGGAAAGCGTGCGGCCACTCTGGTCGGTGATGGTGACGGAGACCATGACCGGGACGCGCCGCCCGGACGCCGCAAAATATTCGTCATTGTATTGGCTGATGGCGAATAGCGCGGCCTTGGCGTTCAGCGTGTCGAAGATCGTTTCGAGCAGCAGAAGTTCCGCTCCTCCTTCGACGAGCCCGCGCGCCTGCTCGTAATACACTTCGCGCAATTTGTCGAATGTGACGCCGCGCGAGGCGGGGCTGTTCACGTCCTGCGACATGGACGCGGTGCGGTTGGTCGGCCCCATGGATCCCGCGACGAGACGGTAGTCGCCGGGATGCGCGGCTTCGTATTCGTCGGCCACTTGCCGTGCGATTTTCGCTCCGGCGACGTTGATTTCGTGAACACGGCTTTCGAGACCGTAATCAAGCGCGGAAATTCCGTTGGCGTTGAACGTGTTGGTCTTGATGATGTCGGCGCCGGCTTCGAGATATTGCCGCTGAACCGACTGCACGATTTGCGGTTGCGTGATATTTAAAATATCGAAGTTCCCGCGCAAGTCCCGCCCGTGCTCCCGGAATTGCGAGCCGCGAAACGCCGCTTCTTCAAGCTGCTGCGCCTGGATCATCGTGCCCATGGCGCCGTCCAAAACGACGATCCTCTCCTTCAGGAGATTTGTCAGGGCGGCGATTCGTGTTTCTCTTCGATCCAACGATGAGCTCCCATGTTGCAAACGGGCGCAGGAATTCAGTAGGCCGCGCAAATCCGGGGCGCACTCTTCAAAAGAGCGCTACAAATATCCCTCTCGTAGTTTACCGGAGAGAGCATGATGCCCTTACTTACATTGTCCCATCCTGAACACTTCCCGGCAAATCGCCTTCTTTTCGTTGACCTTCAGCAAACGGTAAGGGTAGACTTGAAAAATGAGAACGAGGGCCACACTGATCGCCGGCACAATTGCCTTGGCGATCTGCGTTTTGTGTCCCCTTGTCGATATGTTCGACGAATGGGATCACGCCCTGCAAACTGGGAGTGACAGTGAGTACCCGCTGGTTATCCTGGCATTGTGCGTAGGTCTGGCATTGGCTTTGGGACGGCTTATCCCTGCGCTTACGATGAATTTACAATCCTCAAGGATCAGATACGTTCTTCAATCCGCGTTGAGTTCATTGCTTTTTTGGATTCCTCCCGCGGCATTGGCTTTTGCTTCGGCAAGTCCACCTCTTAGCCTCCGTATCTAGAACTACGCCCGAAATTCTGTAACAAACATCTCTAAGCGTCTGGCCGTCGTCCGTTTGCCATCGATTACGGTATGACAAAGGCTTTTTTGTCACCCACTTTGCTTAGCTGAGGACACGAGCATGGAATACGTACGCGATGCAGCGCAGCCGGATCACGATATTGCGGTTCGCTGTCGCGGGCTGACTAAAACGTACGGAGCGGGTGATGCCAGAGTGATGGCTCTCCGTGGTGTCGACCTCGACGTGCGCCGCGGCGAACTGCTCATGGTAGCCGGCCCATCCGGATGCGGAAAGACCACCCTCATCTCCGTCATTGCCGCCATCCTTGGCCAGGATTCCGGACAGTGCGAGGTGCTCGGCCGCGATTTGAAAAATATGGGTCCGACGGAACGCACAAGGTTCCGCGGGGAGTCCATCGGTTACGTGTTTCAGATGTTCAACTTGCTGCCCGCGCTCAGCGCTGTCGAAAATGTATCGGTCCCTCTGCTGCTCAACGGAACGCCACGCCGGCAGGCAGAAAACCGTGCGGAAGAGGCATTGGAAGCTGTGGGGCTTGGCAAGCGCCGGGACGCTCTTCCGGCGCACCTTAGCGGCGGCCAGCAGCAACGCGTGGCCATCGCTCGCGCGCTCGTGCACGACCCGAAGTTGATCGTTTGCGACGAGCCGACCAGCAACCTCGATCACGTGTCCGGCCACGACATGATGGAGCTATTACGAAACGCCGCCAAGAGCCCGGACAGAGCGCTCATCGTTGTGACTCACGATCCGCGCATCTTTGAATTTGCCGATCGCATCGCCCACATGGACGACGGAAAGATCATCGAGATCGTCAATCGCGATCATAAGGAGCGTCTGCAATGATTCGCAAAAGCGTGCTTCCTCTCCTGGCGGCTCTTGGTGTCGCTGCCGTCATCGTCATGGTCATTCAAGGTAGCCATACCGCGTCGGTGTCCCAACCGGTCACCCAATCAGCCAATGCTCCGTTTTCGTCGTACATTTTCGGTCCGGGGATCGTCGAGGCCAGTACCGAGAATATCGCCATCGGCACGCCAGTCTCCGGGATCATAACGGCCATTTACGTAAAGTGGGGGGACCGAGTGAAGACGGGAGCTGCACTGTTCAAAGTCGACGCTCGCGATTTAGAGGCGCAACTCCTTCCGGCCAATGCCAAGGTGAAAGAGGTGGAGGCTCAAATATTGCCGGCCAACGCAAAAGTCGAAGAAGCGCAAGCAACTTTGGCCAAGGCAGAGAATCGGCTGAAGGTCGGAGAAGGGCTGGAACCAGGAGTATCGGTCAGTGCGGAAGAAATGTCTAACCGGCGATTCGATGTTGCGATTGATAAAGCGACCCTTCGCTCGGCCCAAGCCCAGGTCGATCAAATCAAGACTCAGATTGGCTCAGTCGAGGCCCAGCTCGGGCAAATCAAGGCGCAAATCGAACTCCATACAATTCGTGCTCCCGTATCAGGGCGCATCCTGCAGATGAAAACGCGCCTCGGCGAGTACGCACAGACCGGCGTTCTGAGCACGCCTCTTATGCTTCTGGGGGACGACACTACGCTGCATGTGCGTGTGGACATTGATGAGACCGACGCCTGGAAATTCCAGCCCTGCGCATCCGCAGTCGCGTCCGTGCGTGGTAACCCGGAATTACAGACATCTTTACGCTACGTGCGCACTGATCCCGACGTGATCCCCAAAGTGCTGCTCACGGGAGACGCGACGCAACGGACTGACACGAGGGTACTGCAGTTGGTTTATAGCTTTGATCCCGGTTCACTGCCCGTCTACGTCGGGCAACTGACGGACGTTTTCATTGAAGCGCCGTTAGCTGCCGCGAGTACCGCACACGGGCCAAATTCGAAAGGATCCTGTGTTGACACCGTCGGCGCGAAGGGGCAAGCCCCCGAGGGGAGGAAACCATAATGCTGCGCGTAGCCGTGAAGATGCTCCTCGGAGACCGCGCAAAGTACATAGGACTGCTGTTCGGAATTACTTTCACTTCATTTCTGGTCACATTCGCCGGGTCGTACTTCTGCGGCTTTATGACGCGCGGTTTTGCCCTGATCGCTGATAACCCGGGAGCGGATGTGTGGGTCATGGACCCGGCAGTCGAGTCCACCGAACAAACCACGAACATACCCGATTCGGCCCTGGTTCGAGTCCGCAGTGTTGATGGTGTGCGCTCAGCCATGCCGCTGGCGCTGGCCACGGCGGAGGCGCGCTTTCCAAATGGCAGATTTCAAACATTTCAGCTCATTTGTGTTGATGACGCCACACTTTTCGGTGTTCCTGCGCTAAAGGACGGCCTCTTGCCCGCCGTGCTGCGCGGCCCGGATTCCGCCGTTGTCGATCCGGGGGGCACGGACGGCAAGCTCGAAACGCCGGTCTCGAAAGCTGATCAATGGCCCTACGGACAACCACACCTCGGCGCCACGACTCGCGAGCTGGCCGCAGGAGATGAACTGCTCGTCAACGATCGCCGCATCGTAATTCGAGGACGTTCGGAAGCGCTACCGCGGTATCCGCCTCGACCCCTGATGTATACGACGCTGTCGAACGCCAAGCGGGTGCTGCTGCCCGAGCGGCATTTGCTGACGTTCGTGCTGGCAGCCGCCGCGCCGGGGGTCTCGCCACGCGATTTGGCCAGCCGAATTCAGACTCAGACGGGACTCAAGGCGCGTTCGTCGGAAGATTTCAAGGCGGACACGGTCTACTGGTTCCTGATCAATTCCGAAGATGTTGGTGACATCGCCTCGATGCTTTCCATAGCTATGTTCGTGGGGTTCGGTGTTACCGGCGTCATGCTGTACATGTTCACGACCGATAGCCTGAAACAGTACGCCGTGCTGAAGACGATGGGAGCGTCCTCAAAAGTCTTGCTCACCATGATCTTTGTGCAGTCCAGTGTGTGCGCAATTTTGGGCACGGGTCTCGGCTTGGGATTGTGCGCAATCATCGGCCGGATCGCCGTGGTCGAGGCAGATTATCCGTTCCGCATGATGTGGTTTACGCCAGTCCTCGGAGGGGTAATGGTCATGCTGGTGAGCGTTGTGGCGGCGATGATCAGCGCTCGCCCGGTTTTGAAGCTTGAACCTGGCATCGTATTCGCGGGGCGTTAGATTGTGAAGGATGACCGATTTATTCAGGACACGTTTCTTTGGATTGCTTCCGGGAGAGATACTTCGATGACTCGAACACGAAAGCCGATCGTTCCCCTATTTGCAGTTCTCTTTTTAGCTGGGTGTGCCATGCAACGGTATCAGCCTTCTCCGATCGTGGCTGGCGCTACCGCTTCGCAATTTGAATCGCGAACCCTGGCCGATGATGGGCTCCGATCTTTTGAAGAGAAGAATCAAAGTCCACTCGCGTCCTGGCCGCCCAGAACTTGGAACTTGCAGACATTGTCACTGGCCGCCTTGTATTTCAATCCCGCACTCGAATTGGCGCGCGCTCGCCTGGCCCGAGCGGACGCGGCCACGGTCACAGCCGGGGCTCGGCCTAATCCGACTTTGGGCCTCTCACCTGGTATCCCGAGTCCGTACTTGTTGACGCTGGATTTTGCCTTCCCGATCGAGACCGGGGGCAAGAGAGGGTATCGGATCCAAAGCGCTCGAAATCTTGATCAGGCCGCGCGATTTGATCTCGCCGATTCCGCTTGGTCCGTTCTGAGCGGAGCTCGTCTCGCGCTGTTGAATTATCTTCTCGCATCTCGAAATTTGGAACTGCTTCGCTCGGAAGAACAAGTCCGCGGGGACCAGGTTAAAATACTGGAGCAGATTCAATCCGCCGGCGAGATACCCAGACTCGATGTCGATCTGGCGCGAATCGAACTCTCAAAAAGTGAGGTGACTCAGCGCGCCGCTGAGGGCCAGAGTGCCGAAGCCGAAACCGCTCTTGCTGCTGCAATTGGGGTCCCCGTGGCTGGCATCCGTGGTGCGCAGTTCCTATGGCCGGATTTGGACACGCCGCCAAGCCCAGAATCCTTTTTTTCCGCAGAGATTCAGCGCGACGCGGTCCTGAATCGCCTGGATGTTCGACGGTCACTCGCACAATACGCGGCCGCCGAAGCCGACTTGCAGTTAGAGATCGCCAAGCAATATCCCGACATCAACATCGGGCCAGGCTACACATTTGAAGAGACACACAGTTTCTTTACTGTGGGTATTTCGTCTGTTATTCCTGTTTTCAATCGAAACCAGGGACCCATCGCTGAGGCTGAGGCTCGCCGGAAGCAAGCCGCAGCGGCGTTCCTAGAAACACAGGCGCAAGTCATCGCCAAGTGCGAACGCGCGCTCGCTGCTTACACCGCGGCCCTGCGGGAGCTGGCGGAAGCAGAATCCTTGTATCAACTCCAACAGACTCGGCTCCAAACCGTTCAACAGGCAATCCGTGCGGGCGCCGACAATCGACTGAGTCTTGACGGCGTACAAATTCAGCTTTCCGTTTTAGCGAAAGCAAGGCTAGATGCACTGGGGCGCGCGCAGCGGGCGCTTGGCGATCTCGAAGATGCAGTCCAGCGCCCTTTGGAACACGACGGAGTGTTTCAGATCCAACCCGAATCTCCGGCAATCAACCGACAGTCGAGGCTTTACTAGAACAGGTCGAGAATTTCTTCGTAGCGCTTAAACGGCGGAATCAAGTACGCGCCGGCAATTCCCAGGTGGCGCGCTTGCCTCGCCCAATCCAGCAATTTGCGCGCTAGAGCGAATCCATGATCGCGCGCGGAGCTGCCCGCGGCCTCGAGTTGCTTTAAAAGCGGCTCCGGGATCACGATGCCGGGCACTTCGTTATGCAAGCGCAGGGCCTGCTTGTAGCTGCTGAGCGGCCACAGGCCTACCAGGATGGGAATCGGCGCTTTTCCACCCATGCGGCCTAAAAATTGTTCCCAGTGCTCTGGATCAAAAATCGGTTGGGTCATGGCGAAGTGCGCGCCGGCCTCGACCTTCAAGTGAAAACGGCGCAGCTCCTCGTCCAGGTCCTCGGCGAGAGGATTTACAGCGACGCCGATCGTGAAATTCGTCGCGCCTCCAAGATTTTTTCCGCCCCAATCCTGTCCTTGATTGAGCTTGGCCATGACTTTTACGAGGCCGATGGCATCGACTTCATAGACGCCCAGCGATTCCGGATAGCTGCCAACCGAAGGCGGATCGCCAGTAACGGCCAGGACATTGCGAACTCCGCCCACGGCCCAGGCGCCGAGCAGCATGGCTTGCAATCCGATCAAGTTGGCGTCGCGCGTCGTGAGATGCGGAATCGTTTCGATGCCGCGGGCTTCGAGCGCGCCGGAAAGCGAAAGCGCGTCCATGCCCACGCGCGCAAGCGGTCCGCTGTTGACGTCGATGGCGTCCACTTTTTTCGAGGCCATCACGTTTTGCACTTGCTCGAGAACGCGATCGATCGAGGTTCCTTTCGGCGGATCGATTTCCACTGAAATCACGAATTTCTGCGCCTGAATTTTTCGCCACAGCGAGCTTTCGGGTTCCCGCGCGGCTACGGGCCGCGTCTCAGCAACAGTTTCGACTACGGTCACCGCGCGCGCTCCCGCGGCCGGATGCATGCCTTCCACCGCCTTGACCATCGCGCGAATATGTTCCGGCGTGGTTCCGCAGCAGCCGCCGAGAATGCGCGCGCCCAGCACCACGGCTTCGCGCGCGAAAAGATCGAAATATTCCGGCGAGGATTTCGGATAGATGACGCGATCGCCGGCACGCTGCGGAAATCCGACGTTGGGCATCGCGCTCATCGGAAACGATCCCGCTACCGCGGCCAGCCCCTGCAAAATCCGCAAATGATCCTGCGGGCCCACGGAGCAGTTTGCGCCGATGACCTGCACGCCCCGCTCGTGCAAAAGCGCCCAGGCGTCTTTCGGGCGCGCGCCGCTGAAGGTGCTGCCCTCCTCGGAGTAGGTCATCTCCGCAACAATGGGAAGCTGCGAAAATGAACGAATCGCATCGATTGCGGCGACAAGTTCGACAGGATTGCCAAACGTTTCCAGGACAAAAAAATCCACGCCGCGTTCCTCAAGCGCCTCGGCCTGCTCGCGGAAAATTTCCCGGAAATGTTCCGGGGTCGCTTCGCGTTCGTCGCGGATGACGCCGAGCGGGCCGATCGATCCCGCGATCAAGACTTCGTGCCGTGCGGCCTCGCGGGCCTCGCGAGCGACTTTTACGCCGCGATGATTGAATTCGGTGACGCGGTCTTCCAGGCCGAATGCGCTCAGCTTATTCCGGTTGGCGCCGAAGGTATTCGTTTCAATAATGTGAGCGCCGGCTTCGAGATAGGACATGTGAACGCGAAACACTTCTTCGGCGCGCGTGGCGTTCAGTTCGTCGACGCAGCGCTGCGGCCCTAAAGTTTCATAGAGCAGGGAGCCCATGGCTCCGTCCGCGATCAATACGGATCCGCGCAGCCTTTGTTGGAATTCGTCGATTCGCATTGTTTAGAACAAAGGTCCAGTAGCACCGCCAGTCTTGGCTGTGCGATTTTCAAGGAGCGCGCATTTACGACACGACTCAAGTGAACGATTGCCAAAACCGCACAGCCAGAAGTGGCTGTGCTACGAAGAGCTATTTCTGGCGCGCAATTAACAGCATCAAGCCGAAAACGACTACGGGAATCATTGCCAACATAATATAAAACAGGATTCGCCGCATGATGGGCGAGCGCTTCTGTCTCCAGTTTTTGATTTCGATCCGCTCCGCGACTCCTACTTTTTCCGGATGCTCCAGATCGAGCGCAAATTCGTGCGCGTTCGGATACCGTTTGTTGGGATCGCGCTCCAGGGCCCGGTAAATGATCTCCTGCAGCTGAGGCGAAACATTGGGATTAACCTCGCGCGGCGGAATCGGATGATTCAACAAGCGCTCGTTCATGATGACGAACGGATTGGGCCCGGTGAATGGCACCTTGCCGGTCAGCATTTCGTAAAACATCACACCCAGAGAATAAACGTCGCTCCTGGCATCGCCCCGTTTTCCTTTCACCTGCTCCGGAGAAATATAATCCGGCGTTCCCATGGCTTCGGTGAGCTTGGCAAAGGTCAAGCGGCGCGAACCGGCGTTCGCGGCGATGCCGAAATCGATGAGCTTCACTTCATCGCCTGGGCCGACCATGATGTTTTCAGGTTTCAAGTCGCGATGGACAACCCCCAGGCTATGAATGTATTCGAGGGCTTTGGAGATACCGAGAGCGATCCGCATGGCGCGCTCCGGAGGAAACGGCCTTTGTTCGTTCAGGAGCTGGCGCAACAGCCGGCCATCCGCCCATTCCAGAACCATGTACCGCCGGCTGCGCTCTTCGTCATTCAATACGCGAACGACACCGGGATGATTAAGTTTTTTGCCGATTTCTTCTTCGCGCTTGAATCGGTCGTACAGCACCGGATCGGCTTCCATTTCCGGATGGGGGATTTTGATGGCGACGGCCTTGCCGTTGCGCACGTCGGTGCCGCGAAAAATGGACGCCATACCGCTTCTGGCGACCAGGCCATCGATGCGGTAATGATCGAGCAGATCGCCGGGCTGGAATTCGCTCATTTAGAGGGCAGGTCAGCGGCAAACGCAAAGACAGCGGCGAACCTGAATCAGTACAGTTTGTAGGGCCGTCCGCGATACATTCCCATTCGCTCGACGCCCCGAATCCTGATCAACTGAACGCTGATATTATCGCTGCCGCCTCGTTCATTGGCAAGGGCCACCAATTTTTCCGCGGCGAGATGCAGGTCCTGGCCCTGGCCGCAAATCGCGGCCATTTCCGAGGCATCCACCATCCCGTGCAGACCGTCCGAGCAGAGAAGAAGAACATCGCCGGCGAAGATCTGGTGGTCGCCGGTGTCCACATTCGCAATGAGTTCGGTTCCGAGCGAGCGGCTCAGGATGTGGTTCGTTTCTCCTTCGGCTGCTTCCTGCGCCGTGACGAAACCCAGGCGCACTTGCTCGCTGGCAACCGTGTGATCGCGCGTGACCTGTGCCGCTTTGCCGTTGCGGATCAGATAGCAGCGCGAATCGCCGACGTGCGCCACGGACACACGGTCATACCGCAGTGCGCAGGCCACGATCGTGGTCGCCATGCCCGCCGAAGTCCGCCCGCCGGTCACGGCGTGCTCAAACACGCGAGTGTTCGCCTGCTGTACGAGCCGCTGCAGCGCCGCGGAATGGGATTCCCCGTCCTTGCAACTGCGGAATCCCGCCACCATGCTTTCTACCGCGATGCGTGACGCGACTTCTCCTTGTTCTTGTCCGCCGACTCCGTCCGCCAGCACAAACAGCCACCCATGCGTCCGCACCTGCGCAGGATTCGCAGGCGACGCGTAACCCAGGGAGTCTTCGTTGTGATCGCGGACCCGCCCGACATCGGTGCGTTCCACGAATTCGAGGTCAAGCATATGGCCGGAGGCGGAATTTTTCGTTGGAACGACCCAGGGCGAATTGTTCCGGGCCGCGTTTCCGGCAGGCTCCCCAAGAATTTCACTCACTTCTGAAACGGAAATTCGGACAGGCGCAATCGCCTGTCCGAATTTCCTCGCTAACTGAGCTATGTTCATCTTACACCATTACGTGCGACTGGTGACCAGGGTTGTGCGGCCGGTGGCTTTGCTGGTTCGTAGGAAGTAAATCCCTCCGTAAATGCCCCATACTGCCGCAATTCCCAAAGCCAGAAACGGTTCCATTTTCGTGCCGTAACCCATGAAAGGCAGCACGATGTAGGCAGCCATGCAAATCAAATTCGCGGCGATGCCGAAAAGCGGAATGAGCATGTGCCGAAGGAAGCTGTAGTTCGGGTGTCCCTTGTAGCAAAAGATGCAGGTTACGCAGCTCAGCATGTAAAGCAGGAACGTCCCGAAGTTGGAAGCCAGCGTAATGGTGAGCAGGCTGTTGGGCATTTTGGCCATCGTGTCATGCGACACATAGCCAACGCTCGACCAGAACCCATGAGGCAGGGCCTGGATCGTGGCGTCCGGAAGAGCGCCGGCATCGCCGAAGAGCATCAGCAGAGCGATGACCCCGAAAATCGCGGAGATCACTGCCAATGCCCAAATGGCGCGGTGAGGGCTGAGGTTCTTTTCGTGCAGCATGCCGAAGTGTTCCGGCACTTCCGCATCTTTGCCCATTGCGTACGTGACGCGTGCCCCGGTGTTGATGCAGGACAGCGTCGTGCCGATCAGCGCCAGGAAAACGGTTACGGCTTCGATCAGCATGAAGGCTCGCCCATGTCCGTGGAACAGGGCATCGCCCACCATGATCATCATGTCGCCGATCGGCGCCGAAGAGCCGGTGGCGGTCGACATCGGATAGCCGCTATTTAAGAAGTAGTTTGCGGCAAAATACTCGAAGAGGTAGCAGAAGGCTCCTTGAACCAGGAGTGAGGTGATGACCGCGATCGGCACGTCGCGCTTGGCGTTTTTCGCCTCGCCGCCCATCGCTGTCACCGATTCAAATCCGACCAGGATGAGAATGGCCACCGTGGCCTGCACGAACATCCAGTTGAAGTTGTGAATCGCGACTACGGATTTGGCGTTCGGATGAGCTTGGAACACCGGCGGAGTGCTGGTGTCGTACATGTCGTAACCGACGATATAAGGAACAGGCTTTCCGGCTGCGTCAAGCTTGGGTTGCGGCACCATGTTGGCATCACGGGTGATGACATCGGTTGCCGTTCCGTTGACCGTTTGGCTAGTCGTCGCGAATTGATAGTTGTAGCCTTCGCCCGAAACCGAATCAAACTGCCATGCTTCGCTCCCCGGAGGATGGCTCATGCGGTAACCAATGGCCATGACCGCGAATACGATCAGCGCGGAGATCTGAATCACGTTGATGGCGATGCTCACAGCCGTGGAACCGTTAACCCCTCGGTGAGCGATATACGCAACGGCGAAAGAAAACACGATCGCCACAAGCATCATGAACATCGGACCTGGATTGGCCGCGCTCATGAAGTTCGGCCATAGAGTCCCTGTGATGTAACCGCAGAAAACTCCCGTGACCGCCACCATCACACCGGGGTAAATCCAGTAATAAAGATGTGAACCCCAGCCGACGATGAACTTCATCAGGCGGGCATATTTCCAGGCCTTATCGTGATTGAGGAAGGACTGTTCCGCGAAGTAGTAAGAGCTGCCCGTGCCGGGATACAGCTTCGCCATTTCCGCGTAACACACCGCCGTCGCTAGACACAACAGAAGCGCGAAAACGATGCCGATCCACATCGAAGGCGCCGTAGATCCCTCCGTTGCTTGAGGTGCAAAAGTGAGCCAAAGGAATGCACCGGGTGCGATGAGCGCCATGGCGTTCATCGTCAACCCGGTTAAACCTAAGGTTGGTGTCATCTTGACTTCGCCGGTATTCTCCGCCATGTATTCTCCTTATATATTCTTTATCTCGCTGCTGAATCCTAAAGCCGTAAATCCACTGCACCAACGAAAGTTGTGCCGAGGGACGTGATACTAGTTGGGTGTTCAGGAGTAGTAAAATGCAACGTTTCGATGTCCCAAATTACGGATTCATATGGCTGTAACGCGTCGTTAAGAGAGTCTGCGGGAAGACGTTTCGGAGCGCGTAAACCCGCTTCGTAAATTCACTGCCAATCGGCCGATCCTTATAATTCATTGATTCCGATGGATTTGCATGGCGTTGACGCGTTCATCGCGGCCCGGCTGCGGCCATTTTGGCGGTTCGTTTGTCCGGGTGCGCGGGTGGACCTATCCGCTTCTTCTATTCATCCCATAAGGATTTAGGAGAGTGTGGAAACACGTTCGGTTTCATCCTTCGACTTCTCGAAACGATTCGCGGGATGGGACGGAGGGCGCGGTTAATCCTAATTATTGTTGGGGCTGCGCGTGGGGTTGCGATGCGAGTGTGATATTTTAGCCAGCGTCGGAAATAGCGAGACAAGTTCTCTTTCCTTGAATCGGGAGATTTCGCAATGAAAGCTGTGGGTTTCTTGATGCTGCCGGCGGGTTGGTTCCTGGTGCTGGCCGCGATCGTGCTTTTTGCGGCGGCGCCTTTGCGAGCCGGGTTTGTCTTGGCCGGTATTGCGGTGGAGATATTGGGATTGGTCCTCGTTTTCCGATCGCATCTGATTCCGCGAGAGGAAAAAAGATAATTTCATGCCTCCGCAGAAACTCACCGAAGTAACGACGGTCGCCTGCCTTTTCTTTATTTTTCTGGTTCCGCTCGCGGCCGCGGGCCTGGCCTTCATGAACGTCGGCCTGGGGCGCTCGCGCAGCGCCGGGCACATGATGTTGGCTTCGCTCTGCGCTCTAGCGGTCGCGGGCCTCGCCTACTTCCTTTGCGGATTTGCGTGGCAGGGATTCATCGGAAGCCCCGCCCATATTTTTAATCTTTCCGGAAAAAGTTGGAATTGGATTGCCGCGGAGCCCTTCTTCTTTCGCAAACTCGCTTTCGAAGGTTCTGCTGCCTCGCTCGCCGCGGTGTTTCAAATTTTTTGCGTGGGCCTCGCTGCTTTGATCCCTCTCGGAAGCGGAGCGGACCGCTGGCGCCTTCGGGCCATTTGCCTTTCGACAGGAATGCTGGCCGCGTTGACCTATCCACTTTTTGCCCATTGGGTGTGGGGCGGCGGCTGGCTTGCGCAACTCGGCGTCAATTATGGCGTCGGCCGCGGATTTCTGGATGTTGGCGGCGCCGGCACGATTCAGGTCGTGGGCGGACTTACGGCTCTGGCGGTCACGTGGATCCTCGGTCCACGGCGCGGGAAATATTCCGCCGACGGAATGGCGCCGGCGATCCCGGGCCACAACGCGGTCCTGGTCCTGTTCGGCTGCGTGCTGGCGCTCGTCGGCTGGATTGGGCTCAATTCCGCGGGCGCGATCCTGTTTACAGGAGGCGAACCTTCCGGTGCCGCGCTGATCGCCATCAATACCATGCTCGCCGCGTCGGCCTCGGCGCTCACTGCGGCCTTCATCACAAAAGTTCGCTTCGGCAAACCCGATGCTTCGCTCACCGCCAACGGCTGGGTCGGCGGGCTTGTCGCCAGCAGCGCCTCGTGTGCCTTCGTGATTCCCGCGGAAGCTGTGGTGATCGGTTCAATCGCCGGCGCCGTCATCATTTTTTCGGTGGAATGGTTTGAGTTGCGCATGGAGGTCGACGATCCGGGCGGCTCTGTTTCCGTGCACGCCGTCGGAGGCATTTGGGGGATTCTGGCGCTGGGCGTGTTCGGCCAGTTCGAGCGGCCCGTGTTGAATGTGGCGGCAAGCTCACTGACAGCGGGTGGGAACGGAATTACTTCCGGCCAGTGGCTCGCTCAGTTGATAGGCATCGCCACGCTCCTGGGCTTCGTCTTGCCTCTGACTTACGGCTTAAATCTGCTGCTCAACCGCTTCTATCCTTTCCGGGTTTCGGTCGAAGGAGAGCGGCAGGGCATGGACCTTCACGAGTTGGGCGCCGGCGCGTATCCGGAATTTGTGACGCACACTGACGAATTCTTTCCTCGTTAAAACATTCGCCGGAATTTCCCCCGCAAACCAAGGGAACAATTCGTGCCATTTCCGGATCGGCCATCTCGGGCCGAGCAATAAACTTTTCAATCGAATCCATCCGCTCTTTGAGTTTGTCTTTGCGCCAGCGCTGCCGCAAGCTACATAAGGAAGTTATAAATAATTCATAAAGGATTTTTGGTGGCCTTGGCAAATATTGCGCTATCTTCCACTCCAGAGAAAGATCGAGGGTCCGCCGTGCGGCTCCTAACCATGGGCCTTCGACATGGAATTGCACTCGTGTGCGTAGCGGCCGCGCATTTTTCGAGCCTGCTTCTGCAGCGTCTGTTTCCTTATCCGTTTTTGTTCCTTTTCTTTGCCGCGGTCATGGCCAGTGCCTGGTTTGGCGGGACGTCGCCCGGATTTTTCGCGGTTTTTCTTTCCACTCTGGCCGTGGACTACTATTTCGTTCCTCCATTTCATTCCTTCGCCGTCAACGCAACCGATACGGCGTACTTTGTGGCGTTCGTCGTTTCCGCTCTCGCTGCGAGTTGGGTCAGTTCTTCAAAACGAACGAGCGAGGAAGCTCTTCTGGAGGCGCGCGATCACCTGGAAGCGCGCGTTCGGGAGCGCACCGGGGAGCTGCAAAAGACGATTGCCGAGCTGCAGGAGAACGAACGCCAGAAGGAACAACTGGAGACCGAAAAGTCCGCACTATCCGGACAGCTGGAAACCCGAAAGCTGGTGGAGCGCGCCAAAGGGATCCTGCAGCGCGAGATGAAAATCGCCGAGGAAGAAGCCTATCGCACCATGCAGCGGCAGAGCCAGCAAATGCGCAAGTCCATGAAGGAGATCGCGGAGTCCGTGATCCTGAATGACGAATTGAAGCGTGGTTCTCAATAATCCGTGGGCGTTGCGAATCGCTGCAATTAAAAGTTTGAATTTGACTAAGCGGAGAGAAAGGCCGCACACTGCGCTTGAAATTAAAAAAGTGAAGAGGCCGACTCGCCGCAGGCCACGTTTCATTTCGACGACGAAATGAGGCGCCGCGCGGCAAACCTCTCCCGCATGGTTCTTCTCGGACACGACGCCGTGTCCAATCAATCGCAACATAACGCTCGACGACGAGCCAAAGAGTAAGCCCTGAACGGCGCTTGGCCGGATTTGTGTCTCCGGATTTTAAGCGATGACCGTTTCTTTTGCGGGCTTGTGTCTCTATGGGCTCATGCACGGCGTTCCGAGAAGAGGAAATGCGGTTTTTGAAAGCGTAAAAGACTTTGAACCGGCAAGAACCAGCGTTAAGGCACGGAACTTCGTTTCAGAAAGTTTTAGTCATCTATTTTGCAAAGGAGAATTGAAATGTCAGACATACCTCGGTACAGAACAGGAAGGTTATCGTTATCCGCAAAGTTTTCCCGCTTGCGCGAACGCCTTCGCAGCCCGGAATGGCGCAAGTATGGAACAGCCTTGCTTGCCGGCAAAGGCATCGGCATCGGCCTGGTCCTGGTGGTCATGGCCGTGGTGTCCGTCTTTATTGGCGGACATGCCTTTGCGGCCGATCCGGATCTTAAGGGAAACGATATTGTTAATCCTGTAAACACCGCGTGGACGCTCATCGCCGCGTTCCTCGTGTTCGGCATGCAAGTCGGCTTCACCATGCTCGAAGCCGGCTTCTGCCGTTCCCGCGAAACGGTGAACGTGCTCGTCGAATGCGTGGTGGATACCTGCCTCTGCGGAATTCTCTTCTATGCCGTCGGCTTCGCTTTTATGTTCGCCCACGGAAATGGCTTCATCGGCTATCACTGGTTCTTCCTGCAGAACGCCCCGGCCACTTATGAAACCACGGGCGTCGCGTTCCTCGCCGTTTGGATTTTCCAATTCGCCTTCGCCGATACCTGCTCGACCATCACCTCCGGTGCGATGATCGGACGGACCGGCTTCGTCGGCGACCTCCTGTACAGCATTTGCGTCACGGGTTTCATTTACCCGGTCATCGGCCACTGGGCCTGGGGACCGGACGGCTGGCTGGCAAACATGGGCAGCGACGGCCACTTCTGGGCGAGCTCAGGAATGGGTTTTCATGATTTTGCCGGGTCCACCGTGGTCCACACGATCGGCGGATTCATCGCCCTGGCAGGAGCGATTGTTCTCGGTCCACGCCTCGGCCGCACCTTCAAGCGCGACGGTGGCACGCCCATGCTCCCGCATGACTTGACCATCGCGGTCAGCGGCGGACTCATTCTCTGGTTCGGCTGGTACGGATTCAATCCGGGCAGCACTCTCTCGGCGATGGACTTTGTCGGCATAGGCCGCGTCGCCACGAACACCACGCTTGCAGCATGCGCTGCCGGCCTCACCTCCATCCTCTACGGATACATCATGACCAAAAAGTGGGACGCGGGTTACACCACGAACGGATTTCTTGCCGGACTTGTGGCCATTACGTGCCCCTGCTATTGGGTCACGCCGACGGGCGCAATCATCCTCGGCGGCGTTGCCGGCGTACTGGTCATTTTGGGAGTCGACCTGCTGGAATATCTGAGAATTGATGATCCCATCGGGGCAGTCCCAGTTCACGGCTTTTGCGGAATTTGGGGAACGATCTCACTCGGGCTATTCGCCTCCGGGCAATTCGGTGCAACTGGACCACTCGCTCCCGACAATAGCGCGCCGCTAAAGGGCCTATTCTACGGCGGTGGAACGCAAGTGCTGGTTGCGCAAGTCATCGGCAGCGCATGCATTACGCTGGCGACGTTTGCGGTGGCCATGATCGTAATGCTCGCAGTCAACGCAACTGGAACTTTGCGCTTGCCGGCAGAGGCCGAACTCTACGGCATGGACTTGCACGAGCATGGCATTTCGGCTTACCCCGAATATGTCATCACCGCGCTTGGCGCACCCAAGGGCTTGCCGGCACACCAACAACCGTCCGGCTCGCCAGTGAAAGCACCGGCGCCGGCGCACGGCGACTAAATACCAGGGCGTCCCGAAACGTAGGATCCCTTTCGGGGCGCCTAATGCCTCAACCCTGCACCGTGTCTTCCCGGATTTTGCGCGGACGAACACGGGGAGGACACGGTGGAGGGTGGTCTACAGACCAGAAGTTTAGCGAAAGCACGACTCGATACGGAATCGACGCACTTGGGGACAGATGGAGATTTGCATCCGCTATTGCACATTGAGGACATGAAAATATGATGACTAAACTAGAAGTGATTCTACAGCCATCCAGGTTTGATGCGGTCAAAGAGGCCCTGACGGAGCTCGGCATTGGCGGCATGACCATAAGCGACGTGCGCGGGCACGGACGGCAAAAGGGGCACACGGAAGTCTACAAGGGCCGCGAATACACCGTCGATCTCGTCCCCAAGGTCAAGCTCGAGATTATCGTGGCGGATGACCAGATCGACTCGGCCGTCGGGGCGATTCTAAAAACCGCGTCGACGGGCAAAATCGGAGACGGAAAAATCTTCCTCTACAAAGTGGAGGAAGTCATCCGCATCCGCAATCAGGAACGCGGGGTGGTCGCTCTGTAATCGAGTTTCACGCGGGGCCGAGTCTCGTTCTGACCGCCATCAGGGCGAGACCCGCGTGGGTCATCTAGCCGCGGCATCCCGCAAAAGCCCGCCGGTCTTTTGCAAATGCCGCGGCATTTTGACCGAATTTTTTCGGTCCGAATGCTCTACCGAATTTTTTGTAACGGCGGGCCGATGAAAAAGAAGAACCGCAAACGGCGCAAGCATGTACAGTCGGCGCGGCACGCAGCCCCTGGCGTTCACGCCACGCGGCGCCACTTGGTGAAACAGACGAAAGCTCCCTCTGCTTCCGTTCCATGGCTCCGGATGTTTCCCACTGGCATCGACGATGATCCGGGCACGAAGGTTTCCAGGGGATCGCTTTTTGTTCGCAACGGCAGACGCCAATCCCCGGATTTCGATTTGTATTTGCCGGAAGAAAATTCGCGAGACCACTGAACGTTTCCGCTTTTATCTTTTCCAGGATATCCGCCGCACCAAACATTTCTTGCTATAGTTACGCCATGTCTTCGAGGGATACGAGGTCCGGGAAATTGGCCCCGCTTTGGAGAGCGCTCGTCGAAGTCGGTTTTATTATTTTTCTGTTCTATTCCAATTTGCTGATGGGAGAGTTTACTCGAAGCAATGGCCAGGGTAAAAGCCTGGTGTTTGCCGTGAAAGATATTTTTACGATTTCCAATTTCGGCATTGCTATTTTTTCCGGCCTCGTCGGGTACGTGGTCTTTGAGTATCTTCGGAAACGAATTTAGTTTCTCCGAGTGGCGCGAGCTTCAGCCTGTGGGTTTTAGGCATTGCAAGCACGAAACCCCACAGGCTGAAGCCTGTGCTGCCACTACCAATTCAAATCCGTTTCCACGGGCTGCTCGTAATCCACGCCATCCACTTCAAAGCCGAACAATCCCCGAAACTCCCGCTGAAATTCAGCAAAAGCGCTGATCTCGCGAAGATTTTCCGTCGTGACCTGCGGCCACAGCGCTGCCACTTCCGCCTGCACGTCGCTGCGCATTTCGCGATCGTCCAGGCGCAATCGCCGCGCCTCGTCGAGTTTGGGCGCATGTCCCGTGCACAGAAAATCCGTAAACAGCCGCCGCATCTGTTCGAGCGGGCCTTCATCCAGATTTTTCTTTTTCATCGCCAGGGGAAGCAGGCTCAAGTACAAAGGCACGACGGGAATCGCCGCCGACGCCTGCGTAACCACCGCTTTATTTACAGAAACCCAGGCATTGCCTCCCAATTGTTTCGCCAGCATCGCATCCAGATCCGCCGCGGCGCGTTCCAGATCTTTCTTCGCGTGCCCGATCGTGCCGTCGCGATAAATCGGCCATGTAATTTCCGGGCCGATGTACGAATAGGCCAGGGCGCGCGCTCCCGGCGCCAGCAATTTTTCTTCGAGCAGCATATCCATCCAGCGCCGCCAGTCATCGCCGCCCATCACCGCGACGGTGTCCGCAATCTCATCTTCCTTCGCGGCCTGCAGCGTCACGCTTACAACTTTTTCCGAATCGAGCTCGATCGTTCGATTCGTGAACGACCGCCCCACCGGCTTCAACACGGAATTGTGCAATTGGCCGGTGCGCTGGTCGGCGCGCTTCGGCGAGGCCAACGAATAAATCACTAGGTCCACGGGCGCCATTTCCTTGCGGATCGTTTCCGCCGACGCACGTTTGATCTCATCGGAAAATGCGTCGCCGTTGATGCTCGCGGCAAACAATCCGTCGCGCTTGGCCATGGAGTGAAGCGCGAAGGTGTTGTAGTGGCCCGCGCTGGCGGTCTTGTCGCCCTCGGGCGGCCGCTCGAAGAACACGCCCAGCGTCTTCGCTCCATACCCCCACGCCGCGGCGATGCGCGAGGCGAGCCCGTAGCCGGTCGACGCCCCAATGACCAGCGCGTTTTTCGGCGCGTTCCGGCCGGCGGGCATTTTCCCTTGTACGCCCGCAACCCAGCGCTCGACATTGCGCCGGCATCCTTCGGGATGAGCATTCACACAGATGAAGCCGCGCGAGCGGCGCTTTATAATTTGAAGTGGCATGATGAAAAGATAATACCGTAGCGCGGATGGTTCTGCACAAGCAGCACAGACTTCAGCCTGTGGATTTACGCTTTGCTACAAAATCAAAATCCACAGGCTGAAGCCTGTGCTATCTGCGCGAAATGCAGTTATTTTTCCTGGTCGGAATTGTTGGCCTGATGAATCAACGAGTCCGCCTGATGAATGCTGCCCGCGGCGAGAGTCGTTTTCACTTCTGATTTCTGGCCCGCCACCAGGGTCACGTCAGTCTCAAAAGTCTGGTATCCTGGCAATTCGACTTTGATGCGGTGCGTTCCGGGACTAAGCAGCATGGAATGAAATTTCCCGCCTAATTCCCCCGCATGTCCCAAATATTTGTCGTCAACGAAAACGGCCGCGCGGTCGGGCTGGACGTCAACTTTTAGCTGAGCGGTTACAGTGGGCCACGTGTCGCTCGTGTCCTTTACCATTTTGACGGGAACGGAACGTAAAATCCTTGGTTCCACGGTAATTTTCTCCGTGAAATCTTTGTACCCGGCCTGTCGAACGATCAGCTCGTGGTCGCCCGGCAACAGCAGAACTTTCTTTTTGCCCTTTAGTTCTCCCAAATACCCAACGTACTGGCCATCAACCCACACGCCGGAAGTTCTCTCCACTTTCGACGCGCCCTGAAATTCCAATTCTCCCAGAATCGCAGTTTGTGCCCTTAGGGACGGGACCATGGGACTGAGTACGAAATACGAAACGAACACGGTCACGACGCCGATCCAGCTGAGTCTCAATTTTAGAAATCTTGTCGACATAGCTCGCTCCTTCCTCACACCATTGCTATCTTTGTGAATGGAACCTTAGCCCTTGCAGGAGCACGCTCAGCTCCAATTTGAAATGACAATGAAACATCTCCAACCGTCTCAACCTAAAGGAAATAGCCGGTAAAGGGGATCCTTGCCGGGCCTGCATATACCATGAGGCTTGCACTTTTTACATGAGCACGCATTTCCGGGAGGCCAAGCAGCGCTGCCGCTCCTGGCTGTGCGCCTTTGTAATGTCCAAAAAAACCGCATGGTGAAGAGTGGCTGGACTACAAAAAAGCTGAGGACCGCTGGGATTCGACAGAAACAATACAGAGTAAGTTAAGCCCGCGGAATCGCCGGAAAATAGCGCTCGTCGAGGATTTTCCGATGGTGAAGTTCGTGGCCCGCGATGAGGTAGGCAAGCGCAAGAACGGTGACCGGGTTGCCGCTCGCGACGCCGCGGCGCACCCAGGCTTCTTCATCCAGCGAGCGAAACAGCGCCAGGCTGGATTGGCGCACGTCCGCGTATTCCTCCACAAGATCCGCGAGCTTGCGCGCGCCAAAGTGGGCCCCGCGAACGTAGTCGTCCTGCTCAAATCCCTCGAGCGGTGTTGGATCTCCGCGCGCAATCCGCATCGCGCGATATGCGAAAATCCTCTCCGTGTCGGCAACGTGGCCGACGACTTCCTTCACGCTCCACTTGTCCGGCGCGTATCGGAAATTTCCGTCACGCTCGCTCCGGCCGGAAAACAATGTCGCGGTTTGTTTGAGCTGGGCGGTCAACGCAGCGAGAACGTCATCGCCGGTCACGAGTAAAATGTATTGTTCCGCGTACGGCGCGTAATCGCCCGGAGAGGGCCTGACATTCTTCATGTTTCACCCGCTGTCTCGGAAGTATACTCCGTGCCGCGCGAATTTGGGGCCGCGTCCCGCATGCGGTATCATTTTGCGAAGTGGATACACTCATCCTAAGCGAAGTGGAAACCCGGGTGCTGGGCTCGCTCGTGGAAAAAGAGCTCACCACGCCGGAATATTATCCGCTCTCCCTGAACGCGCTCGTCAACGCGTGCAATCAGAAATCCAATCGCGATCCCGTCATGAACTTGGACGAAGAAGCGGTGCGCGAGGCGTTGCGCACGCTGGATAAAAAGGGGCTGGGCGGGCCAGCCGACAACATGGTCAGCCGCGTGAGCAAATACGAGCATCGCCTGCAGGAAGCCTACAATTTCACGCGGCACGAGATCGCCATACTGGCCGAGCTGCTGCTGCGCGGCCCGCAGACGCCCGGGGAGTTGCGCAGCCGCGCCGACCGCATGCATAAATTTGATGACCTGGGCATCGTGCAATCCACGCTGCAGCGGCTGATGAAGCGCGAGCCGCCGCTCGTCACCGTGCTTCCGCGGCAGCCGGGCACGAAGGAGGCGCGCTACGCCCATCTGCTCAGCGGCGAGGTGGAAGCGCTGCCGGCGGATTCCTCTGCGGGAGTTGCGCTAACGAGCGGCGCCAACAGCGGCGAGCGGATCGCGCGTCTGGAAGAGCTGGTCGAGAAGCTTCAGTCTGAAATTGCCGACTTGAAACAGCAATTCGCCGCATTTCGCAAACAATTCGAGTGAATTCCGAGTAGCACAGGCTTCAGCCTGCAGGTTTTAGTCCTTGCGAGCACCAACCCCACAGGCTGAAGCCGGTGCTACTTGACGCAAACCAATTCGCCCCCTACTTCTCCACTTCCTTAAGAAACTCAGCAAAATATTTCTGCCAGGAAGCCGCCTGGAAAAATGTATAGTGCCCGTACGATTCCGGAAGCGACAGTAAAACAAATTTTCCGTTTTTCACTTTTTTGATTTCCTCTTCCGCGATCCCCAGCTCAGCCGGATTCCAGAAATCCTCCTGCGGATTGATCAGCAGCACCTTGGCGCGGATTTTATCGAGGTCCTTCGACGCATCGTAATTTCGCGACGCATCATACTGGTACATGAAATCGTTCGCGTCCGTCGTCTTCATGTTTTCCGCGATGTAATCATTCACGTACTTGTCCGCCGCCGCGGCGGTCGGATATTGCTTCTGCCAGCGTGATGGAACGCTGCCCACGACCAGCAAATGTCCGAGCGCGGCGCGCAATCCATAAGGCTGCTCCGAGTAATTTCCGTTGTTCCATCCCGGGTCGAGGCGAATGTCGTCCACCATAATTTTGCGGACCATGCGATTGCGGCTGGCCACCTCCACCGGCAGGCAGGAAAGCAGCAGCATGGCATCCATGTTGTCCGGGCTGGACTCGCCCCACATGAATCCCTCCATGCAGCCCATGGATGCGCCGATAAGCAGATGCAGATGGTTCACCTGCAACCCTTGCGCGAGAAGAATCTGCGACGCGCGAACCATGTCCGAATAATCGTAGTGGGGGAATTTCCCGCGCAGGCCGTCGCTCGGTTTTGTGGATTTTCCAAGGCCTGCGCCAAGCTGATCGGGCAGGATCAAATAATATTTTGAAGCATCGAGCGCTTGGCCGGGGCCAAACAGCACGCCCGCAAACGAGGGAACAAGCCAAACGCGGCCGGCGCGATTCGTGCCGTGAAGAATCATCACGGCGTTCGTGACGCGCCCACTTGCGTCGCGGCGAGGCGTGCCGACCGTCGTGTAGTGCAGCCGCACTTCCGGAAGCGTCTGGCCGTCTGAAAATTTGAAATCATGCGCGATATAATCGCCTTCCTTGGACGGCACGCTCGCCAGCGGCGCATTCTGCTGCGCCGAAACGCAAGCCGCCGCGCAACAGAATGCCGCCAGCCACAGAGCCACCCTCCAGATTCCTGATCGCATTGTTATTTCCTCCACAAGCTCGTCCGCGATTTTTGGTCCAGTAGCACAGCCTTCAGCCTGTGGGTTTTAGTTCGCGCAAGATCTAAATTCCACAGACGGAAGGCTGTGCTAGGAAAACCCCTACCGATTTCGGCTCCATAGATCAGTTCGGACCGGTAGTGAACGCGAGAGTCAGCAAAGTTTTCTGTTCAAGTTCATGCGCCTTGGCCGAACCGGTCGCAGGACTTGCGCTTGCCGAGCGCTTCACGGATCGCGCCGGAATGTCCGGGAAATAAGTGCGGATACGGGGCAAGACGTACGACAGCGCGCCCATGTTCGCAGGCTCTTCCTGCACCCAGACGATTTCTCTCGCGTTCGCATGGCGGGCCATTTCGTCGCGCAACTCATTTTTCGGAAACGGATAGAGCTGGTCGAGAAAGAGGATGGCCGTATTGGTATCGCTGCGCCGTTTCCGTTCCGCGCGTAACTCGTGACCGATTTTTCCGCTGCAAATGAGGATGCGCTCGGCGGACGTGACTTCGCGGTCCGGCACCACCCATTCAAATCGCGGCCGCTGGAAATCCGCGATCGGCGAAGACGCGTCGGGATGCCGCAGCATGCTTTTCGGCGTGAACACGATCATCGGTTTGCGCCAGCGACGCAGCGCCTGACGCCGCAACAATTGAAAATATTGCGCGGCGTTCGACGGCTGGCACACTTGAATATTGTCCTCGGCCGCAAGCTGCAAATAACGCTCGATTCTCGCGCTGGAGTGTTCCGGTCCTTGCCCTTCGTATCCATGCGGCAGGAGCAGACCGACGCCCGACGGCAAATCCCACTTGTCTTCCGCAGCGCTGATGAACTGGTCGATGATAATTTGCGCGCTGTTCGCGAAATCCCCGAACTGCGCTTCCCACAGCACCAGGGCTTCCGGATAATCGCGGCTGTAGCCGTATTCAAAACCCACGACGGCGGCTTCCGACAGCGTCGAATTGAAAATTTCGCAGCGCGCCTGCCCGGGCGCGAGGTTTTCGAGCGCCACGTACTGCGCTTCGTTCCCCGTGTCCACGAGCGCCGCATGCCTCTGGTTGAACGTGCCCCGCCGTGTGTCTTGCCCAGTTAACCGCACTGGCGTTCCCGCGAGCAATAGCGTCCCGAACGCCAGGGCTTCGGCCATGCCGTAATCCACCGGGCGCTTGCCGTGCCCCATTTCGGCGCGCTGCTCCAGCAGCTTCTTCACCTTCGGATGGATCGCGAAATCCGTTGGATAACCGGTCAGTAAATCCGTTATTTTTCCGAGGTCCGCCGGCGTGACTCCGGTGTCCACTTCATAGGCGCTGTCATAGCGGCCCCGTTTGTAAGTTGACCAATACGCCGGCAGCCTGCGAAGGCGCGGCTTTTGTTTCATTTCACTCGCCGCCTGGTGCGCGCTCTCGAGTTCGTTGCGCACGGCGGTGACCGTCGCCGCCGGGTCCCCTCCGATCGCTTTCGCGTAAATCTGCCAGAGCTGCGGATGCTCCTTTATTTTCGCGTATAAGAGCGGTTGCGTGATCGTCGGATCGTCCACTTCGCTATGGCCGTGCCGCCGGTACCCGATCACGTCGATCACTACGTCGCTGCCAAATGCCGTGCGGTAATCCAGCGCAATTTGTCCCACGCGAACGACCGCGTCGGGATCCTCCCCGTTCACATGAAAAATGGGCACGGCCTGCCGCTTGGCGAGCGAAGAAGCAAATCGCGAGGATTGAAATTCCCGCGGCTCGGTCGTGAATCCCAGCAAATTATTTACGATCACGTGAATCGTGCCGCCGACCGAATAGGCTTCAACGTCGGACAAATTCAGCGTCTCCGCCCAAATGCCCTGCCCCGCGAAAGCCGCATCCCCGTGCAGCACGATCGGAAGAACTTTTTTAAATCCGCCGGGATATCCGGCGCGCGTTTGCTTGGCGCGCGCGCGGCCGACCACCACTGGATCGACCGCTTCGAGATGGCTTGGATTCGAAGCCAGGTGCACGCTGAGTTTGCGCCCTTCGCGAGTGCGATATTCCCCTGTCGCGCCGACGTGATACTTCACGTCGCCGCTGCCCAAAACGCTGCGCGGATCCACATCCTCGAAGCCCGCGAAAATATCCGCCGCGCGCTGCCCCGCGATGTGCGCCATCACATTCAGCCGCCCGCGATGGCTCATGCCCAGCACAATTTGTTCCGCGCCGGCAGCGGAAGCCGCCGAAAGCACGCGGTCCAGAAGCGGAATCACAGCGGTAACACCTTCGAGCGAAAATCTCTTGCTCCCCAGATAGCGCGCCTGAAGCACCTGCTCGAAAAGTTCCGCGCGAATCAGCCGTTCGAGGATAAAGCCGCGATCGGGCCGCGGCGCGTCGCACTCCAGCCGCTCGGCAATCCAGTGGCGTCGTTCGGTATCATCGATGTGCACGAATTCAGCGCCAATCGTCCCGCAATAGACCTTTCGCGCGGTGGCGGCAGCCTCGCCGGTGACAGTCAATTCAGGATGTACAATCGGCGCCAGGAAGCCGAGCGGATCGAGATTCGCCGCTAGATATCCCCAGCGCCGGTAGCCTTCCCACACGGCCTCGGACTCGACGCTGACTTGTTGCATGGCTTCCGGCATTTTCGTCGTATCTCCCGTCTTCAACTACTCTGAGCCAGGACGATTATTCTATCAAACGCACGGCCACAAGTAGCACAGGCACTCTTGCCTCTGCGGATTTCGGAATCGCAATTAAATCGAAGCTGAAGGGAATGACGGAGCGGTCTGGCTGGGGATGTTCCCCGGGCTGCATGCGCGGATCGTTCCTTGGGCTATAAGCGGCGATCTAGCATCAGGTTACAAAACCGTACAGGCAAGAGTGCCTGCGCTACCAGTTGCTATCCTGCGAAAATCTGCTGCATTTTCCCCGCAAGATCGAAATCATTTTTCGTCAGGCCTCCGGCGCTGTGCGTTGACAAATCCACCGTAACTTTGTTCCAGGCATTGGACCAGTCCGGATGATGGTCCATTTTTTCGGCCGCGAGCGCGACGCGCGCCATGAATCCAAAAGCCCCCGAAAAATCCTTGAACTCAAACACCCGGTGCAAATTTCCTTTCACCACGCTCCACCCGCTCAGTTTTTTCAATTCCGCAGCAATTTCCTGCTCCGAAAGTTTCGCCGCCATGATGAATACCTCCCGTTCGTCCGACAAGTTGCTCGCTCAGGTCTCTCGCCATTATCCGACATCCGAACAACGGCGAGCAAGCGAGGCACGTCGATCCAAGTAGGACGGGTTTCAGCCTGTCGAATTTTTGCAAACCCCTCAAAAGCTCAAACCCGAAAGGCTGAAGTCCGCCCTACGCAAAGAATTTCCAGAACTGCAGCCACGGGTCGAGGGTATACTTTGCCAACTCATATTTTGACGGGAGCCCATGGCGATACCCTCCGGAACGCGCCTAGGACCATACGAAATTCTTTCCGCGATCGGCGCTGGCGGAATGGGTGAAGTGTATCGGGCACACGACGACAATCTCGGCCGCGATGTGGCCATCAAAGTCCTTCCCGCAAATTTCGTGAACGATCCGGAACGCCTCGCCCGCTTTCAGCGCGAAGCCCGCATGCTGGCCGCGCTGAATCACACGAACATTGCGACAATTTATGGCCTGGAGCAATCCGGCGGCGTGACTTGTCTCGTGATGGAATTAATTCCCGGGGAAACGCTGGCCGAGCGAGTGAAAGCCGGACGGATTCCCGTCGAAGAAGCGCTGAAGATCGCCGTACAAATTGCCCAGGCGCTCGAATCAGCGCACGAGAAAGGCATCATTCATCGCGATCTGAAACCCGCCAACGTAAAAGTGACGCCGGAAGACAAGGTCAAGGTTCTGGATTTCGGCCTGGCGAAAGCCTTTGAAGGCGACTCCGCGCACGAAGACATGAACAATTCGCCGACCCTCAGCCGCGCCGCAACGATGCAAGGAATTATTCTTGGCACTGCCGCTTACATGAGCCCGGAGCAGGCCAAGGGCAAGGCGGTCACGAAAGCAACCGACATCTGGGCCTTCGGCTGCGTGCTCTATGAAATGCTTTCCGGGCAGATGGCCTTTGAGGGCGAAGACGTCACCGATATTCTCGCAGCGGTGGTGAGAGCCGAGCCGGATTGGAATCGATTGCCGGAAAAAATTCCGCAAAGCATTCGCTTGCTGCTCGGGCGCTGCCTGCGGAAGGACCGGCGTCAACGCTTTCAAGACGCCACCGATGTGCGCATTGAGATCGAGGAGGCTCTCTCCGGCGATTCGATTTCCGAGCCCACCGTCTCAGAAATTCCTCGGCGTCAAATTCCTCTCATCTGGATTGCGGTATGCGGCCCGCTTCTGCTTGCGCTGGCAGCAGTGTCTTTTGTTCATTTCCGCGAAACGCCGCCGCAGCCGCGCATCACGCGATTCCAGATCCCTCTGCCGGACAAGACTCTCGGAGCTATCTTCCAGCTTTCTCCCGACGGAAAGGTCCTGGCCTTCACCGCCTCAGAATCCGGACGCAGGCATATGTGGGTCCGGCCAATGGATTCGTTAACAGCACAGGCGGTTCCGGGAACGGAAGACGCCACCTACATGTTTTAGTCGCCCGACAGCGCCAACATCGCATTTTTCGTTCCGGGAAAATTGAAAAAGATCGCGCTGTCAGGCGGTCCGGCGCAAACGATTTGTGACGCTCCCGACGGACGCGGCGGGACATGGAACAGCGACGGCGTAATCGTTTTTTCAGGCGGCCTCGGAAGCGGCATTGCGAAGGTGTCTGCCGCCGGAGGCGTCCCGGCCATGGTGACAAAACTTGTAAAGTCTGATGAACTCCATCGCTACCCGAGATTTCTCCCCGACAACAAGCATTTCTTATATTTGGTGGATATGAGCACTCCTGAAACGAATGGCATCACCGTCGGGTCCGTAGACGGATCGCCGCCCGTGCATATTCTTTCCGACTCCTCTAGCTCCTCCTATGTGTCCATGGACGGATCCGAGGGCAACGGCCTTCTTTTGTTCCGTCGGGAGGGCACTTTAATGGGAGTGCCCTTCGATCCACGGCGGCTCCAGATCGCTGGGGAAGCATTTCCAATCGCGGAGGGAGTAGGAACTTCCGCAAACAGCCAAAACGCGGCATTTTCGGCTTCGGAAAATGGAATTCTCGCCTATGGCAACGGATTACTCACCGCCAGCGGCAACGAAATGGCATGGCTGGACCGGACAGGCAAACGCCTCGGTGCGGTCGGGCCGCAGGGACAAGGTCGAATTGGAAATCCTCTGCTGTCGCCGGATCAGAAAGAAATTTTGTTCAACCTCTTTAACGTGGCTGGAGACTCATCGGATGTCTGGCTCCTGGATGTGGCGCGAGGCGTACCATCCCGCAGTACATTTCGCACTGGGATATCGGCGGATGGAATCTGGTCTCCAGACGGAAATTCGATTGTTTTTCAATCCAACTTCACTGCGATTTACCGTAAAGCGGCCAACGGCACCGGAAAGGAAGAGCCACTGCTGATGGGTGGCATCAACAATCGCCCGCTCGACTGGTCGCGGGACGGGAAGTTCGTCGTTTATATGAGCAGTAATAGCGGCGCAACCGGTTCCAGCCTGTGGCTTCTACCCGTCGAAGGGGACCATAAGCCCATCGCTTACCTGCAGACTTCTTTCAATGAGGCAGACGCCCAATTTTCCCCGGATGGAAAGTGGATGGTCTATGCGTCGAATGAATCCGGCCAGGCGCAGGTTTATGTTCAAGCGATTCCGGCCAGCGGAGCCAAATGGCAAATTTCTCCCGCGGGCGGGACCCAGCCCAGGTGGCGGCGCGACGGCAAGGAACTCTTCTACATTTCCTCCGATCAGAAATTGATGGCCGTGCCGGTAAAAAGTGGCGCGGGGTTTGAAGCGGGCGCCCCTCAGCCGCTATTTGGGCTCGATCCGATCTACCCACCTTTGTCAGGCCGCTTCGTCTACGAACCCACCGCCGACGGCCAGCGGTTTCTAGTGTTGGCGAGCGTGGGCGACACGGCGGCGCCGCCCATCAGCGTAGTGGTCAACTGGCAGGCAGGGCTGAAGAAATGAACATCGCGACGGAGCGATGAAATGCCGCGTGCCCGCCCGGCCGAAGCGAATCCCCAGTAGCTCAGGTACTCTTGCCCGTGCGGTTTTGTGGCCGCAGTTCAAGCTCGGACCGCCGTAAATTGCGAAAACCGCACACAGGACTGGCTGTGCTACCTCGAATTCCGTTGAACGCGCCGCGCGTTTGCTTTATCGTGTTCGCTCCAAATTTAGAATGGGACCAACCGCCGCCCCGGATGCCGGCGAGAATTTTCCACGAAGCCATGCGACGGAGCCAGCCTTGAAAAAGAAAATTCGCGCGGTGCAATACGGCGTCGGTCCGATTGGCGCGGCCATCGTGCGGCTGATGCGGGAAAAAAGTTCCATCGAAATTATCGGGGCGATTGACTCCGACCCGGCCAAAGCGGGGCGCGATCTGGGTGACATCGTCGAGGGAGCGGATGCGCCGTGGAGCGTGCCCATCACCAATGATGCCGCCGCTATGCTTGGCGCATCCCCGGATGTAGTCATCCATTCGACTTCATCTTACCTGCCAAGCGTAATGGATCAGTTGATGGCGTGCCTGGCCGCGGAAGCGTGCGTGGTTTCCACGTGCGAGGAGCTGGCCTATCCCTTCCGCAAATATCCGGAGCTGGCGGCGCAACTGGATGCCGAGGCCAAAACGTGGGGCGTCGCTCTGATCGGTACAGGCATCAATCCGGGCTACGTGATGGACAAGCTTTTGATCACGCTCAGCGCCGCATCACAGGAGATCGAATCCGCGCGTGCGGTCCGAATCGTCGATGCGTCCAAGCGCCGGCTGCCGCTGCAGAAAAAAGTAGGCGCGGGAATGAGCGTCGAGGAATTTCGCGCGCAAGTCTCGGCGGGCGCGATCAAGCATCACGGCCTGCCGGAATCGGTGGCCATGGTTTCAGACGCGCTGGGCCTGGATGTAACGGAAATTTCGGAAACAATTGAGCCCGTCGTCGCCCGCGAACGCGTGAAGACCGCCTTCCTGGAAGTCGCCGCGGGCCAGGTTGCCGGCGTGCACCAGATCGCGCGCGGCTTTTCCGGCAACAAGGAAAAAATTTTCATGGAATTGCAGATGTTCGTCGGCGCAACCGACCCCGGCGACACGGTCGAAATCGCCGGGAATCCCAACCTCACACTCACGATTCCCGGCGGCACGCACGGTGACATTGCCACCGCCTCGGTCGTCGTGAATTGTATTCCCGAAATCCTCGCCGCGCCCGCGGGCCTGCGCACGTCGCGCGATCTCCCCATGTGCTTCCTGCCGCCCGGCGCAAAACCGTAGCGCAAATTGCTTAGTCGAAGGTTCTTAGGGGCCAGTGGCGCAGGCTTTAGCCTGTGGGTTTTAATTCTTGCAAGGACTTACCCCCCACAGGCTGAAGCCTGCGCCACTAACCTCAGTGTCCAGCGCAATCGGAGTTATTTTCTGTTCCAGAATGTGGCGAGGGCGGAGAAGTCAACGTCCTCCGTCGTGGCGCCTTTTACCGCGTTCATCACTTCGCGTGCCGCAGCGGCGGCCGGCAGCGGCACGCCAAGTTGATTGCCCAGGTCCAGAGCAAGGCCCACATCTTTGTGCATCAGTCGCAACGGAAAGCTGGGCTTGTATTCACCCTTCAGCATATTTGCGCCCTTTAAATCGAGAACGCCTGAGCGGCCCATGCTCGACTGCATCACTTCAAAAAGGCTTTGCCCCGGAACCCCCGCGCGCGTGACCAGGGCCAGCGCCTCCGCAAAAGCTTCTACTTCCAGGTTGAGCAACAAATTCATCGCAAGCTTCACCGTTTGCCCCGCACCGATCGGCCCGAGGTGAAACCACCGCTTCCCCATCGCGCCCAGCACCGGTTCCGCTCGCTTCAGCGTGCTCGCTTCGCCGCCCACCATGAATACCAACTCGCCCTTTTCCGCGCCCCACGTTCCGCCCGTTACCGGCGCTTCCAGAAATTCCGAACCCTGCGCCGCCGCCGCTGCTGCTGCGCGTTTTTCGAGGCCCGGACTTACCGTGCTCGATTCGATGAGCATGCAGCCGCGGCGCAAGCCTGAGAACACGCCGCCTTCTCCCCACAAAACCGATTCGAGTGCCGGAGGATCGCTGACAATCGTGATGACTACTTCCGATGCCGCAGCCAGCTGGCCCGGCGTCGCCGCCCGCTTCGCGCCCTGCGCCACCAGATCATCGCCGCGCGATGCCGTGCGGTTCCACACCGTGAGAGGATGCCCGGCCTTCAGCAAATTGGCTCCCATCGGGTTTCCCATCAATCCCAATCCAATCAATCCAACCGGCGACTTCATGGCGAAATCCTCCTCTGCAAATAAAAATGAAAAAACTGTAAGAAGCAAAAGTCTACAGGAGTTCGTTCAAAATCCCGATGAAAATCGCAAGCGATTCAGGCGGAAAGGTTGGGCAAGGAAGGATCAGGCGAGTCGGTTTTTTAGTTCAAGCGTTCCGTGCTGCAGCGCAGCCTCGGCGGAAGTTTCCCGGGCGTCGCTTTCGGATGCGGACGGCTTGGGAATCTCCGGGCACTCATTCATCTCAACAATGCACGGATAGGGAATTTCCCAACGGAAAGTTTTTATGCTGCCTTTTTGCTTGTAGCTCTCTTCAAGGAAGATCGACTTGCCCGAGTCGGCAGCCAGGTTACCGGTCGCCGGCAGGATAATGTCTCCCGCGCGGTAAGTCACTACGATGCGCCGTCCTAACAGTCCTGAGTACCGAGCCATGAGCGCAGTATGGCGGCACGGTCCCGGGCGGACAATAGTACGATGGTGTCAAAAAGATTAGTACTTCTGGCCCGTAGACGCCACAAACAACTGAAATAACAGCACCTAGTAATGGGTTGGCGGCTGGCCCATCCTATCGGCCGTTCTAGTGGTCGGAGCCCCCATGTCCGCCTGCACCATGTCCCGGCGCACTTGGAAGATGCGCAGGTTCGGGAGCAGGAGCCGCCGGAGCGTTGCGCAGATTGGCCGTAAACATCAGCACCAGGGCCGAAACGATTCCGAACGCAAGAAACGCGTACAGCGTCGGCAGGACGGCGCCGAGGTCGCTTGTTGAATCGCTCGAAAACCGCCATACCATCGCCCCGGCAGCGAGCCCGCCGAGGGTAGAGATCGTGCGCGAGCCCGGTGCAACTTCGAGCCGCGCGCCGCATTTTGGGCAAACGACATCGTTTGACCGCGCAGCAGCTTCCGGCGCGGAGATTTCCGTCTTGCAATGCGGACACACGCGAACAGCCACGATTCACCTCCCGATGCGAGCGCCTACAATAATCGAATTCGTGCCCGGATGAAAAGGGGATATAAAAGATAACGTTTCGCCGCGATCTGTGTCCGGCTTGCTCGCCCTCGAAATCGAGCCACAGATCACGCAGCCAGCCGCGCGCGCCTCATTCCCAATATTTACGCTTGCGACAAAGCCTGGCTCGCATCGCCGCCACACAAGGCGCCCAGCGCTAAAATAGCAGTCTCTCGCGGCATTTCGGGAGCCCGCTAGAAAATCTCGAACGTTAAGGAGCGTGCAATGAAATTGAAAATCCCAAGTCTTTCCGTCCCGTTGATTTTTGCCCTGGCGCTGTGCTTATCCGTGAACACAGCCTCGGCAGCGCCCAAGTCGCCCGCTTCTGCCGCTGTTCCTGCTGCGGCCCCTCAACCTGCGGCAGCGCCCGCGGCTTTGCCAGAACCGCATCCCGAAATTAGGGAAGCGATTGCTTCCTTGCGAAGAGCCAAGGACCATCTGGAACACGCCGAGCACGATTTTGGCGGGCACCGAGTGCTCGCGATCAAGGCAATCGACGAATCGCTCCGGCAACTCCAGGATTGTTTGAAATTCGATAGGTAAATTGTAAGAAGCGTTCATGCAGCACAGGCACTCCTGCCTGTGCGGTTTTGTAAGCTTCACGTTCAGGTCCAACGATGTCGATGGCAAAAACGGCAAAGGCAAGAGCGCCTGTGCTACTACTGCTGCCATCCGCCGCCGAGGGCTTTGTAGATTTGCACGAGCGCGAGTAGCTCGTTGAGTCGGGCTTGCGCGAGGCCGAGATCGGCCGTCAGATAATTCGTATCGTTGGTCAAGACTTCCAGATAATTCGTGGTTCCGGCTTCGTAACGCTTGCCGGAAAGTTGCGCGGCATCTTGCGCGGCATGCGCCAGCAATTCCTGCTGCGCGCGAAACTCCTGGTTTTGTTGGTATGCGATCAGCGCGTCGGAGACGTCGCGAAACGCGCCCTGAATCGTCTGCTGATAGGTCAGCACAGCTTCCTGCTTCTGCGCTTCGGTCAAACGAACATTGGAACGAATCGCTCCTCCCTCAAATACCGGCTGCGTAATGGTCCCTGCAAACGACCACAAGCCCGCCGATCCGCTGAACAGGCTACCGAGCGACGAACTGAGAAATCCCGTCTGTGCCGTCAGCGAAATGTCGGGAAAGTAGGCGGCCCTGGCCACGCCGATCCGGGCGTTCGCCGCCACGAGCAACTCCTCCGCCTGGCGGATGTCCGGACGCCGCTCGAGCAACGCGGATGGAAGACCGGCGGGAACCGTTGGCGCGTGTGGCTGATCGGTTAATTCTCTTCCGCGCGGCTCAATCGGGCCCGGATTGTTTCCCAGCAAGACGCTCAAATAATCTTCCTGCTGCGCGATGCGCCGCTTCAGATCCGCGATATCCGCCGCGGCGGTGTAGACGAGCTGTTCCGCCTGGCGTACGTCCAGAATCGAATTGATGCCGTGTTCCTCAAGCGTCTTGGTCAGATCCAGGGACTCCTTGCGGGAGGCCAGCGCCTTTTGCGAAATATCCAGTTCCAGATCGAGTTCGCGAAGCTGAAAATATGCGGCGGCGACATTGGCCACAAGCGTGGCGCTCACTTCCTGGCGCGCCCAATCCGTCGCCAGCAAATTCGCGCGCGCCGCTTCGGTGGCGCGACGGTACTTGCCCCAGAAGTCCAGGTCCCACGCCGCGTTGGACGCGACGCGCCCATAATTGAACGTATACGAGGGGATGGGTCCCGACGCGGGATTGCGCAAGCCCGTGCCGGTCCCGCCAACGTTTACATTGGGCAGCTGATTCGCGCGCGCCAAGCCGACTTGCGCTTCCGATTCGAGGACGCGCGTCGCAGCGATCCGCAGGTCATAATTCTGTTGAAGCGCGGTGCGAATTAACTTCTGAAGCTCCTCATCCTGGAAAACATCCCACCACTTTTGGTCGCCGAGCGATTGCGCGGAGGCGGTGGCCGGTTCGGGCGGCGTCAATTCGCGGAAAGACGTGGGCGCATCGGTCGTCGGCCTCTTGTAATTAGGGCCGACCGTGCAGCCGGCAAGAAAAATGGCGACCGCGCATACCGCGCCCGCAAGAAAAAATGTGTTATTGCGATGGGCGAAAAATTTTTTCATAAATGTCTACGCTAAGACTGGCACAGGCTTCAGCCTCCGGGGTTCAGGCCTTGCAAGGACGAACCCCCACAGGCTGAAGCCTGTGCTACTGCTTAATCCGCCGCCCCATCGTGAGCCGCAGTCGGCATCTGCGAATGTCCCGAATGGAAGAACGACGTGCGATTCAGCACGTTCTCCTGGAACTGTTCGAGGTATAAATAAATTACCGGCGTCACATACAGCGTGATGAACTGCGAGACCACCAGGCCGCCGACGATCACCATGCCCAGCGGGCGCCGCGATGCTCCGTCGGCTCCGTACCCGGCGGCGATCGGCACAGCGCCGATGATCGCCGCGAGCGTGGTCATGAGGATCGGCCGGAAGCGGTCAAGGCTGGCTTCATGAATTGCGTTTTCCGCCGTTTCTCCGGCGTCCACGCGTTGCCGCGCGAAATCGACGATCATGATTCCGTTTTTCTTCACGATGCCCATCAGCATGAACATTCCCACGAACGCATACAGCGAGGCCTGCTCGCCAAAAATGAACAGCGTCAGCAGCCCGCCGACGAGCGCGGTTGGCAGAGTCGATAGCACAGTCAGCGGGTGAACATAGCTCTCGTACAAAATCGCGAGGATCACATACATAACGAACACGGCAAGGGCCATCAAAATGGTCAAATCACGAACCGTGTCGCGAAACGTCAGCGCTTCACCCTGCAGGCTCGCGCGAATCGTCAGCGGCACGATTTCCGCGGCTTCTTTGGAAATGTAGTTTGTGGCGTCACCGATGGCCACGCCCGGCTTCAAATTGAAATAAATTGTCACGGCCGTGAACTGGTTGAGGTGATTTACGTTCTGCGGGCCGAGCGACGTTTTCCAATCCACGAGCGCGTTGAGCGGCACCAGATTCTTCCCGTCGTCCGAGCGGATGTACAGCAGCGACAGATCATTCGCGTGCGCGCGTTCGGTATCCTTTACTTCCAGGATCACCTGGTACTGATCCTCCGGCTTCTTGATCAGATACAGATAATTTTGCGAGTAGGCATTGCGCAAGAGATTGAGGATTCGCGCTTCCGACACGCCGTACGTGCGGGTTTGATCGCGGCGAATATTGATTTCCAAATTCGGCGTGTTATTGAAAAAATCGCTGGAGACAGTCGCAAAACCCGGGTACTCCATCATCTTGCCCATCAACTTCTGCGATACCTCGTAAACCTGCTGCGAATTTACTCCCGAGACCGAATACGCATACTGGCCTTGATTCGTATTGGTCGCTCCCGTGCTGATTTCGAGCACAGGAAACGGCCGCATAAAAGGGAAAATCCCGGGAATTGTGGCGAGTCGGCCCATCACGCTGCCGGCCACGGCGTCAATCGGCGCGCGAACCTGCGGTGGATACAAAAACGCGAGGAGCAGTCCCTGATTTGAAGCCAGGAACTGACCGTTCCCGCTCATCGTAAACGTTGCCGCAACCGCGGGATCCTGCCGCATGAGTTCCCCCGCCTGATCCTGCAGGGCGTGCATCTGAGCGGGCGATGAGCCTTCCTTTCCGATCATTACGCCCCACAGAAAGCTGCTGTCTCCGATCGGCAAGAAGGCTTTCGGAACGGCCATGAAAAGCAAAATAGTGCCGGCCATGCAAGCGACCCAGGTCAGCGCCGAAATCCAGCGATGCCGCAGGAACCACCACAATGAATTGCCATACACGCGCAGGACGGCTTTCTCAATTCGGCCGCCGGTTCGCTCGACCCAGTTTTGCTTCACGCCGTGTCCCCTGGGTTTCAGCAGCCGTGCGCACATCAGCGGCGTGAGCGTCAGCGAGACCAGCCCCGAGGCGAAAATCGACACGACAATGGTGATTGCGAATTCGCGGAAGATGCGTCCCACGAGGCCCGACATAAACACCAGCGGGAAAAATACGGCCGCGAGCGAAACCGTCATGGAAAGAATCGTGAAGCTGATTTCGCGCGGAATTTCGATCGACGATCTCACAAACGCGGTGCGGAACGGGACGAGCTACACCGGAGCGGGACAGTTTGACAGCTCGTCCGGCACGGCCCTGCTACAGCCGAACGGGCAACTGGAGAACGCGGCAGCCTACGGGAATCTGATCGTCAGCAGCACCAGCTCCGGGCCCGTCTATTTGCGCGATGTCGCCGAGGTCGTCGACTCCGTGCAAGACGAGCGCATCCGAATGAAATTCTGGGTGCGCGGATACGGTGAACCGGCGGCAACGGTTGTCGTGGCCGTAAATCGCCAGGCGGGCTCAAACGCGGTGGCCGTGGCCAAGAGCGTGCGCGACTTGCTACCCATCATCAGCGCCGAGTTGCCGGGCTCCGTGCGCGTCACGCCGATCTACGACCGTTCGCAGACCATCGTAAATTCCGTGGCCGACGTGCAGGCCACGCTCATGTTCGCCTTTGTGCTCGTCGTCGCGGTAATTTTCGTGTTTCTAGGCAGGGCCACGGACACCT
>Ga0207040_1027_pt1 | contig 43018 bp, 36 predicted proteins | sample Alteio_BWMinCont_72_FD_153279 | JGI IMG/M metagenome (GOLD analysis project Ga0207040, IMG submission 153279) | Enriched cells from forest soil in Barre Woods Harvard Forest LTER site, Petersham, Massachusetts, United States -... | ecosystem: Environmental > Terrestrial > Soil > Temperate forest >... | reverse complement strand
CAGGGGCTAATATGGTCTGCTTCTGCGATACAAATGCGTTACAATTACAACAAACCATAAAAGGATTACAAACAGCCATACCGCAATCTTTATTAGTTGGGCAAGTATCATCAGAACATTCTTCTTTTGAACAACAACTGGGTTCTGTGCATTCTGATTCTTCGGAAGAAATAAAAATATTGGGCAGTACAGGAGAAACTGTGAGAAATAAAATGTGAAAGGTCAATATGGTAGCTAATATTCTCATCTATACAACAAAGGTATAAATTTTACCGTTGTTTTTCATTCATTAGGTTAAGTCTTTAATGTTTTTTGCTTGTTTTTAAGCATTACGATAGCCTTTTCTGCTCTAACCTGCCTTGTGGCTTCCTGTTTAGCAGAACCTACCCAATCACTATAACCTTGCTTATATGACTTTGATAAGCTTTCAAAGAATGTGTTAGCCTCCTTGTTTTTATCCAACAAAACTTTGAGTTCGTTTGGTGTACCTTCTATGTGTTCGCCTTTTTTAACATGATATATTATATTGAAAGTTTTTTAAAGCTACAAAAAATAAAATTCTGGATAGTATTGAATGGTGTATGATGGTCAACTGTTATGCACTTAATTTTCTCAAAGAATTTTTGTAATTTCTCTGTCAAAGTAGTTTCAGAATATTGTTTTATTTCAATACCACTACATTTTTTCGGGCCTTGTTCAGAAAATGTACCAATGACCAAAACACCTGTTGATTTTATACTTTGACTAATGGTATCAACATAACTATTTATCTCTTGTTCTTGGGTTAAAAAATGAAAGGCAGCTCTGTCGTGCCAAAAATCATATTGTTCAGTTGGTTTAAATGTAGCTGCGTCGGCTACAATCCATTTTACTTTAGTTGCTTTATCTCCAAGTCTTTGTTTTGCCCTGTCTAATGCCACAGCAGAAATATCTAATACAGTTATGTCTACGTATCCCATTTCGAGTAAATGGTCAACCAAGAAACTATCCCCACCACCAACATCAATAATCTTAGCTGTTTTGGCTATACTAAACTGCTTGAAGAATTCTAAAGAAGTTGTTGGCATTGGCTGATACCAGCTAACATCCTTCAATTCTTTTGTAGTATAGATATTTTCCCAATGTTTTTTTCTATCTAAATTTCCCATCTCTTTATTATGATTAAAATTAATTACTTTTTTTAAGAATTCGCCATAAAATCACACCAAATAATGCACCAATGACAGGAGCCGATAAATATACCCAAAGATGCTCTATATGTCCTGAAACAATAGCTGGGGCTAATGAACGTATCGGGTTCATAGAAGCTCCGCAAATTGGTCCCGCAAACATAGCCTCTAACAACACTACAAATCCGATAGCCAAACCAGCGAACATACCTTGTTCTTTGCTTCCCTTCGCCACATGAATTATCACAAACATTAAAATGAACGTTAGGATTAACTCCAAAATAAAAGATTGCATAGCAGTACCGGCAGGAAGCGTAGCCCCCAATGTTTGGTTATTCGGGAACAGGAAATGAAGCGTTACACTTGCCAAAAATGCCCCCGCAGCCTGACTAATTATATAGGGTAGTATATCTTTAGCAGGAAACGTTTTTGCCAACCAAAAAGCAATCGTAACGGCTGGATTAAAGTGCGCCCCTGAAATATCTCCTACTGTATAAATCATGGCCGTAACTATTAAGCCAAAAGTTATAGCTATTCCTACGTGTGTTATAGCTCCACCGCTTTCTTGATTAATAATAATTGCTCCTGTACCACAAAATACAAGTGCAAAAGTTCCGATTAGCTCAGCTATATATTTTCTCATGCTATTCTTTCTTTTTTCTAAAATCTAAATGACTAATCCAAGTAACCTGAGCGTAGTATTGATTAAACCAACTGCCTATGCCCGTATTCCAAGTAATGTATAAAATGCCCGCTTCTATTTTATTATTGCCGTTTATTTTTCTGCCGATAGAAGCATTAGCCCAGTTTTCTCCATAGATAACACTTGCATTTTTAAACGTATTAAAAAAGGCTTCTTCGTATGCAGTAAAGTATAGCTTTTCATTTATCGGAATCTCAATACCGATTAAGTACCTGATACGGTTTGTAAAAGGTGTTTCATTAGTTACTCGGTTTTGAATAAACCTGCCATCAAAACGTAAGCGATGTGTTAGTTTAATATTTTTAATAGCGTGTTTATATTTAGCCTGAACATAAAACCTGTTTTCATTTACATAGTTATCGGATACAGCATTTGAACGCTGGTAAACATAGCTACCCGTTAAAGTAAAGTTATCTGTTAATTTATAGGATAGCGATTGCTCGGAGTAAAACAGTAGAAAGTTTGCATCTTTACTAAGATTAGGCTTGCTAAAATTCACAAGCGGAAAAGCTCCAAAGTAATATAACCCGTACCCAACCTTGTTACTTATATCTCCCGAATGGTCGATAGTAGGAAAAACGCCACCAACATAGGTACTTTGTGGCTTAACTGAAATAGCCATAAAGAAAAACATAAAAGTGAAAAGAGCTTTACTATACTTCATACTATTTTACTTTAGAAAATACATACAGGGTTTCTAAAGCGATTTGCCTGCAACGTTCATCGTATTTCGTATCTTGTAAAGGTGTATTGTCAAATGCTTTTGGGTCGTCATACGTAGTGCCTATTCGTAATTCAACTCCGGGTATAAATGGGCAATTTTCTTCTGCATCGCTGCAAGTCATTATTGCCGCAAATTCTTTTTGCGGGTTATTCGGATGGTCATACACTTTAGAAAAACAAACAACGGGTGTTTTCTTATCATCGTATAACACATGATAGGTCGGATTTTTTTCAGCATCCATAGCTTTAATATCAAAACCCACTCTTTTTAAAGCGTTAATCGCATTGATATTAAATGCAGTTGCTTCCGTACCACCTGAATATGTATTTATATTTTCAATAGTAAAATAATCACTTGCAACCTTTGCCCATATTTGCCCAAAATGGCTGCGCCTTGAATTGTGCGTGCATATATATACTAAGTTGACAGGTTTATTTAGAATACTTTTCTTTGCGATGTACTGCGTAATTTTTTCTAAAATCTCTTTACGCTCTGATGAAATTTTATCAAAGTCTTTAACTAAGCTATCGCAATAAGTTTTAACGGATTGAAACATATTAAGTCAGATTAGGTTTAACAACATCCACCGCCAGGTGTGCAGCAAGCTTGTTTTTCGTTTGACAATTCGGCTAAACTTACTTTTTTCTTTTCTGATGGATTGCCACACGCATCACTTGCCAAGCAAGCGGTTTGTTTTGCAGTTAGCGTAAAATGTTCGCCATTAAACTCTAATCCGTATTTACCAATGGTAGTTCCCTGATACTCTACTTCTATTTCTGCATCCTCTACACCTAAAACTTTTTCAGAAAGTGCAATTATTTTCGCCAGTTTTTGCGGTTCTAAACGGTGGTCTGTATCACCTGCTTCCCACAATTGAAAGTTTACTACTTTCTCATTACGAACCGTACCGCCGCAATCAATAAAGTCTTTGGTTACTTGCCCTACTTCGGTTACGTGGAAGTGTTGCGGAACGTTTGTACCGTTTGGTAATACAAAGGTTAATTCTCCAATGTTACCTAATTGTTTTTTTAAATCTGATAGTTTCATGGTTTTTGTTTTTTAGTTGTTATCAATTAATCGTTTAATACCGATAAATAAAATCAAATTTTTTTAGCAGCACTTATCTTTGTTAGTATATGCGCCAAAGAACGAGCCTAAATACGTTTTTGCATTTTCCCATTCTTTTTCATCTATACAGTAACAAACTTTTACCCCGTCAATATCTCCTTTAATTAATCCCGCTTCTTTAAGTTCCTTTAAATGCTGTGATACGGTGCTTTGTGAAAGAGGTAATTCATCTACTATATCCCCACAAATACAGGCTTGTTTTTTTATAAGTAATTGCAGAATAGCTACACGGGCGGGGTGCGCCAATGCTTTAGCGTATTTGGCAATTTTATTGTCCTTAATTGTAAATTCTTCTGTTTTAGTTGTTCCCATAATTCAAATGTATCGCAATGTTACGATATTATATTTGATTTGAAATAAAAAAAATAATTTAAAAGGATAATAAATTGAATTTCAGTTCAATTAGTTTAAAATTCCTGAACGCCTGAAATTAGGGTAACAAAGTAAACATTATGTTTTTTGGCTTATAAGTGTTTAGTATATACAGTTTGCAGGCTGTTACACAGGTTATTTTATCTAAAAAAATAAAATAACATCGGTAACACAGTAAACACGACCAACAAAGTAAATTCACAAAATAAGTGAGCGTTTACAAGGCTTGTGTCTAATGTTTACTATGTTACCTTAATTTTAAGTCATAGAATATTTAAAGAAAAGAGTATAAAAAAACCGAAACGGTTAAGTTTCGGCTTAAATTTTTATCGGAGCGGCCAGTTACGTTACATTTACTTCTTCCAAATCTAAACTTTCATTTTGGTTTACTTCTTGTCCTAAAAAAGTAGCTTCGGCACATAGTTTAATAGTTTCAACTTCTTCGGGAGTACAAAACATATCCGCTTTAAACAAATAAGGTTTACCATTACCGGTGTTAATTACAATTTCTTCCTCGTACGTTTTGCCATTTGGTGTATTAATTAAAGCAGGGTACTTATAACGTCGGGTTACTAAGGATGTTTTAATTTTAATCTTCTCTTTTAAAATGCGCTCTATATAATTGCTGTCATATCGTCCCCGTAATATTTCTTTTACAACGTACTTTAAATTGTAGTGTATCTTTAAAAAGCCATGTTCTAAAAACATAGTTCGCATAAACTGGCTTATCTCTCTTTCGGCTGCACTTTTATTGGCTTCAATAAGTTTCTTTAAGGCCTCCGTTTTTAAAACTTCCTTTGCAAACCACATACGGCTCATTTTAGGATGTACTAACGCTCTTTTGTTCAGATAGTTCAGGAACATAGGTATTTCATCAGTCATTAAATCCAGTAAGTCCGTACGCTCGGTTTCTGCTTTCGGAACACGGCGCACCCAAAACCTTTCATCATGCTCGTTTGCTATCAAAAAATTATCTTCATTGTTACTGTTGAATATGAATTTTATAAAGCAATCTATTTCGATTTGGTCAACACCCTTTTGGTTCATTACTATTTTGTTACCCGTAGATAATGCTTTAACCTTTTCAATGGTTTTTTTCTTGTCAATAAAACTTTCTTCGCAAACCACTAATAATTTATCTGCCCAGCTCGCGTTAAAATCATTCTCTAAATCGGAATTACCAATAGTAGTCATATTACCCGTAAAGATTGCTTTCAGCAAATGCCCGAACGTTGACTTACCCGTTGTGTTTTCTTTACTTACCAAACAAAGTATAGGCAGCATTTGGGTAGGTTCGTGGTAAAGTAGTTGTACATAATCTAAACCTACCTCTAATTGATCGCCAAAAATGTGCTTGAAAAATCCAAGCGTTTCGGGACAATCGCTATCATCTAAACTTGCTTCGTGTTCAAATGGCTTATAACGGTTAAAACAATAATCTATAACCTCTTGGTGGTTGCGGTGGTCGGGTACTACACAAAAGGCTTTATGTTTATCTATAAACTCAAAAATGCCTTTACCGCAATCGGAACTTATTGTTCCTGATAATCTTCTATGATACTGATATTCTAATACACCTTTCTTATTCGGTATATATAATTTTTCATAATAGTTGTCGCCTACACGGAAGTAATTTTTTGCAATGCCAGGCACTACAATCTTTAATTCGTTTTTCTCCGTGTTCCATTGATATTTAGTGCCCGAAAAAACAAAGGGCTGTTCTCCTATGATTTGATTGTTGTTTGTATAGTACGTTTCGGGTGTGGTAATATGGAAGTGGTCGTAAACCTTATTAGTCCCTGCGGTAATATTTGTTTTATAAAAATAGTGGTTGACTTGTTTACTGAACGTGGTAAGTTCTTTTAAAATATCCTTTTCTTTGGCGGGGTACGTTTCAAATAAATCATCTAAACCCTTCGGGCTTTCTTCTAATTCTTTACTGTTAATGTGGGCAAAATAAATATCAAACTCGCTTTTCTTGCAATAGTCCTTTAATAATTCACGGGTATTTTGTGCGCTGTTTATAAAACTTTTTGGTCGGGTGCGTAGGTCGTGCAGTTCTTCCAAATCTTTAGAACGTATCGTGTTGCAATCACCATCATAAAGCAGAATGATATTTTTTACATTCAGTTTTACAATGGTTTCTATAATATCCGAATGCAGCGTTTTAGTATCTCTATCCTTAACGTTGCTATGTCCTGTTATACCAAAAATATATAAGCCTTTCAGATAGCCGCTAATTGCTTTTATTTGTCCTTCGGTTATAACAACGGTATCAATACTTTTTTTGTTTCGGTAAGCCTCTATAATATTAGGGGAAATCCACGGCAAAGACTTTACACCCTTTTTAATATCATATTTTAGTTTACGTTCTTTGCCTTTTTCAATTACAATTCTTTCATTGCCCGGTTTATATCGTATAACTTCAATCGCTTTTTGTCTGCCGTTCGGCAACTTACCTACATTGTCTTTATAATAATTGCAAGGCTCGCCTTTTAAATCATAAATAGGTATGATAATGTCGCCCGTTACTTCGTCTTCGCACAACAAAGGGTATTCAATTATCTTGCTGTTTTTTAGTGCTGCATATTCAGGTACACAAAGTTTATTCTTAGCAGCGGTTAAACCGATAGCTTCGCAACGTAATTGAAAATAAGATTTTGGTTTATTTTCCTTCGCCATAATATACAGATGTTCGTTGCTCTTCTTTTGCTTGGTCGTACATCATTTGCCAAATCTTTTGGTCTGAATTGCTTAGTAAGTGTGTTTGATGGTATAATTCTAACTTACTTATATGGTCGTTTAAGAATAGATACCTTGTAGAAATTTTACTTATGCAAGTACAGGCATCCGTGCCGCAGAAAAGGCAGTGTATTTTATGTATTGATTTATCCAATAACCCACATCTACACATTACAGTGCCAAATAAGAAGATGGCAGATATACTTAAAACGGAATGGCTTTTATACTGGGGAGATTTAACCAATGAAGCCGGGCAGAAAGTTTTACGTATTAAGGATAAAGAAAGAAATTTGAAAGAAGTAATTAAATACAGCACAAAAATATTTACTGAATTTGACCCTAAGAACAAAAGAAATCCTAAAGTAAAAAAATCATTTCTTATTTATGCTGCCGCAATTGATAACATAATTGCAGCCTTAAAACCTCATCACGTATTTGATAGTTTTGGGTTTAATTTGCCACCTATTAAAAAAGTAAGTGGTAATTTCACTAAACTCAATGTTTACCAAGAGTGGCACTTTGACCTTAAAAAAACAGACTGGCTAAATGTAGAAACCTATAAACCACTTTCAGGTTATAAGCCACCGCCTGAGTTGGCAGCACTTTTAGATTACAACATCAACACGTATTTACAATAGCTGCGATACAATTTTGCAGCAAAAATCAATAGCTTCATAGTTTTCATAGGTTCTCCCCAACACTTACCTTTTGCGGCTACCAAAGTCGCACCCTCTTTTTAGCGACATAAATTTAAAATGGTTGCCAGTTGCCATTATCTCATGTATAGTTTTTATACATGAGGGGTTTGTCATGTATATTTTTTATTGCTATTTTTACATGATAAAGTAATCAGGTATAATTTCTTTACATGACAAAAAAAGCACTTACCATAAAAACAGATAACGAACAACCGTTTAACAACCTGCCGTTATTGCCCCCTGCAAAGGATAAAATTGAAACGGTAAAAGTGCTTAAACAACTTGTAAAATCTTCAGTCGCATTGGCAGAATTAAAAGGCTTGGCTAAAATATTGCCAAATCCCAACATTTTATTAAACGCAGTAATTTTAAAAGAAGCCCGTGCCAGTTCTGAAATTGAAAATGTAATAACTACTCAGGATAAATTATATCAGGCGTTATCAGCTAAGGGTTCTCAAATAGATAGTGCAACTAAAGAGGTATTGCGTTACCGTGAGGCTATGTTACATGGCTTTAGTTTTATAAAAAAGAAAGGCTTTTTAAGTGCTAATGCCATAATAGAAATTCAGCAAATATTAGAGGAAAACGCAGCGGGTATGCGTAAATTATCGGGTACAGCCCTTCGTAATGCGGCTACTGGTAAAGTAATTTATACACCTCCTGATAACATAGATACCATTTCTCGATTAATGACTAACCTCGAAAAGTATCTTAATGAGCAAGACGATATTTCGCCACTTATAAAAATGGCAATTCAGCACTACCAATTTGAAAGCATACATCCTTTTTATGACGGTAACGGACGTACAGGCAGAATAATTAATATACTTTACTTAATATTGAATGGGTTACTGGAAACCCCTGTATTGTATTTAAGTGCTTACATTATTGGTAACAAAGCCGACTATTATAAGTTGTTACAGGAAGTAAGAACAAAAGATAATTGGGAAGCGTGGGTTTTATACATTTTAAAGGCCATAGAGCAAACCGCAAACGAAACTATTGCACAGGTAAATGAAATTAACCAACTGTTTATTAAAACACAGGAATTTGTAAAAGCAAAAGCCCCTAAATCATACAGCAAAGAATTAATAGAATTGCTATTTGAGCATCCTTATTGTAAAACTGAGTACCTAACCGAACGTTTAAATATTTCACGTATAACAGCATCTAAATATCTAAAGGAATTAGAGAAAATTAAAATACTGCAATCAAAACAGGTTTGGAAAGAAACCCTATATATAAACACACAATTATTTGCTGTGCTAAAAAAGTAGTGACTTTATATTTTTCTTAGGTTCTTTCCTGCATTTACCTTTTGCGGCTACCAAAGTCGCACCCTCTTTTTGGCGACAGAATTTTAAACAGGTTGCCAGTTACCACTTATAAAAACCTCAACAGCATAGTTTTTTGTATTGCAGTTATCTGCCAAGTATAACTTTTAGGTTATATTTGCAAAACTTTATTTTAGGGTTTAAATAGTGTTTTCAGGTATTTTTGTACCTCATTTGTACCTCAAATCGCTATAAACCTTTAAAAGCAACATAAACCACCTTTGCACATGCAAGAAAGTATCTTAATATTAGATTTTGGTTCTCAATTTACACAACTTATAGCACGCCGTGTTAGAGAACTTAATGTGTACTGCGAAATTCATCCGTACAATAAAATACCGGAAATAACTACAAATTTTAAAGGGGTTATTCTTTCGGGTAGTCCGCATAGTGTAAGAGAAGCTGATGCTCCAAAACCAGATTTATTGAACATAAAAGGCAAATTGCCTTTATTAGGTGTTTGCTACGGCGCGCAATATTTAGCTCATTTTTTTGGTGGTGAAGTTGCACAAAGCAACACGCGCGAATATGGCAGAGCGCACCTGGAATTTGTAAATAGCAAAAACGAATTATTTAAAGATATTAGCGAAGACTCGCAAGTGTGGATGAGTCATGCAGATAGCATTGCCAAAATACCTGATAACTACGAAATTATAGCCAGCACGCATGATGTAAAAGTAGCAGGCTTTCATGTTAAGGGTGAAGAAACATACGGCATTCAATTCCATCCTGAAGTGTATCACAGTACCGAAGGAACCCGAATGATTAGAAACTTTGTAATTGATATTTGTGGTTGCAGAGGCAGTTGGACATCGGCTTCGTTTATTGAAACAACGGTTGCCGAATTGAAAACAAAAATTGGTACCGATAAAGTTATACTTGGTTTATCGGGCGGGGTTGATAGTACGGTAGCTGCCGTGTTGCTACACAAAGCCATTGGTAAAAATTTGCATTGTATTTTTGTTGACAACGGTTTACTTAGAAAAAATGAGTTTGAAACCGTATTAGAATCCTATAAGCACATGGGATTAAACGTTAAGGGAGTTAATTCTTCTAAACGTTTTTATACTGAGCTAAGCGGTTTAACCGACCCTGAGAAAAAACGTAAAGCCATTGGTAAAGTTTTTATTGATGTATTTGATGATGAATCTAAATTAATTACTGATGCTAAATGGTTGGCACAAGGCACTATTTACCCGGATGTTATTGAAAGTGTATCGGTAAAGGGACCATCAGCTACTATTAAATCGCACCACAATGTTGGGGGATTACCCGACTATATGAAACTGCAGGTGGTAGAGCCTTTACGCAGTTTGTTTAAAGATGAAGTGCGCCGTGTGGGTAGAGCTTTAAATATTGATGATGCTCTTTTAAACCGACATCCGTTTCCGGGCCCGGGCTTAGCAATTCGGATTTTAGGCGATATTACCGAACAAAAAATAAAAATATTGCAAGAAGTAGATTCTATATTTATTGAAGGCTTAAAATCAAACGGGCTATATAATCAGGTTTGGCAGGCAGGTGCTATATACTTGCCAATACAATCGGTTGGGGTTATGGGCGACGAACGCACCTATGAAAACGTGGTAGCCCTACGCGCCGTATCATCTACCGATGGCATGACGGCCGATTGGTGCCATTTGCCGTATGAGTTTTTGGCTAAAATATCTAACGAAATAATTAACAAAGTTAAGGGGGTAAACCGCGTGGTTTATGATATAAGCTCTAAACCCCCTGCTACTATTGAGTGGGAGTAAGCTGTCCTAAAAAGCAATATTTCCATCACCCTACCCTATTTCTGTTAATAAATCTCTATTAAAAACCGCTCTATTAGCGTAAATTTGCACGAATTTTAAAATTTAACTATGGCTCTAAAATGTGGTATCGTTGGTTTACCAAATGTAGGCAAATCAACTCTTTTTAATTGTTTAAGCAACGCCAAAGCACAGGCGGCTAACTTTCCGTTTTGTACTATTGACCCAAACGTGGGTACTATAACCGTACCCGATGAACGTTTAAATAAACTGGCATCGATTGTAAATCCGCAAAATATTGTACCTACTACAGTTGAAATTGTTGACATTGCCGGCTTGGTAAAAGGTGCCAACAAAGGCGAAGGCTTGGGAAATAAATTTTTAGGCAACATACGCGAGTGTAACGCAATTTTGCACGTATTGCGTTGTTTTGAAGACCCTAATGTGGTACACGTGGATGGATCGGTAAACCCGGTACGAGATAAAGAAATTATTGATACTGAATTACAGTTAAAAGATTTAGAGAGTGTTGAAACTAAATTAAAAAAATTTGAGCGTCAGGCTAAAACAGGCAGCGATAAAGAAGCTGTGAAAACATACAATGCTTTATCGAAAGTTAAAGAAACCTTAGAGAGTGGGCAATCTGCCAGAGCATCACAATTAGAAGAAAGCGAATTAGAATACATTGCTGATTTGCATTTACTAACTATTAAACCTGTAATGTATGTTTGTAATGTAGATGAAGCATCAGCTAAAACAGGTAACCAATTTGTTGATGCAGTGCGCGAAGCCATTAAAGGAGAAAACGCGGAACTACTTGTTATTACAGCACAAATGGAAAGTGAAATATCTGCCCTTGAAACCTTTGAAGAAAAACAAATGTTTTTAGCTGATATGGGCTTAGATGAACCGGGTGTAAACAAATTGATTAAAGCAGCTTACAAGTTACTGAACCTGCAAACTTACTTTACCGCAGGTGTAAAAGAAGTTCGTGCGTGGACTATCAACAAAGGTTGGAAAGCTCCTCAAGCAGCAGGCGTTATACACACCGATTTCGAAAAAGGCTTTATTAAGGCCGAAGTAATGTCGTATAACGATTTTACAACTTTAGGGTCGGAAGTTGCTTGTAAAGAAGTTGGCAAACTGCGCATTGAAGGAAAAGAATACACAGTTGCTGATGGCGATATTATGAATTTTAGGTTCAACGTTTAAGCAAAAAATATTTAATAGCATAAATACAAAATTATAAATGGCAAAAGAAGTTGGTAATTATAACGAAGACAGTATAAAATCGTTAGACTGGAAAGAGCATATACGTATGCGTCCGGGGATGTATATTGGTAAATTAGGTGATGGATCTGCTTTTGATGATGGAATATATGTACTAATAAAAGAGGTGATGGATAACTCCATTGACGAATTTATGATGGGTGCAGGTAAACGCATTAACGTGCAGGTAAAAGATGGCGTGGTTTCTATTCGCGATTTTGGGCGTGGTATTCCGTTAGGAAAAGTGATTGATGTTGTATCAAAAATAAACACAGGTGGTAAATATGATAGCGATGCTTTTAAAAAATCGATTGGTTTAAATGGTGTGGGTACTAAAGCAGTAAATGCTTTATCGAGCTACTTTGTAGTAACATCCTACCGAGATGGGCAGAGCAAACGTGCCGAGTTTAGCGGAGGTAACTTAATTAAAGAATCGAAACTTGAAAAAACTACCGAAGCTAACGGTACGGCCGTTGAGTTTAGACCTGATGACACTATATTTAAAAAATACCACTTTGTACATGAGTACATTGACCGTATGTTGTGGAACTATGCTTTCTTAAACACAGGATTGACACTTTACTTTAACGACAACATTTATAAATCAGATAACGGATTAAAAGATTTACTGGAGAAAAACATTACAGGCGAAATTCTGTATCCTATTATTCATTTAAGGGGCGAAGACATTGAGCTGGCTATGACACACAGCAACGAACATTTTTCAGAAGAATATTACAGTTACGTTAATGGACAATACACTACACAAGGTGGAACACACCAAGGGGCATTTAGAGAGGCGGTTGTAAAAACGATACGTGAATTCTTTAAAAAAGATTTTGACCCGACTGATGTGCGTAAATCTATTGTTGCGGCTATTGCCGTAAAAGTACAAGAGCCCGTTTTTGAATCGCAGACGAAAACAAAATTAGGTTCGCAGGAGGTTGCGCCGGGCGGGCAATCGATGCGCTCATTTGTGGGGGATTTTATTAAGCAACATTTAGATAATTACCTGCATAAAAACCCAGAAACTGCACGTGCCATTGAAGCTAAAATTGTTGCCAACGAAAGAGAACGCAAAGAGCTTTCGGGGATACAAAAATTAGCGAGAGAGCGTGCAAAAAAATCATCGTTACACAATAAAAAATTACGCGATTGCCGTACGCATTTAGATGATAATAAAGATAACCGCCGCTTAGAAACCACCTTGTTTATTTGTGAGGGAGATTCGGCAAGTGGGTCTATCACTAAAACACGCGATGTAAACACGCAAGCTGTATTTAGCTTAAAAGGTAAACCACTTAACTGCTTTGGTTTAGGTAAAAAAGTAGTGTACGAAAACGAAGAATTTAATTTATTGCAAGCCGCTTTAAACATTGAAGATGGCTTGGATGAGTTGCGTTATAACAATGTAGTAATTGCTACCGATGCCGATGTGGATGGAATGCATATACGTTTGTTATTGCTTACTTTCTTTTTACAGTTTTTTCCTGATTTGGTAAAAAATAATCACGTATTTATTTTACAAACACCACTGTTTCGTGTACGAAATAAAAAAGAAACCATTTATTGCTACAGCGATGAAGAACGTAAAGCGGCTGTTGCCAAACTTGGTCCGAAACCGGAGATTACTCGCTTTAAAGGTTTAGGAGAAATTTCGCCGGATGAGTTTAAACACTTTATTGGGAAAGACATTCGTTTAGAGCCTGTGTTAATTGACCAACGCGCCTCGATACAGGAGATGTTGAGCTATTACATGGGTAAAAATACGCAAGACCGTCAGGAATTTATTATTGATAACCTGCGTATAGAAAAAGATACCGAAGCCGAGTTAGTAGGGTAAAATATCCGTACAAAGCTTTATATTTACTACATCAAAAAGTTAGTTACATATAAGGTTATTGCTATTTGTCTTTTATTGGGGTTTTCTATTTCATTAAAAGCGCAAAGTAATTTAGCGAAGCCTTTGTTTTTACATTCGTTTAGTAATACGCTTTTTATAACTAATTTATCGCCGTTTTTAGCTTCGCATGAAAAAGAAAATAGCAACATTAGTATATTTTTGCCTTCGATAAAGCATACTGCTTTTTTTTGTGTGATGGAAGATAAGGTCTATGGCAAACTAAATGTTTGGATAAAGCTGCGTGCCGGCAGTGATGAAATTTACCGTAAAATGATTGCTACACCTTAGTATGAAAAAAAACATCTCCGTTTTTAGCATTGTTTTACTTTTTTTGATTTCATGCAATAATGAGCAGCAGAAAAAAGAAGCTACCGTTTCATTAACACACATTAAACAAAACAATTACGCAACTTATTTTAAAATATATAAAGAAGCAGATTTTGCTGCTTTGGTTACTTATGTAAATAAAGATAAAACAGATTCGCTGGTGTATGTTTTATATAGCAACGAAAAACCCAAATTAAACTCTAATGCTTATTATATAAAAACGCCCTTAAAATCAGCAGCGGTACTGGATGCTTTTTTTATTGGGGCTTTAAACAATTTAAATTGTTTAAATTATATAACAGCCATTGATAACTCGGATTATGTATATAACCCAATCATCAAAAAAAAATGTGCAGAGAATAAAGTTCAGCAATTAAGCAAAAGCGGTGTACTTAATATAGAACAAACATTAGTTTGCAAACCCGAAGCCCTTTTTATAAACCCAAGCGGAGATACTAAAAAAGATTTTGACCCGCGTTTATTAAAAGCAACTATTACACCTGTGGTGTGTGCCGATTATTATGAAAATAACCCGCTTGGCCGTGTTGAATGGGTTAAGGCATTGGCTCTGTTTTTTAATGTGGAGCAGCGAGCAGATTCATTATTCTCATCGATAGAAAAAAAATATGTTCAACTACAAAGCATAACAGATACTTGCACAAATAAACCGACCGTGTTTACCGAGCTTAAAACAGGAGATGTTTGGTTTGTGCCCGGCGGAAAAAGCACCACGGCTCAACTATTAAAAAATGCAGGCGCCGATTTTATTTTTAAGGATAATGATAAAACCGCCAGTGTTTCATTAAACATGGAGCAAGTAATTAGCAAAGCTACTAATGCAGATTATTGGATTAACCTACATTACTGCAATATCAAAACCGATATTATAAAACAAGATAAACGTTACGCAGTTTTTAATGCATACAAAAAAGGAAATCTTTATAACAACAATGCTTTAATTGATGAAACAGGTGGAAATGCTTATTGGGAAAGTGGGCTGAACCACCCCGATGAATTGTTGGCCGACCTGATTAAAATTTTTCATCCAGCTTTGTTATCTCAGCACACATTAAAATATTATAAGCAGCTTAAATGAGTTTCGCTAAAAAATATTTATTGTTGATTTTGCTAACGTTTATTTTGTTTGTGTTAGATATTGCTTCGGGTTCAGTTTTTATTCCGGTAAACAGAATATTGGCTTGCTTTACTAACCATGCCAACGTTACCGATACTATTATTGTATTAGGTTTTCGTTTACCAAAAGCCATTGCGGCTATATGCGCGGGTTCCGCCTTAGCAGTATCGGGCATGCTTATGCAAACGTTTTTTAAAAACCCATTAGCAGGTCCTTATGTATTGGGTGTAAATTCCGTATCTTCATTATCAGTAGCCTTATTTATGTTGGGCAGTGGCGGTGTGGCAAGTTCTTTTTTGCATACACTTGGTATTCCGTTAGCATCGTCGTTAGGAGCCATGGCAGGTTTGTTACTTATTATGTTTATTGCAAAAAAAATTCAGAACCAAACACATATTTTATTAATTGGTATGATGATTGGTTTTATTGCCGGAGCCTGGCAATCGGTTTTAGAATATCTATCGAGTTCTATGCGCCTTAAAAATTTTGTTATCTGGAACATGGCATCATTAAGTAACGTAACCGATAACGATTTGCTTATTTTTTGCAGTATTGTTGTTATTTGTTTTGTGGCTTGTCTGTTTTTAATAAAACCATTAAACGCATTATTGTTAGGAGATGAGCAAGCTTACTTATTAGGTATAAATATTTCCGTTTTAAAAAATGTAGTACTTATTTTAACCGCTTTGCTTAGTGGCGTAACTACGGCGTATTGTGGTCCCGTTGGGTTTGTGGGTTTGGCACTACCACACTTGGTACGTATATTTTTTAAAACCACGCATCACTTACACCAACTGTTGGGTAATATTTTGGCAGGTGCATGCTTTTTATTACTGTGCGATGTACTTAGTAACTTGCCTATATTTGATGTAACATTACCTGTAAATGTGGTAACATCTTTATTTGGTGCGCCTTTTGTGCTATGGCTAATTTTAAAAAATAAAAACACCCTTGCTTAATTTAACACTATTACAAGCATCGGTTGGTATAAAAAATCTTTTTATAAATTTACGCATGTTTCTAAAAAAGTGCGCTTTAGTTATTCTTCTGTTTTATGGTTCTTTAATGTTTGCGCAACCAACGGCCGATATGAACGATAGCCATTTTCGTGTTGCCTATAATTATGGTTTTATTGCACAGCAACACAACACTATTGGAGATTTAGTACACGGTAACATTTGGGGTTTAGATGTTAATTATATAAAGCCAACTGCCGGAAATAAATTATGGCACAAGGAAAATAATTACCCCGAATATGGTGTAGGTTTTAGTTTTTTTAATTTAGATAATCCCAAGCAGTTAGGCAATTTATATGCGCTATACTTTTTTTACGATATACCGTTAAATAAAAAGCCAAAACCTTTTAAATTTCATTTACGTATTGCAGAGGGGTTTGCTTATGCTCCGGTGCACTTCGACCCTATTACCAATCATAAAGATAATTTGATAAGCAACCCCGAAAACGTTTACATAAATTTTAAATATTTTTTTGGATGGAATATTGGCAAGTTTTTTCGTTGGGAAGGGGGAATAAATTTTTCACATGCATCTAACGGAAGATTTAAAGTACCTAATTTGGGCGTTAACATGGTTACTTTAAATTCGGGTTTAGTTTTTAAATTGCCTTGTAAACAAAAAACGATAATAGATAAAGTTGATTCGAGTTCGAAAGCCGTATCTAAACACGAACTATTGTTTTGGGCAGCCTTTGGTTTAAATGAAGTTGGCATGCCCGAGGGTAAAAAATATTTAGCGCAAAGTTATTCTGCCACTTACTATTTCAATAAAAAGAACCGAAATAAATTTGGTGCAGGCATAGATGTTTATTACAATGCTGCTAATTTAGCACAGCTAAAAGCAGATACTACTGTGCATTTATCATCTAATTTACAAAATATACAGGTGGGCGTTAAACTTGCCTATGCTTATAACATTGGCAGGTTAAGTCTGCCTGTAGAATTGGGTTACCATGTGATTTCTAAATTTGTAGATGGCAGCCAATTTTTCAGTAGAATTGGGATGCGTTATTATTTTAAAAATAATGTGGTAGCTATTATATCATTAAAAACACAATGGGCTGTAGCTAACTATATTGAATTTGGCGCGGGATATAGATTGCCTTTAAAAACAAAAATTAAAACATAAATAATTATGCAACAACTAATCGAATGCGTTCCTAATTTTTCAGAAGGACGCGACATGAGTGTTATCAAACAAATTACAGATGAAATTGAATCTGTTGAAGGAGTGCGTTTACTAAATGTTGACCCGGGTAAAGCAACTAACCGTACGGTTGTAACTTTTGTAGGCACACCCGATGCGGTTATAGAAGCGGCTTTTCATGCCATTAAAAAAGCAGGTGAGCTACTTGAAATGAGCAAACACAAAGGCGAACATCCTCGTATGGGCGCAACCGATGTTTGTCCGCTTATACCAATTGCAAACATCAGCATGGAAGAAACCGCTAAGTGGGCGCAAAAATTAGCCGAGCGTGTGGGCAAAGAATTACATATACCAATTTATTTATACGAAGCAGCACAAGCAAATAAAAACAGAAGCAACTTATCGGTTATACGTGCGGGCGAGTACGAAGGCTTCTTTAAAAAAATAAAATTACCTGAGTGGAAACCCGATTTTGGTCCGGCAGAGTTTGATGCTAAGCGTGGTGCAACCGTTATTGGAGCACGCGATTTTTTAGTAGCGTATAATGTAAACTTAAACACAACCTCAACACGCCGTGCAAACTCAATTGCATTTGATGTGCGTGAAGCGGGGCGTGTAAAACGCGAGGGCAACCCCGTTACAGGTAAAATTGTTACTGATGCCACAGGTAAGCCTGTATCGGTGCCGGGCACACTAAAAAGTGTAAAAGCCATTGGTTGGTTTATTGAAGAGTATGGTGTAGCACAAATATCAATGAACCTTACCAACATTAACATTACACCTGTACACATTGCGTTTGATGAAGTTTGTAAAAAGGCTACAGAGCGTGGTATACGTGTTACAGGTAGTGAGTTGATAGGCTTGATTCCCTTAAAAGCAATGCTTGATGCGGGAAAATATTTTTTAACCAAGCAAGAACGTTCAACAGGTGTATCAGAAAAAGAGCTGATTAAAATTGCTGTAAAAACAATGGGCTTAGATGAGCTTACGCCATTTAAACCCGAAGAAAGAATTATTGAGTACATGCTTGCCGATAAAGCAGATAGCCGATTGGTTAATATGACCTTAAAAGATTTTGCTGATGAAACCGCAAGTGAAAGTCCGGCACCGGGTGGTGGCTCTATTGCTGCTTATGTAGGCTCGTTAGGAGCTGCGTTGGCTACGATGGTTGCCAATTTATCATCACACAAAAAAGGTTGGGATGAGCGTTGGAAAGAGTTTAGCGACTGGGCAGAAAAAGGCGAGCATTACAAAAATGAATTAGTAAAATTAGTAGATGCTGATACAGCAGCTTTCAATAAAATTATGACAACCTTTGGTTTACCAAAAGGCACGGATGAAGAAAAAAATATACGTACAAAAGCTATACAGGACGCAACGAAGTTCGCCATTGAAATTCCGTTTAAAGTAATGCAAACTACGTACGATAGCATGACAGTTATTAAAGCTATGGCAGAGATTGGAAATCCCAATTCAATATCCGATGCGGGTGTAGGTGCTTTATGTGCACGCAGCGCGGTAATGGGTGCTTTTATGAATGTGCGCATTAATGCCGCAGGTTACGATGATAAAGCATTCGTAGCTGATGTTGTTGCTAAAGGAAAAGACTTAGAAAATAAAACTGTTGCTTTAGAAACTATCATTTTAAAAATTGTAAACGAGAAAATTGGGGTTTAATTTTTTTAGTAAATAAAGAAATTTTCGATAAATGGTACTATTTTCTCGGCTATTGACTTATATATCTAAATATAGTTATATTTGTTTTTAGTATGAACTGTATCATTGTAGAAGATAACGAAGTAGCTGCCTTTGTTCTCAAAGAATACATACAACAAAACAATACCCTAAACCTAAAAGGTGTTTTCGAAAGTGGGGAAAGCGCACTTGCCTATCTCGAAACAAGCACGTGCGATTTAATTTTTTTAGATATTGAATTAAAAGGCATAAACGGCATTGATTTTATCAAGCAATTAGTAAACACACCTAATGTTATCATCACCAGTTCTGAACGCAATTACGCCGCAGAAGCCTTTGATTTTGATGTAGCCGATTACATGGTAAAACCTTTTACCTACGAGCGTTTTGAAAAAGCTCTTTTAAAAGTAAATAAAATAAGAGAGAGCATGCAAGCCTTCAATCCCGATTTTTTTTACATTAAGCAAAATAACAAAATGGTACAGGTTTTTTTTAAAGATGTAGAGTACATCGAGGCCATGTCTGACTACGTTGATATACATGCTATTAAAGACCGCTATGTTATTTACGCCACTATGAAAGCCATGGAAAGTCAATTTCCCAAAAATGATTTTGTACGTGTGCATCGCTCTTTCATTGTACGCATCGATAAAATAAAAGAGATTAGAAAAAATGAACTTTTAATTAACGAAAAAGAAATTCCAATTAGCCGTGCCAATAAAGATGCCTTTTTAAAAAAGGTTAACCTGCTTTAAAATAATTATTAGTTTATGCAGTTTGGTGTTTACTCATTTCGAGGTTATAGAGGTGTATGCTCTTGCGAAAGTGTTTGCGGGCAATTATAGATTCTATAATGCAAGACGGAACGCCTATGATGCTGAAAACAAGCGAAGTTGGATTTGGAACTACATATGCCGCTGCAAAAGCAGTTAAAAAAAATACAGATATGCCAAGATGAATTTTTGAACGGCTTAACTCATCGGCAGAAGATTGAAATTTATTTAAACGACCTAACAGATAGGTTTGGTTTAAATTTTGATTATTCATTTGATAATAATCGTGACGACGGTAACGCCTTGTGGCAATGGTAGAATCATTATTTAGTGTTTGATTGTTGTACTGTGCTTTTACTTGACCTGTACCTACAAGTAAACCAAATATAAGAAGTAGTTTTTGCATAACCGTTTATTAGTGTTATACCTGTTAAACAACTACAATGCCAAAGTGGTTTTGCTTGGTTATTGAAAAGTATAATTTATGTTAATTAGGTAATTCTACATATTTTAAAAAAAAGCCTAACTAAATATAAAATGTAAAAAATAATATAACAGATAAAAAAAATGCACCACATATTTAATTCAAATTTAAAATCGTTTAGTTGGGTAGTGGTTTCAGCAGGTGAAGGTTTTTGGCCTGCCGTACCAATTAAAAATTCGGACATGCTTGCTTGGTCATTATATAGAATAGAAAAATTATAGAGCTCGAATAATGAATATGCCAATACAATTGTTAGTAGTATAAAAATGATTGTTTTTTTCATATTTGAAACTAAACACAAGTACTGTTTTGTATAATTAAAATTACTGCAAAAAAGAAAAAGAAAAAACACATAATTTAAAGAAACTTTTTATGTGTTTTAAGTTAAATGTAACAAGTTAAAAGTTAAAAAATTGAGAAGCATAAGCGAATTACAATAAATGTTAAATTTATTTGTATTTTAGCTTATGTAATAAAAATACAATTTGTATTTAAAAAGTAACCTTTAAACCAACATAAATTATGACAACAAAATTTACAAAAACCATTGTTGCAACATTATTTGTTGCATGCGGATTAATTTTAACTTCTTGCGGAGGTGCACCTGGCGCAACAGGTCCTCAAGGACCAATTGGTGCAACTGGCTTAAACGGCTTAAATGGCAATGCCAACGTTATGTCCTACAAATTTTCAGTTGACCTTTCTAATTTTAATACACTAATGCCTAATGGAGCTTATCAATGCGTGCTAAACCCAGCAGTAATTATGGGTAATGGCACTACTGTTAGTGCTAATGACGTAGTGCTTATGTATTTATATGATCAAACAGTAGCTGGTACCGATTATTATAATGCTTTGCCTTATAATGATTATTGGGATAGCTCAACGGAGTTTAACCAATTCTCGTTTGAAGTAGGAGCAACAGGACCCAGCAACTATATTTGGATAAACATTAGAAATTCGGGGGCAGGGCAACCATACACGCCTATGAGTGGACCTTTAAATTTTAAAATGGTTTACATACAGGCATCAAACCTACGAGTAAAACCTACCCTGCCTAAAGATTTAAGTTACGCATCGGTAAAAGCGTACTACCATTTAAAAGATTAATTTTTTTAATTATTATTTATTGTAAAACTACAACAGCCAAACAAATTTGTTTGGCTGTTGTAGTTTGGTGTAAACACTGTACTTCAATAATAGCTGACTGTGGTACGGATTGAAACGAAATATTTTATCCTTTAAAAACTTTGAAAAAATTTTCTTCATAGCTGGCGCCAATGGGGATTTCGAAATTATTGATTGAAATTATTTTATTACGCACGCTTTCGATGCGTTTTATTGGCACAATGAAAGAACGGTGTGTGCGCACAAAATCTTTTGCAGATACTTTTTCTAAAAAACCTTTCATAGTTAGGCGGGTGACAACTGTTTTTTGATTTTCGATGTGTATTTTTAAATAATCATCAAGTCCTTCGATATACAGTATGTTGGCTATATTAATTTTTACCAAGCTATAATCGGCACGTATAAATAAAAACTGAGAACTATTTTCTTTTTGGTTCTGGTAGGTAAAAAAATCGTTAGCCTTGTTTACGGCTATTAAAAACCGATCGAAGGTAAAAGGTTTTAAAATATAATCGACCGCATTTAAGTTAAAACCCTCAACAGCATACTCGGTATAAGCAGTGGTAAATATAACCATGGTGCTTTGTTTTAATTGTTTGTAAAACTCAATGCCGTTAATGGATGGCATGTTTATATCTAAAAATAATAAATCGATAGGAAATTTATCGGCATATTTTAATGCCTCGCCGGGTTTATTAAATGTTTTTTGCAGAGTTATGAACGGAAGCTTTTCGCAAAAGTTTTCGATTACTTTAAGCGCAAGTGGCTCATCATCTATGGCTATGGCGTTAATCATATTAAATACAATGATAATAAAATTGAGAAATCTTCTTTATTATTCTTTATAACCAGTTTATGACTACCGGGGTATAATAATTGCAAGCGGTTTTGTGTGTTTTCGATACCGAGGCCGCTATTACTTTCGCTTACCTGTTTCTGTGTGTTTACTTTTTTATTAAAAACGCGTAAATGCAAATAGGATTTTGTAACATCGATATCTATCTTTACCAGAGAGTTCTCTTCGGCATTTACGCCGTACTTGAAAGCGTTTTCAATAAATGAAATTAAAACAAGCGGGGCAATTTTTTTGTTGTCGAAATTTCCGGTAACAGAATACGTGAGTTTAATGGTGTTATCGATGCGAAGTTTTTGTAGTTCGATATAATCACTAACATAATTAATTTCTTTTTGGAGCGGCACAAATTTATGGCTGGCATCGGTAATTACATAGCGCATCATATCGGATAGTTTTACTACAGCGGTAGGTGTATAATCTGATTTTGCTATAGCTAAGGAGTAAATGCTGTTTAAGGTGTTAAATAAAAAGTGTGGATTTATTTGAGCTTTTAAATAGGACAGTTCGGCATTTACTCTTTCTTTTTCGGCAAATTTTAACCGACTATTTATTTTAAGCAGTAAGGATAAAATGCAAACCATTAAAAACTCAAAAAAATGATGGCTGAAAAAACGAAAAAACGATTGGTTAAAAGGAAGAGGCATAAAATTAGATACTGCCTGAGCGCATGCGTTTGATGTGTTAGGTGCAAAATTAGTGTAAGGAATAAGTATGTTGGGTATAACAGAAACAAGCAAAAAGGAAAGCAATGTTATTGCTGCAAAAACAGTGTACTTTTTTCGAAAATAAAGTTTTGGAATTAACACATAATAATTGAGGTAAAAAAACAGTACCAAAATCAGGTACCCTACAAAATCGCGCTGAAAGGGTGGAATGCTATATAGGCTTATAGGGCTTGTGAGGTCGGGTGAAAAAAGTACGGGCAAAGACAAAAAAACAGTACAACCCATTATGTGTATTAGTAGCTGTAATTTTTCTCTTTTCATTAGTTAACGGGTTGTTATGACAAAGCTATTTTTTTATTAGTTGTTATTGGCTTAGCTGCTACCGAAGATAATTAACTTATCTGTTTATTTAAAATATATGCGGCAAAGACTTTAATTTTGTAGGTAGAATAGCGGATAAAATATACATTTTTTACTGCTACGGGCAGAAGAAAATTCTTAAACTTGTTATAAGCATACAACTAAAAAACAATAATTTACTGATATGAAAACAATATTTGATAAAACAACAATGAGTGATTTAATAATAAGAATAAATGCGCTAAACGAAAACGATACTGCAGTATGGGGTAAAATGAATGCCTATCAAATGGTAAAACATTGCAGGCTTTGGGAAGAGATGATGCAAAGTAAAGTTAATATGAAACGAGCTTTTATAGGTAGAATTTTTGGAAGAATAGCTTTAAAAACTGTTTTAGGAAATGCAAATCCATTAAGGCAAAGTACACCAACAATTCCTTCTCTTATTATTAAAGAAAATGCCGGAGATTTTCAGGTAGAAAAGAAACTTTGGATTTCAACTATTGAAAAGTATTTAAATTTCAATAACGACAATTTTCAACACGTATTTTTTGGAAAATTGACAAAAGAACAAATTGGGCAAATGGTGTATAAACATATTGATCATCATTTAAGACAATTCAACAAGTAGCAGATATTAATTTAATTATTTATTTTTTACAGGACAAAACCCATGTTAGGGGTTGCTTGCTGATTATGAATACGAGTTAGGGATTGTATTACAAATAGATGTCTCTTTGCATTCAAAACAACAAAACACTATAAGTTACTAAATGGTTATGATTTTAATTGAAGAAACTGATGTATAAAAGCGGAAAAATGCGTTTCTTTACGGGCTGAAAAAAGCAGATATACTAAAAAAACAAATGATGAAAAAAATTACACTTATACTATTTGCGACATTGATTTTAAAAACATCGGGCATGTTTGCTTGGGGTAGAGTTGGGCACACTATGGTAGCTGAAATTGCCATGAGTTATTTAAACAAAGGTGTGAAAGATTCGGTACAAAAATATTTGGGTAAAATGACATTTGGTGAAGCGGGTACGTGGATGGATGATGTGCGCAGTAACAAAAAATATGACTACATGAAAACCTGGCACTATGCCGATGTGGCTCGTGATTGTACTTACGTAGAAACAGGCGAAGAAAACGCAGTTAACACCATTGAAAAAACAATGAAAGAATTAAAGAATAAAAACACGCTTACTCCTGAGCAAATTAATATGGATTTAAAATTGCTGTTTCACCTAATTGGTGATTTACACCAACCCTTGCATTGTGGTTATAAAGATGATAAAGGCGGAAACTCGGTTGATGTAGAATTTAATTTTCAGAGTACAAACTTGCACAGCACCTGGGATACCAGAATTATTGAGTACAAACTTACACAGGTACAAAAAGATGTGGTGGAAATGTGTAAAAAACTAACACCCGCCGAAAAAAAGAAGTATCAGCAAATTGATGTGATAGAGTGGTTTAAAGAATCGAGGGCCTACTTGCCTGAAGCCTATAACATGGAAAAAGGCGGTGTAATACAAGAGGAGTACATGAAAAAGGCTTTACCTATTATTGAAAAACAATTGGTAATTGCAGGCTTGCGCTTGGCAAGCGTGCTTAACGAAACGTTTAAAAAATAAAACACAGGCAACACGCGTGTTTAATTTACAATGCTAACAGAAACTACCCCCGGTAAACGAAAACGAATACTTGATGTTATTAAATTATCGCTAAACGGCGAGGAGCAAGATTATACACAAGGCAGTATACGTAAGGCAGTTTTTTTATTAGCTATACCCATGATTTTGGAGCTTAGCCTGGAAAGTGTATTTGCTTTGGTAGATATGTTTTTTGTGGGCAAGCTGGGGCAAAATGCCATTGCTACGGTAGGCTTAACCGAATCGGTAATTACAATTGTATACTCCATTGCTATTGGTTTAAGTACGGCGGCTACGGCTATTGTGGCACGCCGCATTGGCGAAAAAAATACGGAAGATGCCGCACATGCAGGTGCACAATCGTTATTGATATGTTTTGTGCTTAGTTTTTTTATAAGTTTTGCGGGGATGTTTTTTGCGCCTGAAATTTTAGCCGCCATGGGTGCTAACGAAACGGTGATACGTGAGGGAGCTATTTTTACATGCATTATGTTTGGCGGCAGTTTGTTTATTATGCTGTTGTTTTTAATTAACGGCATTTTTAGAGGTGCGGGCAATGCGGCTATGGCTATGAAAAGTTTGTGGGTAGCAAGTATCATAAATATTATTTTATGTCCGGTATTTATACATTGGTTTGGTTTAAAGGGTGCCGCTATTGCCACGGTTATTGGCAGATTTTCAGGTGTAGTGTATCAGTGCTACCATTTGTTTAAAGGAAGCGGTATTGTAAAATTTACCAAACATCATTTTAAAATAGATGGTGAAATTATTAAATCGATAATAACTATTAGCTGGCCCGCCACCTTGCAGTTTATTATTGCCAGTGGTAGTTGGATTGTAATGGCAAAACTGGTTGCCGAAACAGGTGGCACTACGGCATCGGCCGGATACCAGATTGCTGTACGCAATGTGGTGTTTTTTATTTTACCTGCCTGGGGTTTAAGTAACGCGGCGGCAACTTTAGTTGGACAAAACCTGGGTGCCAAACAAATTGAACGCGCACGCCAAAGTGTAATGATTACGGTTAGGTACAATATTATTTTTATGAGTTTTGTTATGTTGTTGTTTGTATTTTGTTCTGAACCCATTATTCGTTTTTTTAGCGGGGATGAGGCGGTAGTGAAATATGGCGTAGAGTCGTTACAGATTTTTGGATTAGGTTATGTTTTTTACGGCATATCGATGGTGATGACACAAGCCCTTAATGGCGCAGGTGATACTAAAACACCCACCATAATTAATTTAATCTGCTTTTGGGCGTTTCAAATTCCGTTGGCGTATTTTTTATCGAAACACACCGACCTAAAAGCTACGGGTGCTTTTATATCAACCCCTATTGCCGAAACAGCTATTGCGCTTATGGCACTTTACTATTTTAGGAAGGGGAAGTGGATGACGTTGAAGGTTTAAGATTGTTTATTCTTTTATAAGTGTTTTGCTTCTTACAAGTTGTTGTATTTTATTGCTTATGAAGCATAATAACCTACAAGAGCCACGATTCAGCTAATTGATTTTTAGAAATAATTAATTTTTAATATATTTGGTTGTACAGTTTATAAAAAGTAAGTGTACTAAATTATATATGAAACCTATAGAAACCAGAATTACAACCCTGTATGTGCGAGAGGATGGTATTTCGGTACTTGATATTAAGCCTAACGAAATGTTTAACCTTAAGGATGCCGAAGAGGCTATTGCGGCTGCTTATGCTATTGGTAAAGGTAAAAAATTTAAAAACCTAATATTGGTTGGTGAACATACTATTGCGGATATAGAGGCGGTGAAATTATCGTGTAGCGAAAAGGGCAGTGTATATAAATTAGCAGATGCTTTTGTAATAAATAGTTTGCCGCAAAAATTAATTGCTAATTTTTATATAAGGGTTGTAAAACCTGTTACACCTACGCGTTTTTTTACTAAGCCTGAAGATGCCGAAAAATGGCTTGCTGAAATTGAAACAGAAGTGCTTGCTTACAAATAAACTTTAGTTAAATAAAAACCTCGATATAATCTATCGGAGTTTTAGATTGCTTAAACAACTTTACTATTTCTTTTTGTTTATTGCTTTTAAATATGCTGTTGACCTTGCGTGAGCTAACAGAAAACTAAAATCGGAAGGGGCTCCAACGGCATCGGTTGCAAACTTATGGCAGGTCATGGTGCACGAACTGTTTTGCACGTAGGTTTCAAGCGTTGTGTTTGCCAGTGTATCAGGTGCAAGTATCAGGCCAAAGGGGGGCGAATCTTGCGAAATGGCCCACTGTGAGCCTATAAGGCGGTAATTGGCAAATACCGATTTCAGGTTATTTAATTTTTTTTGCATTTTTTTATTGATGTTATCCGTTGGGACATACACAGGGTTTGTGCGCACTACTTGCGTACCAAAGCTATCGCTATTAACTATGTTTGCATAATTAGCCGCATAGGGTTTTTGTATTTGCCATACATAAGGATTAGCTTTTGGCGGTTTAGCATTTGTTTTACAGGTTTTGCACACCGGGTTATAAAATGCGTATATGTTGGTGGCTGTATCTACACCGGCTTTTTCGGGGGCATTGTTGATATGCTCGAACGAAGACCACACCCATGTTTGAAAGCGGTTTGTTTTGTGTATAATATGCATAGCAACTAAACCAACGGTTTCTTTTAAATATAGAGGCTGTTTGTTAGCGCTTTGTGAAGCAGGCACATATATAACAGCCGGACGAGTGTAATACGATGAAAAGTTGTCTTTACCGGATACAAGAATTTTCCAGGTCGATTTTATTTCCATAGCACCAATGCCCGCCGTATATGTTCCGGTAGGAAAGAAAATAGAGTTAGAATCGTTTTTAAATGCCTGCTGTCCTTCGGTAGTATTAAGGCTGTAAGTGTTAATGTAATTAACCTCATCGGGGTTCATTTTTATTTCATACAAAACAAAATTCAGGTTTTTATCTATAAGCGGTTGCCCTGTAGCCTGCTTAATTGAATCGGGTAAGGTTATCGCCATCTCGCTACTTAGTGTAGCAAACTGATGAAGGCCCTTTAAACCTGGTTGCATTTTATAAGGGCCTTTAAATGGCAAAAGAAACTCGTTGGTTTGAAACACCTGCGATGGAGCCTGATAATATTCCCATACTCGTTGTGCCTGTGCGCTATCGGTAAAATTGGGTAACGGATTACCAGCCGCATCGGCAGGCCAGTTAAGTGCCACAAATGTTTGCCACGAAAAAATATCGAAGCATGGTTGTACGCCAGGTAGTATAGAATTGTATGCAAGGCCTAAAACAGCATCAACCTCGTGCGGAATGTTAGGCGAAAGTTGTGCCATTAACGAATCGGCATTGCAGGCAGTTATAGAATCTTGATTGTTTGACATAACACTTGTTTCGGTTTTTTTACTGCCTCCGCATGCCATAGTAATTACAAGCACGGCAATGGCAGCCAGTATAGCTGTTTTCTTAAAATTCATACGCTGTTTTTTTACGTTATAGTTTTCTCAGATTAAATTACTTTCAATCTTAAAGAATATTTAAAAATTAAACAAGTACAAAAAACGCATAAATCTTACAGGTGGGCTATTATCGTATTTTTTATATTAATAGAGATGGTTGCAGAAAGCCATAGTTTATAAAACGTTGGGGCAAATTAATGGGTAAAAGGTTAGGGTTTGTCTAATGTTTATTTTGGAGTTTATTTTTTATAGTTATATTCGTAAAACTGATGTAATTGAATTAGATGTTGAAGAAAGAGCTACTTTTAGAAGTAAGGAATTTAATTGTTGAATTTAAAACCGAAAGTGAAAAAGTAACTGCGGTTAACAACATATCTTTTACATTAAAGCAAGGCGAAACCATTGGCATTGTAGGCGAATCGGGCTCGGGTAAATCAGTAAGCGCGCTATCGGCTATGGGTTTGATACCGGCGCCTCCGGGTAGAATTAGGTCGGGCGAAATTATTTATCATTCAAAAAGTAAAGGCACGGTTGATTTAACCAAGTTATCGGAAAACGAAATGAGGCAATTACGTGGCAACGAACTTGCTATGATTTTCCAAGAACCAATGACCTCGCTTAACCCGGTAATTACATGCGGCAACCAGGTTATGGAAGCCATTATACTACACCAAAAAGTAAGCAAAAGAGAAGCCAGAGAAAAAACGCTGGAGCTGTTTAAAAAAGTAAAACTACCACGACCCGAGCAAATTATAGATTCGTACCCGCACCAAATATCGGGCGGACAAAAGCAACGTGTAATGATAGCCATGGCCATGAGTTGCAACCCCAGTGTCCTCATTGCTGATGAGCCTACTACCGCACTTGATGTTACGGTACAAAAAACTATACTTGATTTAATGCTTGAGTTGCAGCGCGAGCAAAACATGGGCATTTTATTTATTACGCACGATTTGGGCGTTATTGCCGAGCTTGCCGATAAGGTGGTGGTTATGTACAAAGGCAAAATTGTGGAGCAAGGCCCTGTAATGGATATTTTTGCAGACCCGCAACACCCTTATACTAAAGGTTTGTTGGCTTGTCGTCCGCCATTAGATAAGCGTTTAAAACACTTGCCTACTGTAACTGATTTTATGGAGGTTAACAGCGAAGGCAACATTATTGAAAAAGAACAAACCGTACAAGAAGCCATACACAACGCTGTTATTACAGATGCTGAAAGAGAAAGATGGCATGCAGAATTATACGCGCGACCTAAAATACTGGAGGTAAAAAATTTAAAAACGTACTTCCCAATAAATAAAAGTTTTTTTGGCAAAGCCAACGAGTTTGTAAAAGCGGTTGATGATGTGAGTTTTGATGTTTATGAAGGTGAAACGCTTGGCTTGGTGGGAGAATCTGGTTGTGGGAAAACAACGCTGGGCAGAACTATTTTGCGTTTGGTTGAACCAACCAGCGGTTTAATTTCGTTTAAAAAACAAGACATTACCAACCTGCCACAAAATGACTTACGTTCACTGAGGGCCAATATGCAAATTATTTTTCAGGATCCCTACTCGTCTTTAAACCCACAGGCAACCATTGGCGATGCTATTATGGAACCTATGAAAGTACATGGCTTGTATAGCAGTGATAAGGAGCGCAAAGACAAGGCGATGGATTTGATTAAACGCGTGAGTTTAACAGAGAAACAATTTTACAGATATCCACATGAATTTAGCGGCGGACAAAGACAACGTGTTTGTATTGCGCGTGCGTTATCGTTAAACCCACAGTTTATTATTTGCGATGAGTCGGTATCGGCATTGGATGTATCGGTACAAGCGCAGGTGCTTAATTTATTGAATGACTTAAAAAGCGAATTTAAGTTTACGTATATTTTTATTTCGCACGATTTAAGTGTGGTTAAATTTATGAGCGACCGAATGATTGTGATGAACAAAGGGCAGATTGAGGAGATGGGCGATGCGGATGAAATTTGCGATAGCCCGCAAAGCGAATACACACAACGTTTAATTAACTCTATTCCGAAAGGAAGACTGGAGGATATTCTAAACTCAATTGATAAAAAAAAAGAATTAACGGCATAGATGGCTTTTAAAGTTTATACTAAAACAGGCGATAAAGGACAAACATCGTTAATTGGTGGCACTCGCCTACCCAAACAACATATACGCATTGAAGCTTATGGAACTATTGACGAACTTAACAGTTGGATTGGTTTACTGCGCGACCAAACTATTGATGGACGCAGTTTAAAAATTTTGCTTGAAGTGCAAGACCGTTTGTTTACCATTGGCTCGTTACTGGCTGCCGACCCTGCAAAAAATAAAATGAAATTGCCGGAGATTAAAGAAGATGATATTTTATTGTTGGAAAAAGAAATTGATGTGATGGAGGAAATATTGCCGGTAATGAAAAGCTTTGTTTTACCGGGCGGACACACTACAGTATCTTACTGTCATTTGGCGCGTTGTGTTTGCAGACGTGGTGAGCGCGCTGTGTTGCGTGTTGCCGAAAACGAAAAAGTAGATGACTTAGTTTACAAATATTTGAATCGTTTATCGGATTATTTATTTGTTTTATCGCGTAAACTGGCGCACGATTTAAAAGCTCCCGAAACACCTTGGGTGCCACGCGTATAACGCATTTTATTTTTTAATTATACCTTTGCACCTCTATTTTAGCATCATCATCTAATGAAGAAAAAAAATATAGCCATACTGGGCAGCACAGGAAGCATTGGTACACAGGCCATAGAAGTTATTAAAGCAAACCCTGAGTTTTTTTGCTGCGAAGTTTTGGTTGCCAACAGCAATGCCGATTTATTAATTGCACAAGCCATTGATGTATTACCTAACGCCGTTGTTATTGCTGATGATACAAAATACTTACAGGTAAAAGAAGCACTTGCATCATATGATATAAAAGTTTTTGCAGGCGCTAAATCGGTAGAGCAAATTGTAGAAATGGAAACCATTGATGTGGTGCTTGCTGCCATGGTTGGTTTTGCCGGTTTACCATCTACCATACATGCTATTAAACATAAAAAACCAATTGCACTTGCTAATAAAGAAACCTTGGTTGTTGCGGGAGAATTAATTACCCGACTTGCTATGGAAAACGGTATAAACATTTACCCGGTTGATAGTGAGCACTCAGCTATATTTCAATGTTTGGTGGGTGAATTTGATAACCCAATCGAAAAAATTTATTTAACTGCCAGTGGTGGTCCGTTTAGAGGTAAAACAAAAAACGATTTACTAAACATTACTAAACACCAGGCACTTAAACACCCTAACTGGAGCATGGGTGCAAAAATTACCATAGACTCTGCCACGCTTATGAACAAGGGGCTTGAGGTTATAGAAGCCAAGTGGTTGTTTAATGTAAAGCCCTCGCAAATTGAAGTGGTGGTGCACCCGCAAAGCATTATACACAGCATGGTACAGTTTACCGATGGCAGCATTAAAGCGCAACTTGGTTTGCCTGATATGAAGCTGCCTATACATTATGCTTTTAGTTACCCCGATAGAATTGCTACACCTTTTGAGCGTTTTGATTTTACTAAGTACCCCTCATTTACCTTTGAAAAACCCGATACCGAAACTTTTGCTAACCTTGCTCATGCGTTTAAAGCAATTGATATGGGTGGCGTTATGCCTTGCATTTTAAATGCAGCCAACGAAATTTCGGTAGATGCGTTTTTGAAAGAGAAGATTGGCTTTTTGCAAATGAGCGAAGTGGTTGAAAAAACTATGCACAAAATAAACAACAAGGTAAAACCTACGCTGGAAGATTATTTTAATTATAACACCGAAGCAAGGAGCGTTGCGGCTTCGTTTATTTAACGACAACCAACCTCTTATTTACAACACCCTCATTACTTGTTAGGCTAACGTTATAAACACCTTGTGCTAATGTGCTTGCATCTATATTGGTTGTGCCGTTTATGGTTTGGGTTAAAACAAGCTTATCATTTACATCAAATACTTGTAAGTTTTGTTTTTCGTTTGTATTTGTTTTAATGGTAAAATTATTTTGTGCGGGGTTGGGGTAAATGGTTAAAATTATAGATGAATTATTTTTTATCTCTTTTATTGAAACCGTTGAACTGCAACTATCAGTACCAGCAGGATAAAGTGTTACATGGTTTTGACTGAAACAGTTTAGAGCAGAGCCTGATTCAAATGGGGCTACAAGTGGTTCTAATAAACCAAGTGTGCTACCAATGCCTTCAATTAGAGAAACGAAACTGGAGCTAATACTACTAACAGATAAACCATTTATATTATACTGTTTTCTATATGTTGTACCAATTAAAATAGAGTCGATGGAAGAAACATAGTTTGTATTTGCTATGTGGTTTATATATGTTAGTTTAAGTGTATCGCCCACATGCAAATTAAAATTATATAAGAGTGTATCTTTTGTTGTAGATGCATTACAAAAATATACTTTTTTATGGGCGGTATCCTGCCTTAAAGCACCTAAGTAGCGATTAACATAATTACAGCACGTTTGATTACCGGAAGCATACTCATACCCACTTGCCATAATTTTTTTGTAGTGTATGTTTGAAATAATAGTATCTCCTCCAAAAAATTCAATTTGTGGATTGTTTCCAACAGGGGTACTTGCCCACCAAGATGTTTCGTTCCACAAAGCACTTGAATCAGGAAAAGGGTGGTACACGTTGGTTTGTGCATCTATTTTTTTAAGTAAAAAAATTAAGGAAATAATTATGAATAAGTGTTTTCTCATTATAGTAAGTATATGCAATATACAAAATGTATACAAACAAAAATCCCTACCGAGTGGCAGGGATTTTTATTGCTTAGTAATAACCCTAAATTAACTAAGCATCAAGGTTTCCGTAGTCTAATTTTTTGCCTTGTATGCGAAGTACCAAGCGTAAAATTAAAATTAAGAAAGGCACGTACATTACTGCAGTTGGTAATTCAAAATGCTGAACAATGATAACTGATTTACGTTTTAAACGTTCAGTAATTAAGTACATAGCAGGCACTAACAATAAGGTTAGTACGGTTGCAAATGAAAGGCCAAAAATCATTGTCCAAGATAAAGGGCCCCAGAACACCACATTATCTCCACCAAAGAAAATATGTGGGTTTAAGTGTGTAAACAAGGCTTCAAAATCTATATTTAAACCAACTGCTAATGGAATTAAACCTAAGATGGCAGCAGTTGCAGTTAACAACACAGGAGTCATACGAGTGCGACCTGCTTCAACAGTTGCTTCATATAAACTCATACCACCTTGGCGTGCAAACTCGGCAAACTCAACTAATAAAATACCGTTACGTACTACGATACCGCCCAGTGCTACGATACCAATACCAGTCATAACGATACTCATATCCATCTTAAATAAGGCGGTACCCAGTAACACACCAATTATACTCAGTACAATTTCTGATAAAATAATTAGTGGTTTACCCAGTGAGTTGAATAATGCTACTAAAACTAATAACATTAAACCAACAGCCGTAAGCATAGCGTTACCTAAGAAACTGGCAGTTTCTTTTTGGTCTTCCTGCTGTCCGGTGAATTTAATAGTTACATCGCCATGTGGACGGTAACCTTCGGCTACACGTTGTAGTTTAGCAACTACTTCGTTTGCATTAAAACCTTCTTTTACATCAGATGATAAAGTAATAACACGTTTATTGTTTTTACGTTTAATGCCGGCGAATGTATAATCGTAACGGATGTTACAAACTGATGATAGTGGCACAGAACGAACTTGCCCGCCCATATTCATATCACGATATGTAATCTTTAAGTTACGTAGTGTTTCGATATCGATACGCTGATCGAATTTATAACGTAACTGAATCGGATACTCATCATCCACATCGCGAAACTTAGAAGCTTCGATACCATACACCGCACCACGAATTTCGGTAGCAAGGCTATAGGTAGAAAGTCCTTCACGGTTAGCGCGCTCCCTATCAATATCAAAAACAATTTCTGGTTTGTTGCTTTCAAAATCTGATTTTAAACTTTCAACACCACCTACTTTAAGTGAATCGATAAACTTTTTAAATGTAGATGCATTACTTACCAAATCATCAAAATCATCACCCGACACTTCGATGTTAATTGGTTTAGCTGTTGGAGGTCCGCTTTGTTCTTTGTTAACGGTTATATCTACACCGGGTAAATCCCATTTAATATCCTGTAATTTTTTCAAGTAATCGTTAGTAGCAATGCCATGACGTTTTTCGAATTCAACAAAATTGATGGCAATTTTACCACGGTTAGGATATTTGTTTTGGTCGTTATCACGTGGGTCAGTTGTACCAATGGTTACGTTGGTGATGATAGACTCTACAATATCGTTGTTCTCTCCAACTACCGAATATACTTTATGTTCAACCTTACGCATTAGTGCATTGGTAACAGCAGGATCAGTGCCTGTAGGAAGTTTTACATATACGTAAACGTTGTTTGGATCGCCTTGCGGGAAAAACACCACCTTAGGACTGCGTGCACCAAAAAACATTACAGAACCTATGAAGATACCCAACACAATAAACAACGATACCCAAGGAGATTTTAATGAATATTTTAAAGCCTTTGTGTATACATTTTGAAATGCGGGCCATGCTTTAAACTGCCAGTACTCAATTACTTTGTATAACCACAAACGGTTTACAATTAAAAACATAGCTAAGAACACAACCAGGTTACCTGCAAATATACTACCGCTTGCATAAGAAAGTAAAGCAACGATACCATATACGATTAATTGTAAGCGTGCTTTTTTGGTAATTTTACCATGCTCTTTAGATTCTTCTTCGTGCGATTTCATAAAATCGACAGCGAACACAGGATTGATTATATATGCCACAAATAGAGAGGCAAGTAATGCTATAATTAAGGTAACGGGTAAGTAGTACATAAACTTACCAATAATGCCGGGCCAAAATGCTAAAGGAATAAACGGCGCAAGCGTTGTAATGGTACCTGATAGTACAGGCATAAACACCTCACCGGCAGCCATTTTAGCAGCAGTTTTAATATCGCGTTTACCGTTATCAAACAAACGGTGTGTGTTTTCGATTACCACAATAGCATCATCTACCACGATACCGAGTGCAAGTAAGAATGCGAATAACACAATCATATTAAAGGTAAAGCCTATGCTTGGCATTATTAAAAACGCAATGAACATAGATAGCGGCACTGATAATGCAACAAACAAGGCATTAGTTACACCCATAAAAAACATTAACACCACAGTTACTAAAATAAAACCAATGATGATGGTGTTTATTAAATCATGCAATGTAACTTTTGTTTTAGAACTTTGGTCGCCACTCACAGTTACTTCTAATCCTTTAGGAAACGAGTGTTTTTTCATATCATCGATAACTTTATAAATGTTATCGGATGCTTCGATTAAGTTTTCTCCCGAACGTTTAATTACGTTTAGTGTAATTACATTTTTACCGTGTGTGCTTGAGTAACTTTCTTGTTCCAAAAATCCATCTTTTACCTCAGCAAAATCTTTAATAAAAAGTTTAGCACCTGATGCGGATGTAACCACAATGTTTTCAATTTCTTTTGGGTCTTTAAATTCTGATTTGATAGAAAGTGTTGGTTTCATTCCGTTTAGCGGAACGTTACCACCTGTAAGCGATAAGTTTTCGGCAGAGATAGCACGAGATACATCGGTTAACGTAAGTTGTGCGGCTTGCAGTTTATACATATCGATGTTTACCTGAATCTCTCTATCTAAAGCACCAACAATTTTTACTTCGTTGATTTCCTTTAAACCTTCAATTCTATCCTGTAAATCTTCGGCGTGTTTTTTAAGTTCTTTTAAATCGTAGTTACCCGCAATGTTTATATACATGATTGGAATTTCAGAGAATGCAATCTCCTTAATCATGGGCTCTTGGGTAAGCTCCTGTGGTAAATCAGACCGAGCATCATCAACAGCATCTTTTACTTTTACCTTTGCATCGGCTACACTTACGTTTGTATTAAACTCTACTACGATTACCGATACATCCTGTAACGACGTACTGGTAAACTTTTTAATGCCCGAAACAGCTTTCAGCTTTTTTTCGATAGGCTTAGTTATTGTGTTTTCAATATTAGTAGGTGAGTTACCGCCGTTAACCGTATTAATGTAAATGGTTGGCACGGTTATATCGGGGAAGTTTTCTTTAGGCAGCGAGTTGTAAGTCATTACACCTACGATGCATATAAAGATGGTGATAAGATAGACAGTCATTTTGTTGTCTATCGCCCAACTGGATGGTTTAAATTCTTTAAATTTATCTAACATAATAAATGTTTTATTTTATTTTTTTAAGGTAATAAGGTCGCCATCATTAAGTACATCATAACCTGCGGTAATTAACATATCACCTGCTTTTAAGCCGTTTATAACTTCTATAAGACCATTGTACTCACGGTTTGTTTTAATAACTTTTTTAACCGCTTTGCCGTTTTCGGCTACTAACACATAATTATCAGATGTACCACGTTGAATGTATTTTACAGGTACCACCACTTCGGGTGTAGCCGATTGAAAATCATTGATGCGAAGTTTAGCTACCATGTTTGGGTGATACTCTTTAGTGTTATCTAAATTAACCTCCACATTAAACGTACGGCTTAAGCTGCTAATAGCGCGGGATGCATAAGAAACTTTTGACATAATAGAATCTTTGGTATCGGGAAACAACACCTGCACTTCGTTACCTGTTTTTACACGGTTAGCATAACTCTCCGCCACATCGGCTTTTACTTTTAGGTTAGAAAAATTAATAACCGTAATAGCGTTTAAGCCCGGTGCAACTGATTGACCGACTTTAATGCTTACCATATCTACCGTACCGTTAATAGGAGAAATAATTTTGCTCATGCGCACTTGCTCTTGCATGCTACCTATTTTATTTTCTAAACTTTCTTTATTGGTTTTAGCTTGCAAGTACTGTACTTCGGTACCAACTTTTTGATCCCACAGATTTTTTTGACGATCGTAAACTTGTTTCGCCAAGTCTAAATTGGTTTGCAAATCTTGTATTTGTTGTTGGGTTGCACGTACATCAGTTTCAGCAAGCACTTGTCCTTTTGTAACCTCTTCACCAACTTTTACATTTATTTTAGTAATAGTACCCGGCATTTCGGTTGATAGAGCCACGTTTTCATCAGCATCTATCCTACCCTGAATTTCGATATAGGTTTTAAAAATTTGAGGAACTAAAGGTGAAGCAACCACCTCGGTAGATTTTTCTTTTTTAGTAGTTGTATCAGCCTTAGCCACCACTTCTTCTAAAGCAGAGATTTTTGAATCTAATTCTGTTTTTTGTTTTTTCAGTTTCTCTAATTCGGCTTTTTTATCGGGTGCGCCACAAGCCATCATTAATGTAGCGATTGAGATGTATAAAAGTTTGTTTTTCATATCTGGTGTTTTTATAATTCTGGTTTTTATTTTACTAATGTTCCGGTTGCTTTTTGATAATCTATTTTCGCAATTATTAAATCGTATAAGGAATTAAAATAATTGGTTTCAGCTGTGCGTAAATCGTTTTCGGTTGTGTTCATATCTATACTTGAGCCAATGCCTTGGTCGTATTTTTGTTTAGTGACCTCATACACATTACGTGCCAGTTCAATATTCCTTTTTTGCGTTTGTAACGATACTAAAGCATTTTTGTAATTAGCGGTAGTGCTTTGTACTTCTAAATCAATAGATTGTTTTAGTTGTGTAAGTGAGTTTTGCGTTTTTAACAAGGTAACTTTAGCTTCTTGCACACGCCAGTTTTTTTGCAAGCCATCAAAAATGGGTACATTAAGCGTAAGGCCAACATAAGCGAAAGGAAACCAACTTTTTGAAGCAAAATCTAAGGTGCTTTTTTGAAACTGCTCAGCCACCAAACCATACGCATTTAAAGATGGTAGATACGACATGCGGTATCTTTTTAAATCTAATTCGTTTAGCTTTTGTTGTGCCTGAAGCACCATATATTCAGGACGATTGTTTGGATCAACTTGATCAGCGTTTACATTTTGTGCATCCTGACCATTTTCAATTTTGCTTAGGTTATCAGTAAGTTCAATGTTCGCTCTTAAATCATAACCCATTTGAAATTTTAGCATAAGCTCGCTTACCTCAACCAAACGAAGTGTTTTTTCTTTTTCGGTAACCAGGTTGTTGTAGTTTACTTCTAAGCGTTGTACATCAATCAATTCGGCAAAACCGTTTTTGTTTAATGCTGATGTGTTATCTTTTAAGCTTTTTACACGATCGATATTTAATTGGAGAATTTTAATGCGCTCCCTATATATAAGCACTCCATAATAAGCCTTTGATACACTTTGAGCGGTTTCGACCTTACTACGCAATATGTTTTTCTGCGACAAATCTACCAAGCCTTTAGCCGCCTTAACGCCTACCATATAATCGCTGCTAAAAATTAACTGACTTGCCGATGCACTTGCTGTAGCGTTATATTGCACCCCAAATTTTACCGGAATAGGCTGATTGGTGGGTGCACCTATAAGTGCGCCAAACGCACCCGGTAGTAACGATGTAGGGAGTAGTACGTTATCACGAAAATCCGCCGTACCATTAATTTGCGGCAAGCCCTGTGCAACTAATTCTTTCTTTTTGTAATTGTTGTACTGGGCATCGTTCTCCACATTTAGATAGGTGTTGTTGTGTTTAAGTGCATAGTCAATAGCGGCCGGCAATGAAAATTGCTTGGTGGCGGTATCTGCCTGACTGTACACTTTTAGCTGCCCTACACATAGTAAGGCTATGGCTATTAGCATGGTTTTTTTAGTGTTCATATATTTATTCTTCTTCGTGTTTGTTTTTATATTTATTAATAAGCTTATGCCCTTTTACCGTTGAGATACCATGCATAAAAATATCCATGATAAGTTGGTGCGCTTTAGCCATTGATATGTTTTTAAACTCAAAATCGGAGCCACCCATAAACATATCCATTTGCAATAAGCGATACTGCGAGGCAAAATCAATGTCTAAATCGCTACGATATAAACCTTGTTGTACCCCCTCAACAATGTTTCGGTTAATGTTGCTAAAAACGCATTCAGTTCTGAATTTTTTAAAATCGCCCTGTGCTTTAGAAAATTGTCTGCTTAAATCATAGAAAAAAACCGGATTAATGTCAGCAAACACTTTTTGAATGTGTGCAGAAATTAAAATCATTTCGTGAATGGGGTCGTTAGCCTGCTTGCGCATTTCATCCATCATGAGTTGACTTTTTTTCAACTCGGTTTCGCTTAACTGATTTACAATATCATCTTTCTCTTTAAAAAAACGATAAATTGTTTTTTTAGAAATGCCCATCTCCTTCGCGATGTCATCCATAGTAATGGCTTTGATACCATACTTGTAAAACAAGTTTATCGAGGTTTCTAATATTTTATCTTTTACTTCCATTTTGTATAAATCGGAAGCAAAACTATGGAAACTTATTTTGTCTTGCAAGTTTCCTTTAAAATATTTTAACAGATTTTCTGCCAAAATAAATTATTGGTAGCTGAAAATGGATGAAAATGCGTTAAAATTTAGGTTGATGCGCCAAAATTTTACCCTTATTTATGCTAAATGCCCTACCTTTAGCGCGCTTTTTAAACTAAAAAATTATAAAAATGAAAAAACTTTTACTTGCAGCCTTATTTTTAATTGGTTTTGGCTTACAAGCACAGGATGGTTGGGACACAATTAACCACAATGGTTTTAGGTTAAACGCCAATTTTGATTTTATAAAAGTGTTTCAGGGCAAGCTGTATGTGGGCGGCGATAGCACCGCACCTTCGTTAGGCAGATATGCAAACACGCATAATGGAGTTAACAATGCTACCAATATAGATGGGTTACGCATATTTTCATCGGCAAACGGGACTACATTTACCGAGACTCCAGGGTTTTATAATGTAGTACGCAGCGGCGATTTTATATGTGATGTTACCGCTAACAGTAATTTTATGTTTATTGCTACAGGCGCTAATGGCAACAACGCAGCCACTACTCCGCAAGTATATCGTTTTAATGGAACTACATATGCTATACATGATACGATACATTATGATACAGCGGCGGCCAGTATCAATAAACTTGCTGCTGCCTCATCAATAGGCGCTTTAGCTTTGTTTTCGCCAATGGGAACCAATGATAGCATTTACGCGTTTATAAACCCCAACCAAAATGGCGGTAACACGTTAATGTCATCTATTTACAAATCGTCAGTAAGCAACCCGCATTGGGTTAATGCGGGCAGGTTTTCGGCAGGTTCGGGTGTTAATAGTATTAATGATGCTATAGTTTGGAAACACCGTTTATATATTAGCACTACTATTACCGATGTTAATTATAACACGTTTTCGAGTGTAGTAAGTACAGTAAATGGCATAACCTGGGACACCATAACACGCATTACTACGGCATACAATAATTTAGGATTAGGCACTACAACTAACCATTACTTTAATAAATTTGAAATACAGAATGCAGACACTTTATTAGTATCAATAGGTGGATATGCTGCCTGTAAGATACCCGTTTGGTACACTACCGATAGCACCAGCGCTCCAACCTGGGCAGGCTACATAGGTGTAAAACCAGCCGATACACTACTTACAACAACATGGACTCAAGGAGTAAACACCATGAAGTCGGCATTGGGTAAATTGTGGTTGCAAGCCAGTAATCCCAGTCCAAGTGTATATGCTTATTCAAAAAGCCAAGGTTTGCACCATTCATCGGGTAACACCTATTTAGAAGGCAACTATACAGATAGCTACGAAAATTTTGAGCTATTTAATAACTATATATATGCAGCAGGTACTATGAATTACAGTCCGGATACAAGTTTTACAAACGGAAACATTGGCCGTTTAGGTATACCAGTGGCTAATTTTATTGACTCAGCCAAATATGGCGCTTGTACCGGCAACCAAATAGAATTTTACAGCACATCTGCTAACGCATCGTTTTTTAAATGGTTTATAGATGATACATTAAGAAGCACCGTAAATCCGCTAACATACTTTTTTTCGCAACCGAATTCTCACAGGATAAAACTTTGGGCATACAGTACACCAGACACTACATCGCTTTTTGATACTATATCGCACAACATAACTATTTATAAAGCGCCTACTATAGATACAATGATGGCTACATCATATACGGTTTGCCAAGGGCAAGCCGATACACTGAAGGCCGTTATTAGCCCTACAGGCAATTACACCTATATATGGGGAGCTAATAGTTCTACCAATAACGATACGCTTTACGGAAATCCAGCCATAGCTACGTTTACCAATGTGACTACACAAACACCTTTTTATACTTATTTAGAGGTTAAGGATAATGCAACAGGTTGTTACGCTTACTCATCTAATCAGCTTTTTTTATACGTAAACCAATCAGACAGTTTATCGGGCTTAATAAAAGAGCCCAATGGTAATTTAATAGCAAAGGGTACGGTATATCTATTCAAACAAAAAGCAAACCATGTGGGCGTGGCAGATAGTACCGATTTTTATACACTAACTTCAAGTCCGGCAGGTTACTTTACGTTTCCTAATTTATTTTATGGCGATTATTATATAAAAGCTGTGGCAGATAGTGCTACCTATCCAACATCAGTGGGTACCTATTATACACACCCTGTAAACCCCAATGCCTATCAATGGGATTCGGCAACGGTTATAAAACACCATACTTGTTTGGCTACTAATGATACATTATCGATTAAGGCAATAGAAATAACAGCGCATTTAGGGCACGGAACTATATCGGGTACTATATTTAAAGACCCAAGCTTTGGGCAACGTTTAGCTTTTGGCGGAAATAATAGTGTTATGGGCGCGCCGTTAAAAGGCATAGATGTGAAACTGGGCAGAAACCCCGGCGGCGGTTGTGCTGCACGTACTACCAGTAACGATAGCGGACAGTATGTGTTTACCCATATTGATACAGGCAGCTACAAAATTTATGTAGATATACCCAACTATGGCATGGATAGTGTGCGCAATGTAGTGGTAAACCCGGCCGATACTATTAGTATAAACAATAACTACCATGTAGACTCAACCACCATATATATTGATACTACCGGCCAAACGGCAGGCATATTTGTGGCGAGCAAAGCAAATAACAGTAACATAAAATTATACCCTAACCCTGCCAGTGATGTTACGTATATAGATTTTACGAATACGGAATCATCGCTTATAAGTGCGGAGCTGTATGGCATAACGGGAAATAAAATTGCCACGCTGTGCAACGAACACATGTCGCAGGGCAGCCAAACTTTAAAAATAAATTTAGGGGTGCTACAATTAAACAGAGGTGTTTATTTTATTAGGGCAACTATAAATAACGCGCCGCAAACATTTAAACTTACAGTTATTGATAAATGATAAAAAAGTTAGAAGTTAGAAAAAATCCCATCAAGTATTTGATGAGATTTTTTGTTGGCAGTGGTATAAACAATAGCCAAAGAAAAATAAATTTGCA
>Ga0207040_1025_pt1 | contig 44176 bp, 38 predicted proteins | sample Alteio_BWMinCont_72_FD_153279 | JGI IMG/M metagenome (GOLD analysis project Ga0207040, IMG submission 153279) | Enriched cells from forest soil in Barre Woods Harvard Forest LTER site, Petersham, Massachusetts, United States -... | ecosystem: Environmental > Terrestrial > Soil > Temperate forest >... | reverse complement strand
CGCCGCTTCGTGGTGATCCGCGAACAACCGCGCGCCGAGCGAGCCTCGCTGAGATGAAAGCTGACCGAGTATCCCGGCTACAGCTTCCGCGTTCTCGTCACTAACTTTGCTTTGCCGCCGGAAGAAATCTGGCGCGAGCACAATCACAGGGCGGACATGGAAAATCGCATCGACGAACTAAAATACGATTTGTCCGCCGGCGATTTTTGCCTGCGCCAGTTCTTCGCCACCGAAGCCGCCATCCGCAGCTTTCCGTCGTTGTTCAATCTGCTCGGAGAATTTCAGCGCGTCTGCCGCTTCACCGGCTATTGCCTGCCCGCCACGCTGCGTGCCCAAGCGTTCCTGTGTGGTGCTCTGCTGGGCCATGCCGGATGCCGCTTGCTCCTGCACTTGTCCACTTCCTGGGGCGGCCTGCAGCTGCGCATCCCACTGCTGGAAAACGTCTCATCTTACGGTGTCCTAAATTCGCCGAAGTTGAATCCTTAAACCCAAACCTGAGACCAAAATCAGCCAGGGAATCGGCACGAAACCCACTTCAACTTCGGAATTCAGGTTTGGTCATTCTGGCAGACGGTTTCGCGAAGACCGAGTGTAACTGTTCTTGCCATGTCGGCAGTTGCAAGGAAAAGGTGCGGTTTAGGCGGACATTCGATAGGACCGAAAATGCCGGGCGCTTCGCCGGCGTGGAATATTCTCTTGTAGTGATCGGAATGACCCTGCGGGCGATCAGCGGCAGGCCGTTCGTGGCCGATGTAAACCATGTTCCGGCAGATGTGCTTTGCGCGGCTTCTTCCAGAATAGCCTTCGCAAAATCGAACCAACTTGTTTGGCCGCTGGCAGTCATGTGATAAATACCGCTCACATCCGCTAAAGAAAATGGACCACCCCGGCTGTCACAAAATTGAGTGAGAATATCTGTGATGGCCCTCGCGATTACGCTGTTTAGAGTTGGTGCTCCGACCTGGTCGCGGACAATTCTCAATTCTTCGTGTTGTGTGGCCAGCCGCAGGATGGTGAGGAGAAAATTCCGGCCCTCAGTTGCGTACACCCCCGAGGTACGAAAAATCAGGTGCGTCACATTTGATGCCCGGATCGCGTGTTCCCCTTCGAGCTTCGTCCTTCCATACACATTCTGCGGATTTCCTGGATCGTCTTCCTCGTAAGGAACTGTTTTCAATCCATCAAACACGTAGTCCGTTGAGAAATGGATAAGGGAGGCGCCGATTTTCTTCGCTTCCTCCGCCATCACCGCAGGGGCTTCAGCATTAACGGCTCGGGCGATGGATTCTTCCGATTCGGCTTTATCGACCGCTGTGTATGACGCCGCATTCACAATCAACGCGGGACGGAAATTACGAATCGCGTGGCGAATATCTTCGGGCTGAGTTAAATCGAGGCGTTGCCGGTCCAGCGGCGTCACGTCGCCAACGCGCGGCAACGTCTTGATCAATTCCCGTCCCACTTGCCCGTTTGTGCCGATCAGCAGGATGGCGGGTTTCATTTCTTGGAATAGTGCGGGAGGAATTCCCGAGGCATGACCGCCAGGGTAGAATATTTTGCGTCTTTTTCGGAGACAAGGGGATTCACAACACCCCAGGAGATGGCCAGGTCGGGATCATTCCAAATGATCCCGTACTCACTCGTGGAATCATAAAAATCACTGCATTTATATAGAAATTGGACGTTATCGGTCAAGGCTAGGAATCCATGCGCAAATCCTCGCGGAATAAAGATCTGATTTTGGCGCTCAGCAGAAAGCAACACGCTGGTCCATTTTCCGAAAGTGGGTGAACCAAGGCGTATATCCACGGCAACATCCAACGCTTCACCTTCCACGACGCGGCAAAGCTTCGCCTGCGCGTGTCTCAATTGAAAATGGAGACCGCGGAGCGTCCCCTTCTCGGAGCGCGAGTGGTTGTCCTGGACGAATACGTCGGTGAAGTCGAGGTCGGTAAACTTTTGTCGATGATATGTCTCCAAAAAAAAGCCCCGCGCGTCGCGAAATACTTTTGGCTGGAGTTCCCAGACCTCCGGGAGTGAAGTGTTCAATTTTTGCAAGAAAGTCCATCCATCTCCGGTTTTCCAGCCGGAGGATTGCGATCCGTCATCAACGGTTCAGCTCAGACCCGGAAGATGAAAGTGCCCGCAGGGAGGAGTCGCGATTCTCATAATACTTTTCATAATAAGAGAGGTATTCTCCTTCGCGCACGCCTGCCATCCACTTCGCGTTGGTCTTGTACCAATCGATGGTCTGCCGTAGACCTTCCTCCAGGGGAATCTCCGGTTTCCAGTTCAGATCCTTTTCCATTTTATCGCAATGTAAGGCATACCGCCAGTCGTGTCCCGGGCGGTCTTTAACATAAGTGAGCAAGGTTTCCGGTTTGCCGATCAAGCGAAGCAGCGTGCGAGCGACCGCCAGGTTCTCCTCAACGTCAAGCCCGCCGATGTTGTAAACACCTCCCACGTGGCCGCGCTCCAGAACCGCCAAAATTCCTCGGCAGTTATCTTCCACGTGCAACCAATCCCGCTGTTGCTTTCCGTCGCCATAGATGGGCAGCGGCTTATCGTCAAAAATATTCGTGATCATCAGGGGAAGAAATTTCTCGGGAAATTGATACGGCCCATAGTTGTTGGACGATCGCGTGATCAGCCCCGGGAATCCATAGGTTCGCACGTAGGAAAGAACCAGCAGATCCGAGCTAGCCTTGGAGGCCGAATAGGGGCTACTCGGTCGCAGCTGCGAATTCTCATTCGCAAAAGCGCCGGGAGCCATGTCCCCGTACACTTCGTCAGTGGAGATATGGACGAAGCGCTCGATGTGCAACTTCCTGGCCAATTGCAACATGACGAATGTACCCGTCACATTGGTTTCAATGACGGGCGCAGGTTCATAAATGCTCCGGTCTACATGCGATTCTGCTGCAAAGTGGACCACGGCGTCGCAGCCATCCATCGCTTTTTCTGCAACATTCGCGTCGCAGATGCTTCCCTTTACAAAGGAATAATCCGCGTGTCCGACGACCGATTCCAGATTTGCCAGGTTTCCGGCGTACGTCAATTTGTCGTAGTTGACGATTTTGTATCCCTTGTTGAGAGACAAAACGTGCCGGATGAAATTGGATCCGATAAATCCAGCGCCGCCAGTTATAAAGATTTTCATCGGATCATTTCCTTTGGGGCCGTCCATTGCGCCGAACGGCTCTTAGTCATCTTATTCGCATCCATTTCGGCTACCATATTGCTGGCGTAGAGCAAGCGTTCAAATGTGCTGGTAATTTCCATGAGAGGATGCATGCGACTACTCAAGCCTCCCGCGAGTGCGACATCTTTCATGAGGGTCTCCTCCGATGGTCTTGGACCATTCCAAATGTTAGCAAATGAGCGGGAATTGCTGTCGAAACTAATTGTTCACGAGCGCCTACTTCAGAACAACGATTAGCAGCCGTTTTCCTTGAAATGGCAAGGCGACTCTCCCGGACAAAGGGGACTTTCAATACCCGTGGAGCGCCAGCCGAGGCCTGACCTGAATTGAGCTCGACTATGGATTGCTTTCGATCGGCAGGCAATAACACCATGGCCAAGCGCAATGCGCCGCGCCATTCATTCCTTAGCAGTTACTTGGACGCTACCAGGCGCAACCAATGAGTCCACGAGGCCCAGGTAAATTTCTTTGTTCCTCTCCCAAGTATAGCCTTCGATGAATTTCCGCGCGTTCCGAACCAAATCTTGCCTCAGTCCCGGATTGTTGATCAGCTGAAGCATCGCGTCAGCCAAACTATTTTCATCATTGGCTTGAAAAAACTTTACCACGGAATCATTGAAGTAATAGCGATCGATTGCCGTCTCGGGAACAATTACAGGCACGTCCACGGACATGAACTCGAAGATTTTTGTGCTGAATGCTTCGTTGCCAAAACCATCGCTCCGCTTGGAAACAATCCCCAGATCGGAGTTCTCCATAATCACCGAAATCTCCTGAAGCGCCCGGCCACCCTTCAGAATTATGCGTTCCTGCATGTTCTTCTCGGCAATCAAAGTCTTGAGGAAATCGGCTTGATCGCCGCCACCATAGATGTGGAATTCCGCATGCGGATTTGTATCCGCGATAAGAGCAAACGCGCGAATCGCCAGGTCCAAGCCCTGGTGATAGCTCAGAGTTCCGGGATACACCATGATAAACTTGCAGTCCTGGCGGCTTCGGCCTCGAAGATGGAAAATATCGGTATCGGGAAAATTCAGGATTACCGTGCAATGCGCGGTCCTCACGGACCTTGCATGAAGACGTCTCAACCAGATATGATTCGCCGCGATCACGTGATCGGCAAATGAGGCGGACATTCTCTCCACGGCGACAAGCAACTTAAATGTCAGAGAATTCGAAGAGGCCTTAAATTTGCTGAGATAAAACTCAGGCACCAGGTCATGAATGTCCAGAATGACTTTTGATCCTGTGAGTTTTGGAATAAGAGCAGCGAAGACTTCGAAATCCGGAACGGAGTGGACGTGAACAAGATCGTAGCGCTCCTGTGATTGTTTCCAAGCTAAAAAAATAAACGAGCGCAGAAAAAATGAAAGAAGTCTTCCGAGATAAGTAAATTTCCCCTTCTCATTGACGACGCGACGCTGAATTCGATAAACGTGGACGCCGCTAACAACTTCCTCTGAGGACTGTCCTGCCATGCGCAGCGCCACAACATCAACTCGATCCCCCCGTTTCGCAAGGGTTTCCGCATATCTGCGAACACGGTTGTCTTGCTCATAAAACGTGTATGCAAGCATGCATACTTTCATCAGCAGTGTCCCGGAGGGATTCTGGTGCGTTCACGCCCTGAAGACAGCAAGTTCGTATTGTGGAATTCGGATGTTCCGAGCATGCAATGCTTTAACGTTATATCCCCAGGTAAATCACCGAACGTCGACCGATTCACAACTATTATATTACCAGTTCCGAGTATCCCGCATAATTATTGACTGGAACTTACCCCATGTTTATATTTAAACTGCGCGATATATACCAAACGTGCTCCTACAGGTAACCCTCATACTGCGTGGCAGCAATAGTCAACTTGCGATCCTCATGAATAAAGCAACATATTGCACGAGGCAGGCGCGTTAGATTCAGGCCGGCTTTCTTCAAAACTGAGACGCTCTAGCAAGAAAAGCTGAAGTTATCCTTTAGCGATTCAGTTCAAATGCAAATATGCACTCTTTTCCGAGTGATGCATTCCGATTGCGTTTTGCGGTACCAAATACCCAGCGGATGATCTTCTGTAGTGTTGCTTGGCTCAGAACCTTTCCCATCAGTGGCAACGCCAGATTATGACGATAAACGGACAATAATTTCAAATTGCTATTCTGGGAAATTCTGATTATGGAATCAGCGGAGATCAATCTCGTTTGATATACCTTGGCCCTCTTGAAAATATTCCGAACTCGCGAGATCATGATCGTAAGTTTAATCGAAAAGTGTGCGCAATCCGTGCATTCTAGAACGAGAAGGCCGCCAGGTTGCAGTAATTGTGATAACGTTTCGATAACGGGTTCGGAGCGTTGGACATGCGCGAGGACACCTAGGCATATGATCAAATCATAACTGCCCGGCTTAAGCGGCGTGCTGAGGAAATCCTGATTGATCGCGACAACATTCCCTAGCAGTTCTGGCCGCACTTTCGATAGCGCTCTGGACAACATGGCGTCGGACAAATCGAGTAGGGTAAGTCGATTTGTTTCATTGAGAAGCGGTAACGAAATAGAGCCATCTCCGCACCCGATATCCAGTATGTTTCGAAACGTCCGACCGGCAGTGAATTCATTTACTGTTTCTTTGCGGATCTCGATGATATAACGTCGAATGTCCAGATAATTCTTAGATTCTGTGAAATACTCGCGAACCGCTTCGATCTTAGAAGAAGGTTCGTCTTCGGCCGTTTCCGTTTTGATCTCAGGCAACGCGGGAATTTGTGGCATCGTTTAACTCCTATACGCGGATTCTCTGACAAACGACTAATTCCAAATGGTCTCTCTTCTCAAGATGCGCTTCATCTGCTCGCGACGGAGATAGGCGATTGTCTGGGGATCATCCACTTGAGGTATGCCTTTCAGGTAGCCGCTGACGAATCCATAAAATAGCCCTACTGAGCCGACAAGGTATGGCCTGTGGGAAAGGCGCCGAACGCATTTTAATGTCATAAAGAGCGGATGATAACCACAAATGTAATTGGCCCTTCCGTTCTTAACGAGTCCAGCCCACCGACCTTCGGAAGTGCCTGTATATCTATGATGTACGATGTGAAGGTCTTGAAAACTCCGCGTCGTCCAGCCCAGCATATTTGCTTTTACCTCATCCATTGTGTCCCATCCAGGCGCCGGCCAAAAGCCGCCGATTTCATCCCAACAACCACGCCTGTAAATTTTCGTGGCGCCTCGCACATGAAACGCGGGACATTTCTCGAATTCCTTCACCCCATTTGTCACGTAACAGATCACGCCCCCGCCAACCCCCAGGCGCGGCTCATTTTCAAAATGCTCAAAGCATTTCTCAAAGTAATCAGGATCAAAAGATAAGTCCCCATCTAGCTTAACCAGGAAATCCCAATCGCGGAACTGAACTGCTTTATATCCCTCATTAAACGCTTCGACAACACCGCCCCCGGCTTTTCGGAATCCTCGATTTGCGCGATGAACAACATGAATCCAGGGGTATCGTCGAGCATATTCATTAACGATGTCCCCGGTTTTATCCGACGAGCCATCATTGATGATGATCCATTCCTTCGGAAGAATGGTCTGATGAACCATGCAGTCAACAGTCAACCGTATATAAGATTCTTCGTCACGAACTGGACTTATGACCACATAATTTTTGCCCAATGCGCTCATAATTTAATTTTACAGAAGATCAATCCATTCAGGTGGAAAGATGAGACGTTGTTTCCCAAAGCTAAGTATGGAACTTCTCCATTCTGAAAACTGGTCGGAAAGAAGAATTTAGGAGTACGGTAAATCACAACTGTAGGGATGTCCAATATATTTAGCTTCACGGACTTTTCCAATTTGGCGAAGCCTATCGGACCTGTTCTCCTCGTTTGTCCTCGATCCCCAATACCCAACGCATGCATGCGAGACTTTGTTTCACTTTGAAAGCCATCTCGGACTGCCTAGATTGTGTCGCCAGCCAAAGCAGTGAATATCCGCCTAAACGAATAGCCTGGTGCGTCCAGACAATGGCCAGATACGCGAATTGGGACGCAACGCCGTGGTTCTTTTTCCAATATTGAAAAACGGCTCTCTGCATTTCGACCGAGAATTTGATTGGCGCTCGGGCACTACTCGCCCCGCCGTAGTGGAACGACTCCGCCTCGGGAAAATAAACCACTTTCCAACCCGCGTCACGAAACCGTTGAGACCAGTCGAGATCATCTGCATACATGAAAAGCGAGTCGTCCATCGGTCCTACCTCGTTTAACGCTTCGCGTCGTGTCACCCAAAACCAACCATTCAGCACGTCCACCTCGGCGATGCGATCCGCCTTGAAATAAGGCATCAGAAATCCGCCGAAAATCTTTGAGTTTGGGAGCAAGTCATCGAGGGCGAATGCACGGCAAAAGCAGCGCCAAAGGGTCGGAGCCCCCATATAAGATCGACATGACTTTCCGTCAGGGCCCTGCATTTTGGGGCCGAGAAGGCCAACTCGCGAGTCTGTCTCCATATATTTTATTAAACGCTCAATACAACCATCGTATACATTAACATCGGAATTAATCAGGCAGATAAATTCTCCGGTGGTCCTGTGAATGCCTAGGTTATTTCCCCTCGCAAAGCCTAGGTTCTTCTCACTCCGGATCAATGTGACGCCAGGATACGAATCCTGCACCAATTCTGGAGTACCATCGGTCGAAGCGTTGTCCACAACTATAACTTCAGCCGTCGGGTCGTTGATGTAGGCCCCCAAGGAATCGAGACACTCGTCCACATACTTCTTCCCATTCCAAGTCACGATTACGATGGAGATTCGAATCATTATTTATCTAACTTTCTCATGTAGGAAGATCCGGGCTTAAATGGCTGGGCATTCTTCAATGGAAAAACGTTCGACCTTTGTTTGCCCGAATATAGGGATGCCGACGCAATTTGCCAGTTAACTAATCCCTCTTCGATTTGCGGTTCGGCGACCGGTGCTGCGCTCAAAATCGAGGACGTCGCTACAGAAATCATAGCCAAGAAGAGGAACCACAATGTGCGCGTCTGGTCAAAATAATCGACACCCAAAAAAACTATTATGTGGGCGAAGAGGCCAGTTCCTAGGCACCAGAAAAACCATTCCTGCCTATCGCCCTCCAATAGCTTCATACATTGTCCAATCCGGCCGAACCCGCGGCGAAGGATGAGCACGAAAAGAACTAACGTGGTTAATCCCCCCTGCAATCCTTCCGCGGCGAACTGGTTGCATTGATCCCAAGTGAAATACCCCCACTTTGAGTTGTTATTAGTTCCCCACAACCACCAATCAGAAAAGTGTCGGATGGTTTGGTCGATAAGATTAGCTCGATCCCAACCTTCTCCCCCTGCAATATTAATCCTCGTGATCACAAACCATACCGGGGCTTTCATTACCAGCGCTAGGCCTAAAACAACCAAAACGATACTCCAGCGGACCTCCTTCATGTGTTTCCGAATCGGCCAGAGGCACAATGCTAGAATTCCAGCGAGAAATCCAGTGATTGGAGTACTGGCTAGGGAGGTTACCGATATTATCGTCGACGCAGCAAGCCCGATCATTCCCCAAGACCTTGCCTTTCCACTCTTCCATAACCAGAAGAATAGAGGTAGCAAGGTGGCTCCTATGACTCCAGCAGTGATCGAATTTGCGGAAGCGCCCTGCGCCCGGACCATTCCATTGCGAATCCATGGAACGATCGCGTAACCGTTAAAATAACTAAACACATTGACCCTCGTCACATGTTCGTAGAACATGCACACTGCCAAAATAGTTGCGACAGGGACGAATACTTTCACTGTTCGGTGAACATCCTCGCCGTCTTGTAAGAAATGCCGAAATAAGAAATATGAACCGAAAGCATCTTGCCAGAAGGCAAATTGGTTTACGACAGCCCCGATTTGCCTATAAAGAAGCATGCCGGCAATCCCGCGCGCGAACGCCCACAGACAGAAGGCTTTGTCGAAACTATTGAGCCCGCCTGCGAACAGAGGCTTCCCTGTGATCAACTTCACAGACAAAAGGCGGAGCACACCCGCCAAAATAATGATGCGGATAACGTAGAAATGGAGTCCGCCCACCAATATTTGTTGCCCGGCGGGAGTCAAAAACACAACCACTAATATCGAAGCGATCGCATATTTCTTGGGCAATAGCAGCACAAAGACCACTGCGAGGAGGGTGGCAACCAGCACCACGAAGGTCATCGTACTCGAATTTGCCCCACCGCCGAATTGGAAAGTTTCTGGCAAAGGCGTAGCGCTTTCAGTTAGATTCGGAAAGTGGAAATATGTTTCCCAAAAATAATTTTGGCCACCGTCATTAATTATTTGGCTTGATATCTCAGTTCAGTGGTCGAATAAGAAAAGGATTCTTTCTTGTTTGGAATCGGCACGACTTGCATCCTTTCATACCACGGAGAGCGAGCGGCAATCGCTTCTAGATAGCGCTCTGCCCTTTGAAGAACATGACTCACCGTGGGGGCTCCCATGATTCTGTTCTGTGCCAATCGTGCTATCCACAGTTCTCGGCGCGCCCTGTGCAAAGCCCGCCGCGCTGGCGCGCGCAATTGCAAATAATCGTCGGTCACTCTCACGGTTTCGTACACTCGCTCACGCGTCTTTAGTACATTTTCTCTCAATAAGATCTCCTTTTTCAAGGCTTCCATCGCCAGGCTCCCAACCGAACCCTGATGGTAAACCACTAGAGGCTCGCGAATAAATGCGAATGGGCCCAGCAACGAAAGCCGCAACGCCAGATCTGCGTCTTCCAGGTACCGAAGTGTCTCATCAAAACCGCCCGTCTTATCCAACGCCGCCCGCCGAATCGCGACAGTCTGATTGAATAGCAAGAACCTGTCCATCAACACCTGCGGTGCGTTTAGCCATAGCCCTTCTTCTACGTGAGGGCTGAGACGCGCGTTCCGAAATGACGTTATCGCCGGTCGATCCGAGGATATCAATGTAGCATTGCATATGCAGCACGGAACGTGATTGCCGGCTTTTTCCAACAGCGCAACTTGCCGTTCGATCTTTTGTGGTAACCAGGCGTCGTCCGAATCTTGAAATGCGATAATTTCTCCCCGTGCCGTCTCCACCCCCCGGTTGCGTGCAGTTGCTGGGCCTGCGTTTTCCCGCCATACGACTCGAATGCGGCTCCCATATTCCCGGAGCCTTGCTACCGTGTCATCCGTTGAGCCATCATCAACAATAATGACCTCAATGTTTTTATACGTTTGGTCAAATACATTATCAATTGTCCGGGAAATTATGCCGGCCCTATTGTAGGTCGGGATGATGACACTTACTAACGGGTCCGTCATAAATTTGCTCCTAAGCCGTAGCGTGATGTCGTCTCTTCGCCTCGTATCCCGTGGAAACCTCGTCCGACCATTCTCCATGCAGCCAACCCGGGACGCCCGAACACCGCTGCACATTGGAATAAAATTGACTTCATCGTGATTCCATAGCGGAATTGATCGAATGAAACGCCTCGAAACGGAGTGCCATTCTCGGCGTAAACTTTACAAAGCCCTCGCACCGCGTCGGCATAGAATTCGTCCCATCGGTCGTTCCTCCCTGTTTGAACAATAAGTGAGCAAGCGATCATTCTCGCGCGGTAATAGTCGGCGCTATTTCGTCCCTTGAGGTCGAGAGAACTCGCTTTCAAATCCGACGTCCGGGAAAGACGCGTAACGACGCCCGGTATGGCCGCAAATCTGTAACGGCACGCAACTTGGACGCCTGTGAGATAGTCTTCGCTGTGCTGCAACCCGGCTCCGAATGCGTCGACCTCAATAAGTGCATCCCTCCGGATCATACTGCCCTGGAGTAAACCAAATTGAAATGGGTGCTGGACAGCAATGGAATCTTCGAAGATTTTCAGGTTCTGATCGAGATGCAGGCCAAATTTCTGATAGATCGTCTGAGTATCCCCTCGATCCTGAATGATGGATACGTCGCCGAAAATCCAGGCCACATCGGAAGGAAGGTCATTAGCCGCTTCCTTGAAAACGCGATTTCTTTCCGGAGTCCATTCGTCGTCGCTGTCCAGAAAAGCCACCCATTCGTTTCGGGCCTCTCGAACCGCAGTCTTCCGGGCGCCGGAGACGCCTGTGTTTGCCTGGCGGATCAGGCGCACCTGAGATCCAAATCGATCTTGGATCTCACCTGCTGTGCCATCCTCCGAGCCATCGTCGACGACGACGATTTCGTCCACTGGCACCGTCTGCGCACGCACGCTTTCGATGGCGCGCTGAACGTACTCGCGACGGTTGTAAGTGGGAATTAATGCAGAGACCTTCATCCGCTATTCCTTTTGGAGTGACACACTTGCGTTACACTCGTTGCCCACTAAGTGGTGCGACGGTGCAGTTTACTTCTTAGTTTCAAACCTGAGAGCCTAACAACTCCGCTTTCTTGCTTGGAATCAGTTTAGAGAACAAGTCCTTTTGTTCTTGCTTTCCAAAAATCAGCAAAAATGAAATTATACCTGTTATACACGCCTGCAGAACAATAACCGCGCAGACCGCCAGTACATTAGTAAACTCGATCTTTCGTCCCCAAAAAAACCAGATCAAGAATGCCGGTAAAGCTGGGGCAAGCATACAGCGTCCACAGAGCTTTACGTAGTACTGGAAGAGAGAAAGATTGAGCGACTTGCATACGTATGCCGGCTGGATAAGGAGTTTTGCGATCGCCATGGGCACAAGAGAACCAAGCGCAACGCCGGACATCCCGTATCGTTTTGCCCAGTAAAGACTCAAAAGGAAATTTGCCGCGCCCTCTGTTAACGTGATCCCGGCCAGAAACCTATGTTTGGAAACACCATACATATAGGACACGGACGGCAGTTGTGATACATCGCAATAAATCCCTAGAACAAGCAAAATCATTGGGAGATAAGCATCGGTATATTGCAAGCCCATCCATTTGCCAATAAACGGCTTACCATACAAAACGAGAGAAAGAGCGACTATGGTCGCGAGAGACGCCGAGGTTTTAGTCCCGAGAAGGAATACGCGTTTTATGCCGTCCAGGTCGGAGTTACCATGCAGTTGGCTAAACCAGGGCGCCAGAATTCCCACTATTGCGATCATGAGCGCAAGATAAGCCTGCGAAAGACGGCTCCCAATCGAATAATGTGTGACCGCAGCGATACTAACGAAAACCCCGACCATCCATCCATCAAGGGAAAATCGCAATAGATCGCTGACCTGAATAACCACGGCATAGCCGCTATAGTGAAACATTTCTTTTAGCTTGGCCCAACTCGCGAAGAGCATTGAAATATGCAAGCCGTGTTGAATCCTCTTCAATATCAGATAACTTACGAGGTAGCTTAAACTTTCGGTTAGGAGCGATATCCCCGCGAGTGCAATGATTCCCCCTCCGTTGCCGATGATCAAGAAGATGAGGACCGTGCGGATAATCAGAATCGCTATTGCGGCGGATGACACCAGGTCGTATCGAAGATGGGCGCTGATCGTGCCCACGAGCGCTCGCCCAGGGAAGCCGACGGCTGCGCTTGCACCTAGAACCAACAGAACGGTTCTGATTAGGAATAAGTCATCGTGGTTATGGACGAAAAACCCAGCAAGCGCCGCAACCGTCAGCGATATTAGGAAACCGATCAGTCCCAGGACTGTAAGAGCATAGAAGGACGTTGAAATCGCCCCGTTTATCGCGTTCTCATCCTTGTCCCCTAAAGACTTGGCAACGTGATATTGGACGGCCGTTACCATTCCCAAGTCCAAGAGGCCGTAGTAACCCAGAATCGCCGCGACCAACGCCCAAAAACCATAGATTCGATCACCGAGATGGTGAACGATAAACGGCATCAAAAAAAAGCCTATGAAAGTAGTGGCCACAAGGCTAAGAACTCTCAAGGCGGAGCTGTAAACAGCGACTCTGGAGCGTTTCATAAATTTGTTAGATAGGCTAATTCAACAATGCAAATTGGGGGAGATCTGGGACTAGTGGCCAGAGTTCATCGCACATGGGGAGAGCCATCGGGTCATTTGGTATTCGGCTCCTGAATGAGGAGCCGAATGCTTTTGCGGGGGCCCATCAAGTTGCGCCGCTTGATTCGGCGGAGCGGTCCACGCCCAGATACCGTCGCGCGCTCCGAAGCGCCCTTGGTCAGGCCATGTTATTGGGCGGTTGCCGTGACCCCTGTGGGTGGCTGGATTGTCGATCCGCTGTTGCTGCCGTAATTGTATGCGCCTATATCCCACGGTCCGCTTGCTGAACGCGGGGCTCCAGCCAAATCGCTGCTAAGCGCCGTGATTCCAAGGTTTGATAAATTAGCGCCCATTCCGATCGCTGGGGAAGCAGCTTGCAACATGTAATTCGAGTTTAGCCCAACGCCTGAAGGCGCATAAGTCGAAAACAATCCTTCCCTAGTTTCAGTTTTCCATGTGGCGAAAGAACTTGTGAACCCACCTTGGTACTTCCATGCGTTGCCGGTATTGGCGCCATAAACCTGGTGATCGAGCGTTCCGAACGTGATCGGACCAGTTTCTATGTCAAATAAGGTAAAGGCGTTCGTGATGAAATTATTCTCTACATTTATTCCGCCAACAGGATTCGTGGGACCGCCAAGCTGGATCGCGGTATTGTTGTCCGCAGACAATGTATTATTGAAGATATAGCAACCGCTGTCGCATTCCTCCAGGAAAATCAGCCTCCCGCTCGTATTTCCATTCCAGTACATCAAATTGTTGAAGATATGAAAGTTTGTCATTGAGGCGACTTGCTCGGCGAAAATATGGGCCGTGACGTCCAATCCGCCCCATCCTCCCATAATATTGTTGTTCACTGTTACATTGGAATACGTAGAGCTGCAGCAACCGAAAATGTGAATGCTGTTTGCGTGCCACTTGTAGGTCGTGGTATCCCAGTTGTGCATGTCGTGAGTATAGTTCCCGCTCATGGTTAAGCCGTTAAGCGAGGATGCGCCATATCCCGCGATCGCAACCATATGGCTGTTGTTATACAGTTCGTTGTTGGCGATCGTCCAATTTGAATAGGAACCGCTGCCAGTTGGGGTTAAAGTTACGCACCAACTCCCATCGTGTAGTTTGTTGTCGTGAATGTTCCAGTTGCTTCCGTTCAGAAGAGAAATGCAGCCTGTCCCGCCAACATCATTTCCACCGTTCCCGGTGGATGTGTGGATGTAGGAGGGGCCGACATTAAGGTCCCGAATTTCGATGTTGCTCCCGCTTCCGGTAATTAAACTGGTAGCCGTCGCCTGCGTAGTGCAAGCGCCCCCGGGGCAAGTGGCATCCGACGAACCGTACAACATATTCTCTATCTGTCCGTTACATGTCCCTTCGCTCGCATTCGTGGCCGTGTCCCACCCACAAGGTCGTCCTGCGCCGCCGTCAATCACAATAAAATTATTGGAACCAAGCCCTATGGCGCCATTAGCATCCTCGCCGGGGCTGATCTGGACGCTGGCTCCAGTCTCGAACAAAAGATCAATGGGACTCCCCGACGAACCGCTGCCTTGAAAGGTGAGTTCCGTCGTGATCGTTCCGCAGAGATGCACAGTCTTGCCCGGTCCGATTTGGTTGGAACCATTCCCCCAATTGGCGGAATTATTAAACCAGGTGACAGGGTATGCGTCGGCGCAGCCCGCACCGTTACTGGCTCCCGCTGAATTTTGTGCAATGTATATATTATTGGGTGTTGCAGCGTACAAGCTTGATAAGGCTCCCAATGCGATCAAAAAAAAGATACCGAAACGCACCCCGATCATCCGGCTCATCCGAGCCTTCCTTGTTTTGTACCGTTCGCTCATTTCATTCACAGTGCCTCTCCCCAATCCCCAATCTCAAGAGCGCTATCGCCATTACGCTCGTAAGGTTAACAATCCGCTCTCAGCCCAACTACTGGACCTTCGACTAGTAAGCGGACAGGGCACCATCCTGTACTTGCCTAAGGGGCTTTCCCGTTCTACTCCATTCAATTTTTATGAAAGGTCGATTTTTGCTACCGTGCTAATTAGCAGGCCAGGTGCAGCCTTTGTCTAAATATCGGTTCCTTGGCCTCGTTTGATTAGCGCTGAGTGCCAGACAATGTGCGCCTGAACATAACTCACTTGTAATCAGTATGTTTCACGGAAGTAATCCCATGTTTGGGCCGGCCTTTGCTTGAGGCTTTCATCGGGAACATCCTGTGCTTTAAGAATTTTCCGAACCGTTGTGGCCAATGCAGCCAGTCATAACCGCCCTCCAATTTCGCCCGGAGCAACGTGTGATCGTCCCAAGAGTTCATCGGGAGACGCGGCAGGCAGAAACGATTATTACCCGGTCGGGCGCGACCGATGATTGTTGAGACCCCATTCTCGAAACCATGGTTCTCCAGAACGTCAACAAGATAGCGCGTGAAGTTGCGATCTTCTTCCGGAAACGCAAACGGATAGGAGAAAGATTTAACGGGGGCGCTTAGTTTCTGTTCAATTGTTTCTTTTGAATAGCCCAACTCATAATCGATTTGCTCCGGGTCGAGCGCGCGCAGGTCTGGATGGGTCACCGTATGCGCACCGAATTGAATCCCTTCGGCATGCAATTCGCGAACTTCGCTCCAGCTCAAATAATCCGCGTCTTCGACCCGCACGGACGTGTCTCGGATGCGGTCCGTAGCCAGGAAGATCGTTGCGGTGAAACCACATTGCTTCATCACGGACATGGCATCAGTATAAAAATCACGATAACCGTCGTCAAAGGTGATCACCACCATTTTGGTAAGATCCTGGCCTGCTCCCATGGCTGCCAACATCTCCGGCAAGTCCATGGTCTTATAGCCGTTTTGGCTCATCCATTTCATTTGGCGTGCGAAGACATCCGGCGAAGTATTGATTTGGTAATAGGGGTGGGATTTTCCAAAGTCGTTATCCGAAATACTGTGATACATCAGGATTGGCACGCGCGCTTTGGCTTTCAGGCCCTTGATGCGCGCCATTGGATGACAAAGGTATAGAGTCGCCAACCGATCAAGACGAGGTGTTAAGAATCTATTGTAAGCCATTGAGATTGTCGAATTTTTAGGATAATTCGCTCTACTTTCCTACAGGGACGGGGACGGAATCACTTTTTGTCTCCCTGTGGGACTGGACGTATCGAAGGATCATTCCTGCCCGGATGCTACTCCGAACCTTCCATTCAGCCCGTGCACCCCTCATTATCGCTTTATACTCCATGCCGCTTGAAAGATCCTGTGGGGCTCCCTCGAGTCCATGTTCCATTAGTTCTTGAACTTTCCTGACGTAAAGGTCCGCTCCTGCCTCGACGCATCTCGCTGCCACAGCAAATAGATTGTCGACGGCCTGCAACTGTATCCCTGTCGTCCCAAAAATCCTTCCGCCGTCCACTTCCTTGATGCACTCGTGCACAGTGGCGCCCAGCATGTGAAGTTCTTCATTGTAGAGAGGCCAAAACGAGCAATCGCAACCGCGGTAATACGGCGAAATTCCAGTGTGCATGTTTAGAGCCAGCCTTCGGGCTAGAGAAAGAACTTTTTTTCCCACAATCCCGGTGCCATACACCAAAATCACATCAGGTTCCAACGACGCTACGGCGCGAACGCCTTCCGGGGTATTGATGCCACGAACATGTTGAAGAAGTTCAGAATGCAGAAATTCTAAGCAGCTCTCTCGACCGAGAATAGAAAGGACTGCCTCCCGACGGTTCGCACGGTCTCTCCATACCCTTCGCAAAACGGCTAGCCCCGCTCGAAACATCAGTTGCACCGTGGTATACCTGCGAAAATATTTTCGGACTTTCTCGATCGCACGGGCCGGCTTACCATGGTCTACAACAATTCCGGCTAATGGGACCTTTGCGGCGAGCATGTTTGCCACATATCGATGCTCCAGGCCGTCCCCCGTGATTACAATAATACGCATTGAATTCACGAATGCTCCCTATCGCAACCCACTCGAACCACGGCTGTTGACCCACAATCTTGTCGACGAATTTGTCCGATCAAGAAGCCCGGCGATGCCCTCTAGCATTTTTTGAAACCAAGAAATTCCGAATCGACCGCAGCCGCGGAAGAATTTCGACTTCCGCGAAGAAATCGGGATTCGTTTTAGCATGAACACTCACTCGATTCAGGCGGTGGAGATCGGTCTCAGGAGTGTTTGTGCAGCTCTCCACTAAAAATGTGGCCTCATGCCCCGAACGACGCAACTGGGTCAACAGTTCGTCGGTGAGGTCCGCCGAGGCCCCATAGGGGACGCTAAAGGCCCTCACGGGCGTGCCTGTCATGAGTTCCAGTTTCGTCTTATTTGCCAATATCTCACGCTCGAAATCATCTCCTCCGAGAGATCTGCAAAACACATGCGAATACGTGTGATTGCCAATTTCAAAACCAGCGGAAACCAACATGCGCAATTCGTCGCTGTTAACGTTAATCTGCGCCCGGCGCGCCAAATCCGAAGTATTGATCCCGGCCGCGGAAGCCAATGCGATGCGGAATTCCAGCACTGCTGTTTGCGGCAACGTCGGCAAAAACTCGCTAAAAAGTTGGTTGAGCGAATTCAGGACCAGGTCCTTACGGTCTACTACTCCCCGAGCGACGGAACGAACCAAATCAAATCCTGAAGTGTTGACGATGTAGCAAATCAAGTTGTCCAGCAAGATGTCCTCGTTGCCGACCGTAGATGCATTCACAAATACGATTGCCGGCACACCGTGTCGTTCCAATATGGGCGCAGCATCGCGGGCCACAGATGCGTATGCATCATCAAAAGTCGCTAGGATAGGCGGGCGGGAAAATTTTCTTCCTCCATATCCACTTAAGACATCTGAAAGCCCCAAGGGAGTATAATGTTGCGACAGAAATCGAATGGCGTTCTCAAATTCTTTTGTTGAAAGCGTCAAATTAAGTTCGTTTGTGAACTGGGACGGCTCGTCGGCGATGTCATGGAAAAGCACGCATCTCAGGGAATACCGGGAGCCCAAAAATTTGGCCATGCCAAAACGCAGCGGCATTCTCCACATCATTCGGCCCAGTAAATACGTGGGGCTAACATTCTGCTTCTCAATGTGTTTTTGAAGGATCATGAAGGTTCCGGTTTCTTCTAAGCGCGGTCGTGCACCGTTAGTTGCATATGGTACTGCTCATCATTGCGGATTGTCATAAGCTGTGCTTCCGCTGGCGAGCTTATGCGATGGTCTTCGGACAAGAAGTGTTCTCAACGTAATAGGTCAAGCGGCCATCCTCAATTTGCGCGAAGGCAAGACGCGCACGCTCTGAACCTGGTCCCACCACTTTCCACGTGTTGCCGGAACGCTCGACACTCATCAGGTGTCTCTCCCTCCACCAGCGCGCCACGTCTCGCGGCAATGCCTGCCAGAGGTTCGCCGATTCGCAACGTTCCGAAAGCAAGGCCAGGAGATTTTCATAGGCGAGGCGCGCCCGGCGTTCGATTACATAATCCGGATGCACAATGAACGCAGCCAGTCCGCTACTCGCAACAATGGAGTTCAGTTCTTCTTTCCAGAGGTCGAGCGAATACTTTCCGAGGATATGAAATAGGGAATAGTCCTGCGTGGTGGTTAGAGGGAGTTCGACCAGCCTGCCGGCGAAATACGGCATGACCGTGCAACATCCGCCCCTTTGCGGTTCCAGATGCGCGGCATTGGGAAATGACATGTCGTAGTCGAACTGAAATGCATCGGTCCATTCGGCATTCCGGTACATTCCGCCGGTGCGGAAACCTTCGGTGCGCCATTTTCTGGCATACTCATTAATTTTGTTCGCTCTTTCCAAAAATAACCTGTGGTTATCGAATAAATGTCCATCGTGGTTCAAATCATGGACATTCAATTCAAATCCGCGCGCGCGAATTCCATCCAGAAATGCATCCGAAACCGAATAACGTTCTTCGGGGATCACCTGGAATGAACTCTTGATGCCGTAACGTTCGTCCAACTCCATCAGGCCGCCGCAAAAAGCCCTGCCTGCCTCCTGCTCAACGTCGTGCGTCACAATGACGCAAGCCTTGTACTCGTTCGGCCAGAACCAGACGAAGGGGATTCTCCGATTGTCGTTTCTCCGCACAGACAAAGACATCAGCTCCGCGCAGACATTGTCAACCGTCTTATCGATAGGCCAGGCGGGGAACGCAATATTTCTTCGTTCCCGCAAATGAAATCGCTGGAAATGCTTGCGAATTCCAACAGAAAGGAATGGCCGCGATACGTAATACGTTCGTCTGACTAACTGTCGCGCGAACGAAAGGGTTTCCTCCGCGGCGACATATCTTTCTTTCCGGAGACTCTCAAGAATTTCGTCAATGTCGAACGGCAGCACGATTTCGTCTTCGCGCGGTTGAATAAGCGGCATGACATCGAGTAGATCGCCGTTCGGCCGTCGCGCCGATGGAGCCGCACTGCGTCCGTAACACGTGATTTGTTTTCCGAAATGAAAATACCCTGGCGTTTGGCCAAGCTCCTGGGCATGGCTGAACTTAGCAAACTCTTCTGGACACCGGTAGTAAGCTAGAAACGACGAGCTCATAAGTTTGGTCGTGAAAAGTGTCACGATTTCAGTTTATTTGCGTGCCGACAGTTCCCATTGCGATTCGTCGGCTGGGATGTCCAATCGTAAGAAAAGAATATGCTGGCAATTTGTTCCTCGAGGCCCAGCAATGGAGTCGACTTGCAGGCCGTGTGCGGCAGCCTGCCACCAGGTTTTCCGGGCCGATTGTGGCAGTCACAGCCCCTGGCCAGCATTTCTCCGATTGGCGAAGTGTAAATCATTTGACGCACGGAGGGTTGTAATTTTTTCGTAACTCCGGTACTGTGCCGCGACGAACGCCCCGCTCTTCATATGATGCGATGCGAGAATCTGAATTTCGGGCGGCTATTCGGTCTAGCCAATATGTTTATACAAAACTTTGCCGGCCGCGGACAAGACTCCGTCCGGCAGAATCGAAAAAAATCGGCGCGCGATTCCCGAATCTCCCCAGGCGTGCGCGCGTTGTTTCTTGGACCGCGGGTACCGGTAATAGGTCAGGATTCTCTTCGTAGTCCCGAACTTATCCTTGAAGGCTACCAGGCCTTCATTCTCCATTTCGGAGCGCCCGAAATCGATGCGGTCCGCGCCCGTGGCTTTGCCCTCCTCGATCAGCTTCCAAAATAGAAACGGCATGCCGCCGAGCTGGTGAAAAGCCTCATCCGAGCAACCATATTTATAAATGATGGTGGATCGGTGCCGCAACGTAAGCAGGGTGGCGATCGGAGCGCCGTTTTTCCGGGCCAATCGGATTTGAAGCGCGTCGTCCATGTGCTTGGCCAGGTTTCTGAACCAATTTATCGGTTGGGGGGGCAAGTGATGGCGGCGTCGTGTTTTCAGCAGTAGGCTGTAGAACGAATCAATGAATTCATCCGAGTGGCCCACTTCATGGGATAGCTGCTCTTTCTCCGCGCGACGTATTTTTCTCTGGATGGAGTCCTTATGCAGGTTTTTGAAAAGTTGATCGATGCCTGGACCGAGGTCGAGCTCGTGAAAATAAAAAGATTCACTGGGATGGAATACATTTTCCGGATCCTCCGGCGCCTGCATTGGCCGAAATTCCAGGTACTTGCAATGTTGCCGGTCGGATTCCTCGGCCAGGCAAGTGGATAACTGCGGGGTTTCGCCGGAATCGCCGTACAACGCATCACAGTGATCGGCAAACGGCAAGGAAACCATCCGTGTCCCCGTCAGCCAACTGCTGATGCGGCAGGCCACCAGCCCGTCAGTCAATTGTTCGTTAGCTAATGCAGACGTTAATACAAACGGCTTGTAGCCGTAGGTCTGTCGCAGTGCTTCAAGCCAGCCCCGCCGATGGAATGCCGAGGCCCTCGGATGGCGAGCAACCAGGTCGTCCCAGCGCGGATCGGAGAGTGGGTCGATGATGTTCAATCGCTGCGCCAGTCCTTCCAGGTTTGCACTGTCGAAGACGAGAGCGGCTCATCTCTACTTAACCGCTGCCGATACCCCCGTCGAGGCGGGCGCTTCGGCGATCGCTTGTTCGACGGCGTCACACAGCGCATGCCCCACCAGAATATGGCACTCTTGAATGCGCGGCGTGTCGTTTGACGGCGCCGCGATCAGCACATCGACGAGCTCGCGCATGCGCCCGCCGGCGGCTCCGGTAAGCCCGACGGTAAAAAGGCCGAGTTTGCGGGCCGCGGAGAGGGCTTCGAGGACGCTCCGGGAATTCCCGGAAGTGCTGATGCCGACGGCCACGTCGCCTGGGGCGGCGAGAGCCTGAAGCTGCCGCGAAAAAACATGCTCGTAGCCGTAATCGTTGGCGATGGCCGTCAGGGCGGAAGTGTTGGTATCGAGCGCCACGGCCGGCATGGGACGGCGCTCGCGCAAGTAGCGTCCGAGAAATTCGGCCGCGAGGTGTTGCGCGTCCGCGGCGCTGCCGCCGTTTCCAAAGAAAAGGGCTTTGTGGCCCCCGCGATAGGCAGAGATGAGCGCGTCAGCAGCCGCGGTCATCGCGGGAAGACACGCTTCGATGAGGCGCGTGTGGACCTCGACGCTGCTTTCCAGGTTCCTGCGAAGAATGTTGTCCGTCATGCTCCCTTCGCCTTGAACAATGCTTTCCCTCTGCCACTTTACGGCGATCTGCCGCTCACATCTAGCGATCCGGCGCAGCCCGGCTAACGCGCCATTTCAACGCGCAGACAGCGCAGAATTTCCTGTGCGACGCGGACCTGCTGTTCGGCGCGCAATGTCGGGAACATTGGCAACGACACAATCTCAGACGCCACTTTTTCCGAGACCGGGAAATCGCCCTGCCGGTAGTTCAAATAGTCGTAGGCTTTTTGCATGTGCAGCGGAATCGGATAGTGAATCCCCGTGGCGATGCCCGCTTCTTTAAGGTGTTTGATCAATCCGTCGCGGTCGTTCGTGCGGATGACATACAGGTGATACACCGCGCGTGACCAGGCCGGTTCGTGTGGCCGGGTAATGCTCCCCTCGGCGGCCTCCAGCAACTGGTTATATTCCGCGGCACGTTCGCGCCGCGCTGCATTCCACTTGGCCAGGTGAGGCAGCTTCACGTGCAAGAACCCGGCCTGGATGGCGTCAAGCCTGCCGTTGTAGCCTTCCACATCATGGTAATACTTTTTGGCCTGACCATGATCGCGGAGCACCTTCACTTTGCCCGCCAGCTTGGCGTCGTTCGTCGTGACCGCTCCGGCCTCTCCGCACGCTCCCAGATTTTTACCGGGGTAGAAACTGAATGCGGCGGCACGTCCCATCGTGCCCGCCTTCATCCACCGATTATTCTTTTTTGAAAAATATTCGGCGCCGTGAGCCTGGCATGCATCTTCAATCACGACCAGTCCGTACTGTTCCGCAAGGCCCAGAATCGCGTCCATGTCCGCCATCTGGCCGTACAAGTGGACGGGAATGATGCCGCCGACGCGGCGACCGCTGCGACGGCTGATCAATTTTCCGGCGGGATCCGTGGAGCAGTGCTTTTCGAGATATTCGCGAAGCCGCTCCGGGCTCATGTTGTATGTCTTCTCGTCGACGTCGATAAATTCAGGATGCGCCCCAGCTTGCGAAATAGCTTCGCTCGTGGCGATGAAAGTGTGCGGCACGGTGACAACGACGTCGCCCGGTTGAATGCCTGCACCCATAATGGCGAATCGCAACGCATCGGTGCCGCTGCTGACGGCCACCGAGTAGTCGGCCGAGCAGAAATCGGCAAACGCTTTTTCAAAATCCTCCACCATCGGCCCGCCGATGAAACCCGCGGTGCGCAATCCTTGCTGGAAAACCTTGGTCAGTTCCTGTTCCAATTCCACGTGAGGGGTAATCAAATCCAGAAACGGAATGTCACTTCCACTGCTCTTTGCTGTGGTCACTTTATGGCCTCCACTGCGGATTCGATCTTGCGAAACACTTTTGCGGGATTTCCGCCGACAATGCAATTTGCCGGTACGTCCTTGGTGACGACACTGCCCGCGCCGACGATTGCATTCTCTCCAATCGTTACATTGGCGAGGATGGTCGCGCCCGTCCCGATGGACGCTCCGTTCTTTATGATGGTCCGCTCGACTTTCCAGTCGGCTTCGGTTTGCAGTTGCCCGTTTGCAGTCGCGCGCGGATAAATGTCGTTGATAAACATCACCCCGTGCCCGATGAAGACGTTGTCCTCAATGGTCACGCCCTCACAGATGAACGTGTGGCTCGAAATCTTGCACTGGCGGCCCACCGACGCGTTCTTTTGAATTTCCACGAACGCTCCGATTTTTGTGTCGTCACCGATTTCGCACCCGTACAGGTTGATGAACTTGGACAGCTTTACTCCCTTGCCGAGTTTTACATCTGGGGCAATGCTGCAGTATTCGTTCACAGGCGCACCAGCTCTCCTCTTTTTTTGATGGACCGTTCGGCGGCCTCCAGCATGCGCACGACTCGCAGGCCGGCGTGGCCGTCGTTGAAAGGCGTCTTGTTATGGAGAATGCAGTCGACGAAATAATCCAACTCGACGCGCAGGGCTTCCAGCTGTTCGATCTGCGGCGCCCACATGTCGCCGGAACGGTAATTCACCAGCAGTTCGCGAACTTTATCGCCGGAAGTGATCTTGACGCCCTTGTCGTATACGCGAATTTTTTCGTCGGCGACCAGATCGTTCCACACCAGCATTTTCTTCTGCCCGCCAATCATGGTCATGCGGATCTTGACGGGAGAGAGCCAGTTCACATTGATGTGCGCGATCACGTTGTTCGGGAAATAGATGGTCATGAAGGCTACATCTTCGACATCGTTCAGGTGGGATTCGCCGGTAGCAACAATCGCTTCGGGCTCGCCCTCGATCAGGTGGTCCATGATTGCGAGGTCGTGCGGGGCCAAATCCCAGATTACGCTCACGTCATGCTGAAACAGCCCCAGGTTCACCCGCAGGGAATCGTAGTAATACAAATTGCCGAGCGCGCCGCTCTCGGTTAACTCGCGTATCTTGCGTACCGCGCCGGTGAACAAAAAGGTGTGATCCACCATGATTTTCAATTTCTTGCGGGCCGCCAGATTGATCAGTTCCTCGGCCTGTTCGGAAGTGGAAGTGAATGGTTTTTCGACGAACACATGCTTGCCGTTTTCCAGAGCGGCTTTGGCGAGCTTATAATGAGTCCAAACCGGAGTCACGATCGCGATGGCGTCAATCCTCGGCGATTTGAGAACTTCCTCGGGGTCGGTGGTCATCTCCAAGCCGGGATAGGTCTTCCTCGCGCGCGCAATCGCACTTGGATTCATGTCACATAACATTTCAACGCGCGTGTGCTCCACCGCATGGAAATTCCGAACCACGTTTGGACCCCAGTACCCGTAACCGATCACACCGACTCGAATCATTTGTGATTTCGCGCCGCTGGGGCTGTCGTTGGAGTTACCGTTAGAGTTGCCGTTTTGACTCATAGTTTCTCCCGACCGTTTGCGAAGAGCCCGTTTCCGAAATCGAAAATCAGAAAGAGCGCCTCAGTAAAAATTCAGACGTTGGCTACGCCGACCTCGGATAATTCCTCGGCTGCTTCGCCCGGCGTCGTCCTAGGAAATTGCAGCGGAGTGATGCGCGACCGGTCGATTTCGAGCGCCACGGACCGACGAAGCAAAGTCACGGAAATGACGACGCGGTGGCTTCCTTTAAAGCTCGCCAAAATCCCTTCCATTCCATCCATTGCGTCGCCATCTATGCGAACCCGCTCGCCGATCTCAACGTAGGGCCACGGCTCCATGTGGATGCCCGTCCGCATAGCCGCCTGGATGGAGAGCATCTCGGAATCCTCTACCGCAGCTGGTGTCCTGCCCACTCCTACTACCGAAAGAACCCCGGGCGTGATTAGCACTGGAAGGCGATCGTGGACGTCAAAACGACAAAAAACGTATCCAGGAAATAGGGGCAACTCGACGGCTTTAATCCGGTCCGACCATTTGCGCTTGGTATCGTAGGTTGGCAGGAGCGTTTCCAGGCCTTTGCCCCGCAGCAATTTAGCCGCGGTGCCCTCCCATCGGGATCGAATCTGAAGCGCGTACCAGCTAAAGCTGTTCATTGGCTCGGTCATGACGATGTCAATTCGCCCTGTGTTACAGTTCAGCCCCTCGTACCACGAAGGGACAAGCTACCGCCACAAACTCCCATCGTAGTCCTCAACTGCTCACGGAAGCAATGGCAATCAGGCTTCCAAAGCATACGCTGGTCTAATGAATAACCCTTGAATTGGGAACTTCGTAACGCATTGATTATAATACTCTTATTAACGCAAAATAATTTCTGGCAAGTTCCATTCCGTGTCACATCGCCGAGTTGGGAGAAAACGAAGAAAATTCTTTCCACAATGTACCTATGGCCTTCCAGGGACGCCGAAGGGCTGAAGGAACGGGCTCGACCTTCAGCTTGAGGCGATAGCGTTTAGTTAACTGATTTATAATGAGTGGCTTGGTTCAAGTCCGACGATCTTGCGCACGCAATACCGCCCCGTGCGGACTCATTTGAGCCGAAGAGGATGCCTCTACGCCGGTCTCGGAGTCTGAAGGATTGTAATCTGCGCCGGACTTGGATATTGGATAAATAAATTCGAGAATGGCGGGTACAGGAAAAAGAAATAAGGCCAGAAAAGGCAGAAGTAGAATGTTAGGAAGCCGGGATAGTAGCCGAGACCTGCGCCGAATCAACGCTCTCCGCGCCGCTGTGCCCCACGGATTTTACCATATAGTAATAGGTGAGTCCCGGCTGAACATTGAAATCGGTGTAGGAATCCGCCGACACAACACCCGCGTCCAGTTTCTTAAACGGCCCATCAGAATTTTCGGACCGGTAAACGTGATACCCGGTCACGGGGGAAACGCTCGGATGCCATGCCAGCACCACGGAAGGCGCAACGCTTTGCGCGCCATCCCCGGAAAGAGAGATGGTCGCTGGCGAATTTTTGGCATTGCTGAGCACCGACACGCTACCCGACAACTTGCCAATGACTGCGGGATTGAAGATTGCGTCCAATGTTGCGGATTGTCCGGGGGCCAAAATCAAGCCATCCGAAACGCCGCTGGTGGAATAATGAGCTCCCGAAATGCTGACTTTCGACACGGTGACATTGGAATTGCCCGCGTTCGTCAGAGTGACGCTTAATTGCTTGCTTTTTCCGACGGCAACGTTTCCGAAGTTCAAACTGGGGTTGCTCGTGGCGAGGAATGCGGTGGCAGACATTCCGATTCCGCTCAAGGAGACTGTGCTCGCGAAGCTGGAATCGGCACTCGAGACGGAAACATTGCCCGACAAAATGCCCGGCGTTTTGGGTGAAAAAACGAGATTAAAGTTAGACTGGCTCCCCGCTACAATTGTTAAGGGAAGAGAAATTCCCGAGATCTTAATTCCAGTCGCACTCGTGCTTACCTGCGTAATCGTAAGATTCGCTCCGCCGTTGTTCGCAATCGTGACGGATTGAGAACCCGTGCTGCCTATGGGCACGTCGCCAAAGCTGATCGACGCCGGCTCGACGGAAATGGAAGCGGGTGTGCCTGGTATGTTCTGGCTTGAGGCAACTTTTGGACCGCTGGCTATTCCGGTGCAGCCCGAGATGGAGAGGATTGCGAATAGCGCAAAAAGCAAGAGGGCAAAGGGAATCGCTGTGTCTTCCGGAAAGCGCGGATACGTCGCTGCTTTTCTCGCGCTGCTGAAGCTTTTACCCCTCTCTGAGCTCTTCATCGCCCTCGATTGTCAATTGTGGATCGCGATGAAACTACTGGCCCAAAGGACATTTAAAGTACAGGGGAGTGAACCTGCCCTTCACACACTTGGAGGGAAGCGCGGACCTCGCGCCGATTGCGCTGTACGGTCCGCCAAATCCGGTTCGGCTGCTTCCCGCCCCGATCTATGGGACGGTAGCGGAAACTTCGCTCGAGTAGGCGCTTTCAACGCCACTCGAATCTACGGAAGTGACAACGTAATAATAGGTTTGCGCGGCCTGAACCGCTGTGTCCGCATACGATCTTGCCGCGTCCAGCGTGGAATTCAACATCGTGTAGGGCCCCCCGCTCACCGGGGATCTGAACACGTCGTACCCGGAAACGACGGAGGCACTCGCCGTCCAGGTCAGCGTTACCGAATGCGATGCCGCTTGGACGCCGGTCCCGGACAGCGTAATGGACGACGAAGAATTGGCAGCATTGCTTGTCACGGTGACATTGCCCTGGATAAGTCCAGTTCCCGCTGGAGAGAAAGTAACATTCAGAGTCGCCGTATGTCCGGACGTCACAATCTGCCCCGACTGAATTCCGCCGGCCGTGTATCCGGCTCCGGATATCGTCACTCTCGAGATCGTGACGCTTGAATTTCCCACATTTGTAAAGACCACGGGCAAGATTTTATAGCTGCCGATGTTGACACTCGAAAAAGCGAGGCTCGTCGCGCTGAGATTGAGTTTGGATGGGGCGGTATTTACGGTAAGCATCGCTGCGTTACTAACCAGGGTTCCCGTGTTATCGGTCACGACCACTGTAAACAGGGTGCCATTATCCGAGGTCGTCGTCGCCGGCGTGGTGTACGAAGCTGCAGTGGCACCACTCATGGCCGTCCCGCCCTTTTTCCACTGGTACGTAAGCGCCCCAGTTCCCGTCGCCACGACCGAAAAAGTTGCGGTTTGTCCTACGACGACACTCTCGCTCACTGGCTCCGAGCTAATGGCGAGCGTAGTCATTCCTGTTCCGCTGAGGGGTATTGCAAGGGTAGCATCCGTCGCATCGCTCACTATCGTAATAGCCCCGGAAATGCTTCCAGCGCCCGTCGGAGCAAATTGGACCTGGAAATCGTGAGTCAGGCCGGCGGCGATGGAAATCGAGGGCATGCCTCCCAAAACGCTGAAACCTGTGCCAGTGACCGTTGCCTGGGAGATCGTGACCGTCGCTGTGCCGGTATTGCTCAGCGTCAAGGTCTGAGGGCTGCTCGATCCCGCGGCAACATTTCCAAAATTCAAGGTGGTAGCGCTTGCGGCAAGTGTTCCAGATGAGGCCGTTGTTGAGCCGGATTTTGCCGGAATGGTTCCGGCACCCGTCAAACCAGTGCAACCGGAGATCGTTAGGAACATTGAACTTGCAAGAATCAGGGCGAATATGCCGAGCGGTAACCGGTGGTTGGGAGCCTGTCGAAGTTGGAAACCGTGTTTCGAATGATCATTCATGGCGAACTCAGCTTAGAATTCGCGGTGGAAAGCCCTCTACTGGTCCGGCGAACCAAGTTGGGCCAGTTGCCGGCGCTGTACGAGAGAACACCCGCTGATGTTCCGATCCGGCAGGTACAGTGGTCTTAGCTAGGGGCGAGAGGGGCTCGTGACCGTGGGGATAAATCTTTCAATGTCAATAAGATCAATAGGGATCGACGGGGTAGGAAACGAACAGGGAGTCAGCGGAGCGTTTGCCGCGGGGACTTGCGATGCTGTGCTAGACTCATGTCCATTGAGGTATTGCGATTTGATGCGGGAATCATGACAACTCAGGAGCCTCCGCACCGGCAAGCCTTTGCAGAGTGGTCGAATCGAATCCTTCTCCTTTCCCTCTTGGGCATTTTTTATCTCACTCTATTTCCCTTCCGGTTTAGTTTTGCCCCCACACTGGTGTTCCATAGATATCCATTTCTATTGGGGATGACAGGGAAACGCCAGTCGCACATGGATGTTTTTCTGAACGTGCTCCTGTTTGTTCCATTTGGATTTGGGGTGTGCGCCAAATTGTGCAAGCGGGGCACTGGCCGATGGACTGCCTTTCTGCTGGCGCTAGGCATTGGTGCTGCTGCCTCCTACGCGGTTGAATTCTTGCAGTTCTACATTCCGCCGCGGGATTCGGGCTGGAACGATGTGGTTACCAATACGGCGGGATCGGTCGCGGGATTCTTTCTGTTTGAGCTGTGCGGTGGCGCTGTGCTTAACGAGCTGTCCAAATGGGAAGACTCATTTACGGCCTGGCTAACGCCTGGTCGGGCCGCGTTCTTGATTGGCGCATACTTTGCGCTGTGCTTTGGTATTTCGGTTCGTTTGCAAACAGAAACCCGTTTGATCGACTGGAATCCCCAATACAACCTTTTCGTTGGAAACGACGCCACAGGGCGGAACCCATGGAGGGGGCAAGTCCTACTTTTGCAACTCTGGAGCCGCGCGCTTTCGGAACCAACAATTCGAGCAATAGCTGGACGAGAACCTGCGCAGGATACGAGCGCCGGATTGCTGGGATCGTATGACGTTATGGGCCCGCCGCCAATCCGTTCTGAAAGTGATTCTTTGCCGCCACTTGGCCAGACTCCAGAGCAGCCACAATGGGCGAACGACCGGGCATCCGAACTCGACGGCAGGTCCTGGCTGCGCACTCAAATCCCGCCTGAAAACCTCACGCGAGCGATCCAGAAAACCAGCCAGTTCACGGTCCATGTGGTCTGTGCACCCTTTGCAACAGAGAACGCGAAGGGCCATATCGTGTCGCTGTCGGAACCGGCCGATTATGCGAATTTTCAGCTGTGGCAGGAAGGCACGAATCTGCTGCTTTGGTTTCGCAATCCCTTGACGGAGACGCCTTCCGCGCTCGTCTGGACCGTGCCCGATGTGTTTGAGGCCGGGAAAGTTCGGGACATCGCTGTTACGTATGACGGGTCCGATGCATTCATTTATCTGGACGGAAATCCCGTGGCGCCGACTTACCGCCTTAGTCCCGGCGCAAGTCTGCTTCTCCGCCGCATTATCATCAAGACCGCCGATCTGCAGGCTTGCGTGATTGTGTACGACACGCTCGTCTTTTTGCCGGCGGGATTATTGATCGGAGTGGCAACCAGGAAAACGTCCGTTAAAAAAATCTCCCGCCTCTGGGTGGTTGTCCTTGGGGGAATTCTTCCGGCGGTGCTGCTTGAAATTCTTTTGGCCCTAGTCAGCGGACGAAGAATCTGGGTTGGGAATATCGCGCTGTCGTTGCTTTTTGGATTGGCGGGGATTCTATTGATCAATGCCGACCGGCGCTTCAAAGTTTCTCCCCGCGCCGGTTGAACTTTCGCCCAACGCAAGGAATTTGTCATGCATCCTCCCGTGGCACCGATGTCTCGCCGGCGATTTTTCAGTTCTCGACACTGCAAAAAAAGACACCAGCGAGACGCCGGCGCCACGAAAATCTGACTTGTTTCGTAATTTGGATGAATTAGGTTTCGTTGATCGGAGTCGGCGTGAGAAAGGGAGTAACGGGCTCAGCTGGAAACCGTGGCGGCCATTCCCCATTTTTGGCGAATCGAGGCGTCGAGCCTGCGGAACACAACGCCGTCAACGATGTATCCGAGCAAGGCGATCAGGATCATGACAGCAACAACGAGATTGATGTCATTCAAATCGCGGCCGGTCATCAGAAGCTGGCCGAGTCCGAGCGAAATGTAAATCATTTCGCCGGTGATCAGCGAGCGCCACGCAAATGCCCAGCCCTGCCTCAATCCGTCGAGCAGATAGGGCAGGCTTGCGGGCAGCAGCACGTGCCAGAACATCTGCGGGCCCCTGGCGCCCAAATTACGGCCGGCCATGGACAGGATGCGCGGCACATTGTCGAATCCCGCTTTGGTCGATTGCGTAACCGCCAGCAGGGACCCTGTGATTGTTACGAAGATAATCGCTGTTTCAGTTAATCCGAACCAGAGCAGGGCGAGCGGCACCCAGCAAGCGCTGGGGAGACTTTGCAGGCTGAGGATCACGCGCCCCAGCGTGTCTTCCAGGAATTGATTGGAAGCCAGAATCATGCCGAGAAAAATTCCAAGAACCACGGAGATGGCGTAACCGACGACCACGCGGCGCAAGCTCACCCCGATGCCGATCAACAGGCTATGATCCTTAATTCCGTCGTATAGCGACAGCGCGACGCCGTGTGGCGTGGGGAAGAGATAGGGCGGCCAGATTTTTCCGAGCGCGAGCGCTTCCCAAAGCAAGAGCGCGCCGCCGGCAAAAATGATTTGATTAACGCTTTTCTTCACGGGAATACTCCGCGTTGAAGGAACGGTCAATCTCTTCGCGGAGCTGTCCGAGAATTTCCTTGGACATGGAGGCAACGTCGGAGTCCTCGACGTGTCGCGGGCGCTGGAGATCGATCTGAAATTGTTTTTTGATGCGGCCGGGCCGGAAACTCATCAGCAGCACGCGGTCGCCGAGGCGCACGGCTTCGCGGACGTTGTGCGTGACGAAAACGATGGTCGGCGCGGTTTCTTTCCAAATGCGTTCCAGCTCATCGTGCAGCATGTCGCGCGTCTGCGCGTCCAGAGCGGCAAAGGGTTCGTCCATCAGCAGAATTTTCGGGCGGATGGCGAGCGAACGCGCCAGCGCCACGCGCTGCTTCATTCCTCCGGAAAGCTGATGAATGTAGTGATCCTCAAAATGAGAGAGGTGAACCATGCGCAGGAAAATCCGCGCGCGGTCCCGTCTTTCGATTTTCGATACGCCGGCCATCTTCAGGCCGAACTCCACGTTTTGCCTGACCGTCAGCCACGGAAAAAGACCCAATTCCTGGAAGAGCAAAATGCGATCCGTGCCGGGACCTTTGACCGGTTCGCCGTCTACCGTGATTTCTCCTGTGGTGGGGCGGTCGAGGCCGGCCAGCAGATGAAGAAGAGTTGATTTTCCGCAGCCCGAAGGGCCGACGATGCAGACGAACTCGCCCTGCTCGATTTCGAGGTCAATGTTTTGCAGCGCGGGAGTGAAGGAACCTCGCGAGTTGGCGTAGCTTCGGAAAACGCCGCTCAGCGCGATGCTTTCTTTTCGCGCTGGCCGGGCCGTTTGCCGCGGGTCGGAATCCACAGGCGGCATTTTATCGGATTTCGGCGGCTTCGGGAGCGCATCGTTTCCGATTGGTTCGCGGTTTCCGCCGATCGACCGGTTGAACAAGTCGATCACGTAGTTCGTCATGGGATGGGTCTCGCCTTCTTTTCGCGCAGCACTTCATTCAACAGTGCCAGGTCAAATAGTCCGGAAAGGTCGGGTTGCGTTCTGCCAAGAAAACCCTCGTCAAACGCCTGCTGCGTGGACTTGAGCATCGACGCGCGCAGCGGGTCGTACGTAGCGGCCATCCGGGAAAACGCGTCGTCGAGAACCGCGGGCGCCAGGGGCTTTCCGGTTTCCTTCTGCAATTGCTGGTTCATGATTTGCTTGGCCTGCGCAGGATTTTTGTTGATCCAATCCGTAAGCTCCACGTGAGCGCGCAGAAAATTTTTCACGAGGTCGGGATGTTCCTTCAGGAATTTGGGGCGAACGATGAGGTCCGTGATGTCGAACTCGTGATTCGGCCAGAGGTCGCGCTCATCAAGGAAAATTCGGCCGCCGGCTTCATGAACGAGGCGCGCCGCCCACGGTTCGGGCACCCAGGCCGCGTCGATCTGTCCTTTTAAAAAGAGCGTGAACTGGTCGGCGTTGGTGACGGGAAGGACCTGAACATCACCGCCTTTTTCCCGCGGCTTCAGGCCGTTGGCGCGCAGCCACGCGCGCAGCGCCACGTCCTGCGAATTGCCCTGCTGCGGTGTTGCGACTTTCTTTCCGTGAAAATCGGAAGCCTGCTGAATCCCCGCGCCCTGGCGCACGACGAGCGAAGCGCCGCCGCTCGCCGCTCCGGCGATCACGCGAACCGCGTCGCCCTGCGATCGGACATAACCGGTCACTGTGGGATTCGGGCCGACATACGTGAGGTCGATCGCATTGGCAAACAACGCTTCGATCGCGGACGGGCCGGCGTTGAACGCTTTCCATTCGATCTGCACGCCCGGTCCGAGAGCCTTCTCAAACTGGCCGCCCGCGCGTCCGACGAGCGCCTGGGCGTGCGTAATATTCGGGAAATAGCCAATGCGCACGATGACGGGCTTTTGTTGGGCGCTGATCGTTGAGGAGGAGAAAAACAGGATTGCCAGCAAGATACTCGACGGCCAAATTCCCCCGAGCCTTGTGGCAGCAAACCGTCGAGTTTTCGAGGCACTTGTCACTAAGAATCCCCGGCCTATGTCATCCCAAAATGAAAATCCCACCGCCAGTAATGTTCCGGCGGTGGGATTCTAGAATTGCTCGCTATGATTCTAGAGTATTTAGCTCCCGGCGCCAGAAGACGCAGCCATACAGCAGGTACAACAGAGGCAGGCCTGCTTGGTCTTCTGGACGTCGTAATTCACGGAAAACATTATGTCGCGATACCGCCCGAAAGTCAATGCCGCGTCCTTGAAAGTGGGCAAGTGAGCAATTGCGGGTAGTTTTTTATTGAAAATTGGAGGCGCGGGGCGGGATCGAACCGCCGATAAAGGTTTTGCAGACCTTTGCCTTACCACTTGGCGACCGCGCCTCGGCGTAAACATATTCTACCAGATGATCCCTTGAATCGTCTTCGTCCCGGCAAGAGCAGTTGAAAAAAATCGAGAGGGGTGACGTTCCACCCCTCTCGAAGTTGCCAGGCCTATTTCGCCGGATTCGCTGGTTAGAACGCGAGCTTCAAACCGAGTTGCATCCCGCGCGCGCCTCCCGAACCGATCTGCGGACTGCCGGCAGCGACGTCGGCCGTGGCACACCCGCAGCCGAAAATTCCGCCGCCGTTCGCGCCCACCGAGGGGTCATTGCCCACACCATAGCCGTTCGCTCCACCGTACGGATTGGCGGAAATGGGGTGATTAAACAAGTTGAAAATCTCGGCCCTGAACTGGGCGCTGTATCGCTCCTTGAACGTGAAGATCTTGAACACGGAGAAATCCACGTCCTTGAAGCCTGAATCGCGGAAGATGTTCCGGCCGATATTGCCATACGTCCCGTTGGCGGGAGGGGTGATGACTGAGTTTCCTGATACGTAGCAGCCATTGCCCAGGAGATTAGCGTTAGCCGAAGGCCCGGCTGCGGCGACACACTGGTTCCACATGGCTGCGGATTGGGGGTCGGTGAAAAAGGTCGTGTTGCTGTTGATGCCGCTGGTTATGCCGCAACCGTTGTGGCCGCCGCTGGTGCAGTACGGAATGCCATTTGGACCGGAGTTGAAAGCGGAGGCGGGCCCGGTGATATTCCAGCGGCACGTGAAGTCCGCGACGCCGGTGGTACCGTTGCCCTCGCAGAAAGAGTTATTCGAGTCGTACGACTGCCACGGCTGGGCGGTCTGAACGGTCACAATGGAGTTGAGCTTCCAGCCTTCGAGCAACTGGCCATAGCCTTTGATCCCGGGCACGTCGTAAGTGACCGTGAACGTAAAGCGCTGGCGGATGTCGAAGTCGCTGTTGCCGTACTCCCCCGCCACATTCTGGCTATTCTGTGGGAGGTATCCAGTGCGATTCAGGGTCCCGGTGTCGAGACCATGACCGTATGTGTACCCGGCGATGAAAGACACCCCGTGGGAAATCCGTTTGGTCAGGCTGGCCTGGAAGCTGTTGTAATTGGAATGGCCATCGTTTGACTCCTGGATGATCCACTGCAAGTAGGGGTATTGTGTCGCGTCGCCATACGGACGACCGGTGAGATTTGTCGCAGTGGGGAGTGCGCCCGCGGGAATCTGATTGATGTCGCGAAAACCAGTCAGTCTTGAGCCTCGATTGCCGACATAGCCGACCTCCAACGAAAGATTGTTGCCGAAGGAGTGCTGGATGCCGAGGCTGTAACTCGTGATGTAGGGCGTGGTGAGATTCGGATCCACCGCCATGATGTTGCACGGGCTTGCGTTGGTATAGGACGTGGCCCCAACAGTGTACTTTGCTCCATCGCCACACAGAGTAGCAGGGGCCCCAAAGACCTTACCGTTCCAGTTGAGCTGACCCCCCGTGAAAGACGCTGACTGGAGGTTGATCGACCCACCAGCGGTCGGGCAACCGGCCGCCACAGCCTGGCACATGCCCGTCTGGAGTATTGCTCCCGTAGGCACGGCGGGAAGGGCGACCGAGGTTGCCCCGGGGGCCGTGAACCCGTTTTGGTTCAAGAATGTGACCGCAGTGATGAACGAGTAATTGATACTGAACCCGCCCCGGACCACAGTCGTTCCCTTGCCGCTGACATCCCAGGCAAAACCAACGCGAGGCGAGAAGTCTCTGGGATCTGCTTTGTAGAGGGAGCCGCCTACAGGCTGCTGAATCAATCCCTTCGTCGGATCGAAGTTGCCCCACAGGCCGTTGACCTCATGGATCGGCGATACGTAGGAATAGCGCAAGCCCAGATTGACAGTCAATTTCGAGGTGGCGCGCCAGTCATCCTGGACGAACCCAGCAAACGAGTTCCACTTCTCCTCGCGGTTCGCAGCGCCGGAGAGCAGATTTCCTCCCGACGGAAATCCGGCGAAGAAATCTTCGAGTGGGCAGGATGCTGTACCGCCCTTACAGTTGGTGATCCCTAGCGCTGTGGTTTTGTTGCCTTTGAAAGCGATCAGCCCTCGACCTGTGTCCGGGATAGCGTTCGTGACGTCGATGATTGCGAACTCGGCGCCAAACTTCAAGGTGTGCTTGCCCATCAAGTACGAGACATTATCCTGGATATCATAGTACGAGTTGGCCCAATTCTGGGGTCGGTTATGCCAACTGCCCAGTTTCTCAAAACCCGAGAGGTTGATGTTGGGCAACCCAGGAAATTGCGCGCCTGTGTTAATGGGGTAGCCGGCGCTCGTGCCATCGGCCATTTTGGTGCCATCATCGGTTAAGAAAGTGAACCAAACGCGGTCGTAGCCAAACCTGACATCGTTCACCAAGCTGGAATTGACGGCGTAGACCCAGTCGGCGCCGCCCGTGTACGTCCGGTCCAGATTTGTGTCCCGGAAGAGTGGATTCACGAACGGATGATCCATCCCGTCGCCAGTGTAGTTGCCGATGAACAACATGCCATTGAGCGAGTTCTTATCGTTGATGTGGTAGTCGATTTTCGCTATGCCGTTGTCGGTTACATTGGTGTTGGGGAAAGTGGCGATGAAGCTCGTACCGCCCGAGGTGTTCTGGGGCCAGGAGTAGGAGGGGGGGATGCACGTGAAGCTCGATGCCAGCGGCAGGGTTTGTCCAATAGCGTTCGGACAAGCCAATGCCAAGCTGACCGGACTCACCGTCACACCTGCCGCATTCACGGCGTTGATTGCATCCACCATGCTTGTTTTCGCACTCCCGGTTGAATTGGTTTCGGGAACGCCGCCGGTGACGATCGCGTTGCCGATAAGAGAACGCAGGCCCTCGTAGCCAGCGAAGAAGAAAAGCTTGTCTTTCTTGATTGGACCGCCCATCACGCCGCCAAACTGTTTCAACTGTACCGGCGTCTTCGCACAGGCACCTGCTGTAAGAGGATTGGCGCAACTGGCGGGGCCAGACGCCACAGTCGGGTCAAACAAGTTGCGGGCGTCCCAAGCGGCGCTGCGGTAAAACCCGTAAGCCGTGCCGTGGAATTGATTGGTACCCGATTTGACTCCTACGTTCACGACCGCGCCGGGCTTCCAGCCGTACTCCGCCTTAGGAGTTATCTCCGTGTTGAATTCCTGGATGGCGTCGACGGGCAGGATCGTTGCTCCATCGGAGAATGGACTCGGCATGTTAAGAATGGGACGAGCGTCATACATGTTCGTGTTGATAACGCCATCGACCATCCAAACGGTTTCATCGGGACGGATTCCATTGGTGCTCTGAGTCCACGGTCCGCCGCCTGGTTGTACCATCACGCCCGGGCGCAGGCTCACGAGGTTCTGATAGTTGCGGCCATTTAGAGGCATATCGTTGAGGTCGGCGTTGTTGATGGTGCCGCCCAGAGTGGCGTTCGTGGTTTCCACGAGAGGAACCGATTCAGTGACCGTGACGGTCTGTTCCTGCTCACCCGGCTGGACAATTAAATCCACTCGAATTTCTTGACCAACCCCTAGGTCTACGTTTTGCCGTTCGAGCTTCTTGAAGCCTTTGGCCTCGACACGAACCGTATACGTGCTAGGAGTCAGGTTGGGAGCGTTATACTCCCCGGCATCGTCGGTGGTCAGGACTTTGGACACCCCTCTTTGCGTATCCATGAGGGATATCGTAGCGCCCGCCACGACGCCGCCGCTTTGGTCCGTGACGGTTCCCAGGATACGTCCGAAGCTGCCCTGCGAAAACGCGGGCAAACAAAGTAGAAGAACTCCCATCGTGGCGGTTAAAAATTTGATGGTGATTTCACACCAGCCACTCGTGGAAGCTTTACTCGTCGAATTTAGGGAATTCATTTTTCTGGACCTCTCGCTTTGAAGGATTGAATTCTAAATCGGGCCCCAGTCCCCTACCCCTTCACACCCCAACTGCCTGTGCATAAAAAATGGCCGAGAAACTGCGGTTATTGCAATGCGCAAATAAAAACAAAGCCGCAACCCGCCGGAAATTGGACCCGGCAAGGACGGACTCTCCGAACAGAAAAACGCCGCAAGATCCAATCCGGATCGCGTGACGCTAACCCTTCGGGTAACGACGTTCTTCATTCGCCAATCGACGCCGCGCAAATCGAGCGGCGCTTAAGATTGCGCATGCTAGGACCGATGAGATTTTCGTTGAACTTTAGTTAATACTAAAAATTATAAATCGACAGCACCCGACCATCTGATGGGGGCGAGATTAGTTCCAAAGGATTTTCAAGTCAAGGCCTATTTTGGGGAATTATATACTTGACTTCCCATGAAGTCAGAAAGGCAATACCATGCAACACGATCATTTAGAGTTTGAACTTGCTCCAGCCTTAGCTCGGAAAATCACAGACCTATGCCTACAGCACCCGTACTACGTGGGACTGGCGGCGGCCAAGATTGCGGTTTCCCTTATCGAGTCGGCGGAAGCACAGGAGGTGTTCCTTCTAAACTCCGCACACGTTTTGTCAGATCATCAAGATCAGACTCAACCTGCTTTAGCCGTGCGCTAAGATTTTCCAATTTAGCATCCATCGCTCCCGCAGGAGTAAGAGGGGTAAATGGAACTCCGTCTTTGGTAGTCATGTAGTCTCCTAAAATTAAAGCAGGCTAGTTTGGGGCGACCTCTAGAAAGCCGCCCCAGCCGCGCTACCTAAATAGCTGGTGAATCAGGTGGAGGATTTCCCACCCATAAACTAAAGCTAATACCACGCGGTCGTGGACGCGACCTAGCTGTTTAACACTCATTGTTTTTTTTCTCGATCTATTTCTATTGGAACAATGGGGACCGCGAACTCAAGTCTCCGTCGGCAGTCTATTCAAGACGGAGACTTGAGGCGAGGTTTTTTCTTTTTCTTAGGAGGTCTGTAAGCCAGAACTCTATCCACTACCTGCTCAAACGTCATCGGATACAGGGTTAGTTTGCTCTGGTACTTTCGGGGTTTCCGTTTCATGCAATAAGCCTCTTATAAGTAAGTCGCTTTCCTGCAATCGCGTCTACGAAGCTGTCCAGTCTGTCCCAAGTATGGCGTTTCACGTTGCCTTCGTTCAGCCGAAACGTAAATTCGTCAACGTATCGCGCCACGTGCTTAGGCGAAGCATGGTGATAGATGCCATGAAGTCCGCGCCGCAGAACAGCAAAGACACTCTCAATCCCGTTTGTGGTAACGCCGTTTCGAGAATATTCGCCTTTGCCGTGATGTACGCATTCGTGTTTGTAGTCTTTATTCAACCGCTTGTACGCCGAAAGTTCGTCTGTGTGGAGCGTAGAGCCTAGTTCGACATTTTTGCGAACTGTACGGTCAAGGGAGATCGCGCCAGTTCCATCAAAGAGCGGTAATGCCCGCGTTCTGCCGCCACGCTCACGCATCCCGATAATCGGAGTCTTGTTGGTTGAACCCGTACCAGTAAATTTCAGCCTTTCGTGCATGTGCTTGTTCTGCTCTTTGCCGCCGACATATATTTCGTCTACTTCTACGATGCCCTTTAGCATCTCAACGTGCCCGCCACATGCCTCGCGGAGACGCTGTAAGACGAACCAAGCACTTTTCTGGGTTATGCCGATCTCTTTTCCTAGTTGCAAGCTAGAAACGCCCTTACGCGACGTAACGAGCAGATACATGGCATACAGCCATTTGTGCAGAGGAACGTGAGAGCGTTCAAAGATCGTACCTGTACGGATAGTGAACCGAAGTTCGCAAGGATTACAGGTATAGAAACCGTCCTTCCGCTTCGTAATACGGTCGGTCGCTTTGCATTTTGGGCAGACAGGACCGTTCGGCCAGAGACGCTTTTGGAGATATTCAATCGCGCTCTGTTCGTTAGGAAATTTTTGGAAGAGTTGGAAGGTACTGATTGTTGATCGGCTCATGTTCTCGTCCTCTGAGCCTAATACTACTTAAATGAGAACGGGAAGTCAAGTATATAATTCCCCTATTTTGCGGGTTTTAACGTATGGAAGCAGCTTTGCGGGAACGCTGTGCATGCAGAAAATTGCGTATCAGGCGGCTGGTTTCGCGATTGGAAGCCGGATTTGGAACGTGGAACCATGGCCGGGCGAGCTGTGTACTTCAATCGTTCCGGCATGGACTTCGGCGATCCAGCGGCCGATGGAGAGGCCTAAACCGACTCCTCCTGTTTCGCGAGTGCGCGCCTTATCCGCGCGATAGAATCGCTCGAACACATTGGGCAGATCCGCCGCGGCGATGCCGATTCCGGAGTCGCGCACTTCGGCTACCGCATAGCCGTCGTTGCGCTGCAAGGAAACTTCGATCTCTCCGCTGGCGGGCGTATATTTCACGGCGTTATCGATCAGGATCAAAAACAGGCGCCGCAGCGAACTGGCGTCTCCCTGAATCCAAACGGATTCGGAAGAGATTTTTTCTTGAAAGGCGATTTGCTTGGCTTCCGCCAAGGCGCTTCCCTGATGGCAGGCCTCGCGAAGAACGTCGGTGACATTCGTGGCGGCGAACCGAGGCGTCTCCGTGCCCGAGTCGGCCCTGGCCAGGAACATCAGCTGCTCGATCAAGCCGGAGGTTTTTTCGAGCTCGGCGAGAACTTCGGCGATCACCTCGTGATATTCGTCCGCGGAACGGGCCTTGCGCAGGGAAAGTTCCGCTCGCGTGCGCATCACGGCGATGGGGGTGCGCAATTCGTGCGAAGCGTCAGCCGTGAACTGCGTGATTTTTTTGAACGCGGCTTCCAGACGATCGAGCATGCCGTTGAGCGTTTCTGAAAGGCGCTGCAACTCATCGCCGGTATTCGGCACGACCAGGCGGCTCGACAAATTCTGCGCGCTGATGGTGCGCGCCGTTTGCGTGATCTGATCGACGGGAGCCAGCGCTCGACCGCTGATCCAGTAGCCTCCGGCAGCCGCGCACAGGAGCAGAGTGGGAATGGAGATGAAAAGCAAGAGCGCGAAATGATCCAGTGCTTCGTAGAAGTCATCCATTTCAAACGCGGACTGGATGACGTAAGACTGGCCTCCCACGTTCACTTTTTCAGTCCAGATACGCAGGGGAACCTCTTTGCCCTTAAATTCAGTGGCTCTTTTGGGGATCGTCGCAGGCCGCGGAACTCCGTAATCGCTCATGACGGCGGAGCGATAGAGCCAGTTGCCCTGTTCGTCGGAAACCTGCAAGAGGGCGCCGCCGGAGCGCAGTTCGGTATGCTCTCGCAGACCGTCAGGGAGGTCGTCCTTGTGGCCTCGCTGGATGTCTCGCTCGATAAGTTGGTGGATGCCCTCGGAGCGGATTTGCAGCTCCTCGTCCACGGTCTTGCGAATGCTGTGGCGCATTCCAAAATAAGCGCTCACGCCAAACGAGGACAACACCACGGCGAGAACCGCAAAATACCAAGCGGTCAGGCGGAGCCGGATGGGAAGCGTAATCATGATGCTTTCGTGGTGTCCCGAATGGTGTATCCCGTTCCTCGAACGGTTTGAATCAACTTCACTTTGTGATCTCGATCCACTTTGTTCCGCAACAAGCTGATAAAAGCGTCCAGCGTATTTTCCTCGACATCGTCATTGGAATCCCATACCGAATGAACGATCATGTTTCTGGCCACGACGCGGCCGGCGCGCCGCATTAGGAACTCGAGCAAGCGGAACTCGGTCCGGCTCAGGGAAATTTCTTCGCCCGCGCGAGTGGCCACGTGAGTGGCCGGGTTCAAGACCAAATCGCCCACTTGCAGAAGCGTGGGGCGCGGGACGGAACCGCGCCGCGAAACTGCCCGGAGCCGCGCGAGAAATTCCTCGAAAGAAAACGGCTTGGTCATGTAATCGTCGGCGCCGATGTCGAGCCCTTTCACGACGTCGGGCACGGTGTCGCGCGCGGTAAGAACCAGGATCGGCGTTTTATTTCCGCCTTTGCGCAAGCGCCGCGCTACCTCGAAGCCGTCGATTCCCGGAAGCATCAAGTCCAGCACGATGGCGTCATATTCGAGGGCCTGCGCCATTTCGAGGGCGTCGCGGCCGTCAAATGCCAGGCTGACGGAATGGTTTTCTTCCTCCAGGCCTTTCTTGAGCAACTCCGCCATTTTTTTCTCGTCTTCGACGATGAGCACGTGCATCGATGACACACTCCAATCAAAGCACAACAACCTGAAAATGTACTGAAATGGGCCTCCTCTAATTCTAGGCCCTTCTTGCCACACAGCAAAGCGCGGCCGAAACGGTTTTCATCACTCCATCATACAGGCGATATGTTCATGCCTTATTCAGGCAGCGCTGGTAAGCTATCGGGTCCGTGGCCCCCTCCGAATTCCGAGCGGAGAAAACAACAGATGAGTCGATGGAAATTGATTTTTCTTGTCATGATCGCGTTGGCCGTTTTGGGGGCGCTTTACGGAGCTGCCGTGATTCGGCGGGGATTCAGCGCCGCGGATCAGCCGTCGGCTGTTGAAATTGTTGTGGCGCGGACCGTGCGGAGCCTGGGCATTCCGCGAACCGCGCAAAAGGAAAAGAACCCCTGGACTGCGACGCCCGGCTTGTTGCAGGAAGCGCGCGAGAATTTCACGGATCATTGTGCCGTTTGCCACGGCAAGGACGGGGACGGACACTCGGGGATCGGCCCGAACCTTTATCCCAAGGCGCCGGATTTGCAGCGGGCCGAAACGCAAAATCTTAGCGACGGCGAAATTCATTACATCATTCAGAACGGAGTACGGCTGACCGGGATGCCGGCGCTCGGAAATCCGCACGCCGGCCAGGATGACAATGCCGCCTGGAAACTCGTTCTTTTTGTTCGTTCCGTTGGGCAGGCAACGCCGCCGGAAAAATCCGAACAGAACGCAGCGGCCGCCTCGGCGCACTACGTAGGTTCGGCGGCATGCGAGAAATGCCACGCGGGAATTTACGCGAGCTGGAAGAAAACTCCGATGGCAAATGTGGTGCGCGATCCGCGCGAACACCCGGACGCGATCATTCCCAATCTCTCCACGAATACTGTGAGCCCGAAATTCACAAAGGACCGGGTGGCCTTTGTTTACGGCGGCATTTGGAAGCAGCGCTATTTTAGCAAAATCGGCGACGATTATTTTCCCCAGCCCGCGCAGTGGGACGTGAGCAACAAGAAGTGGCTTAAGTATTTTGTGCCGAAGGGAGGAGACTGGTGGGAACCGTTTTATCCTCCCGATAATTTTCAGCGGCCTACGGGGCCGACTTGCGACGGCTGCCACTCCGTGGACTACAACATTCAGACCAAGCAGGTGGCGGAGTGGAATGTGGGCTGCGAGAGGTGTCACGGTCCCGGGAGCGCGCATGTGGAACATGCGTCGCGCGGCAATATTCTGAATCCCGCACGGATGGATTATGTCAGCGCCAGCGACACCTGCATCCAATGCCATTCGCAGGGGCGCCCGCTCACGAATCCAATCGAAGGAAAATATTATGACTGGCCGGTGGGCTACCGTGTGGGGCTGAATCTGCGGGAGTACTGGCAGCTCGAGGAACACAAGCTCGGCGAGCTGAGCTTCACGCATTTCCCCGATGGCACGGCGCACAAAAACCGCATGCAGGGGAACGATTTTGTTCAGAGCGTGATGTACCGGCGCGGAGTTACTTGTTTTGATTGCCACGACGCGCACGGCACGAAAAATTACGCGCAACTCCGGAAGCCGGCGAATGAAATTTGCCTGGATTGTCACGGGGCCGGTTCCAGAAATGGCCCGCGCGAGGCAACGCTCGCGGACCATACGCATCACAAGAATGGCTCGACGGGCAGCGCTTGCGTGGCCTGCCATATGCCCAAAATTGAGGCGGAGATTGCCGGCGTGTTCGTGAGCGCTCATACGTTCAGATTTATCTCTTCGGCCACGACGGATAAATACAAAATTCCGAATCCGTGCACGTCTTGCCACATGGACAAGAACACCGCATGGGCCTCCGATGCCATCCGTAATTGGAAGGATGAATCACCTTGGCGAATGGAATAGAATGTCCAGCAGTTCTCAAGTCATTAAAGTTATTAAGGTTCTATTCAGGTGGAAAGAATAGGATGATCGACAAGGGTGATTGGTGAATTTGAAACAAAAGGTTTCGTTTTGATTTCTTGCGCGAAGTGCCCTATCGTTTTCAATTGCATCGAGGCCAGAAGGAGTCCCAGTGAAATTCGTAATAGCGATATTCGTGTTGCTTTTATTTTGCGGCCAACCGATTAGCGCTCAAGTGGCGGGAGGGTCGATTACAGGAACGGTGACGAGCGAATCGGGCGGCGCGATGCCGGACGTTCACATCACGGTAAGAGACGTAAGCACCGGGATCACCAGGCCATCCACAACCAATCCAGCCGGTCTTTTCAACGTTCCCGATTTATCCCCTGGAAATTTCGAAATGACGGTTTTGGCAAATGGGTATGTAACTCAAGAGTGGACCGCCATAACCGTAACCGCCGGGGTCGATCGCATTCTGAACGTGGTTATGCATGCTGGAAGCGCTGAGCCGGCCGCGCATATGACTGCGCCGCCGGCGCTGGTTAGCGAACCGTGCCCCTCGGTTTGCGGCAGCGCGAATGCCTCGACGGTGCGCGACACTCCCTTGAACGGGCGCGACTGGGCGGCTCTTGCGACCTTGCAGGCCGGCGTTTCCTCCGTGCAGAACGGAAGCGCAACCGGA
>Ga0207040_1024_pt1 | contig 47270 bp, 39 predicted proteins | sample Alteio_BWMinCont_72_FD_153279 | JGI IMG/M metagenome (GOLD analysis project Ga0207040, IMG submission 153279) | Enriched cells from forest soil in Barre Woods Harvard Forest LTER site, Petersham, Massachusetts, United States -... | ecosystem: Environmental > Terrestrial > Soil > Temperate forest >... | reverse complement strand
TCCCTGAGACCGGTTGCAGATTGAATTGCATATTCGTAAATGTCCACGGTTTTATCGACCATACCCTTGAGAGAGAAGTTTTCCTCGATATGCTTCCTCCCTGCCTCGCCCATTCTTTCGGCTTCGGCTGGATGATCCAGCAAATACTCAATCCTCTCGGCGAGAGCCACATCATCTCCGGGGGGCACAAGGAATCCTGTTTCTCCTTCTCGAACCAGCTCTCTCGATCCGTCGCAATCCGTAGCGATAACGGGTTTCGACATTACCATATACTCCATAATCGAATTGGAGATGCCTTCGGTAAACGAGGCAAGAACCCCGACTGAAAACGAACGGATAATCTCTTCGACATCTTTGCGTCGTCCCAGAAACTGAATCCGCTCGCCTTCGTCCGAAACGAGCGCCTTCATAGGGGCGAGTGTCTCGCCGTCGCCCACTGTCATAAAAGTCACATTTTGCCGGCTGCTCAAGACGCGACGCGCTGCCAACAAGAAGGTTCGGAAGTCCTTGTCAGGCCTGAATTCCGCAATCATGCCAACCTGATCACAGACCTTCCCGCTTCCGTCAACCGGAGTAGCGCATCTGTCGGCACGCGAGAGATCGAAGCCGTTGTGAATAACGAAGTTTTGTACGGAATCGGGTGAGAACCCCCTGCTGTGCAGGCCAGCCTTTGAGTTCGCGATTCGAAACTCTGACACTGACAGCAGTGCGCGCTCCGCCTTCCAGCGAAGCGAAGAGTTTTGGAAGCAATTACGAATCGAGCCATTTATCAAAGGCACACCAAACATCTTCGCGGCAGGCAGCGCGTAGGCGGTGCTCATCATGCTGTTAGTGTGGATGACGTCCGGCTTGAAGCCTTTGACCAAGCGGTAGAATCCATGAATGACCAGCGGGTCCCATCGCATTCTTCGGATCAAATACTTCATCGGAATGGAGAGGGACTTCACGTCGGGCTCATAGAACTCGCCGCGGTCCATGCAAACGAGAAGCAGCTCGATGTTCCGCTGCTTCAGACCTTTCAGCAACTCGACGAGTTGACGCTCCTTGCCTCCTAACCGGAGACTGTCTGTGTAGTAAAGTAGCCTCATAATTGAACTCTGTTAGTGCCCGACACTCAACAAGAGAGGGTGCCGGGGGAAAGCCTCTACAGCCAGCGGCGGTACCATGCTTGAAACATGAGAACACTCCACAATTGTTGCCCCCAATCGTGAGCGCCATTCACGTGCTCAATCCATTTCTGTTGGATCGAAACCTCATCGAGCAAACCACTTTGAGCATGAAGGCGTTCCCCAAGCAGTTCTTCTGCCCAAGGCCGCAGCACTCCGCGCAGCCATGCGCCGAGTGGAACGGAAAATCCCATTTTCGGACGATGGTAAAGGTTTTTAGGCAAGTAACGCTGCAGCACCTGACGAAGCAGCCACTTGCCCTCATGATTACGGAAGTTCAGTCGCGACGGCAACTGCATTGCGAATTCCACGACACGATGATCCAGGAGAGGAACCCGCGCTTCCAGGCTAACCGCCATGCTAGCGCGGTCCAACTTTGTTAGAACGTCGTCCGGTAAATAAGTGATCAGGTCTAAATACATCATCCGATGACGCGGATCGGCAGTCTTCGTCCATTGATCTTCATCCGTGAAAACGGTGACAGGCTCCCGGCTTGCGTTAACGACGGCTGACGGATCTCTCCAATGAGACAGACAGTAGTGCGAAAGCAACTCGGGCGAATCAGACTCAAGGATACCCGGCACGTTGCGAAACATGTTCCACAACTTGTAGTTTCCGCCATGATGAAAAACGTCCGGAGACCTTAGGAATGATTGGACGGCTTTTGCTCCAAGCGACCGGAGGGGTCGTGGAACCCTACGGAGCATTTTCCACCGGCGATGGAGCTGCCGGTAGTGGTCATATCCTCCGAAAAGTTCGTCGCCACCATCCCCAGACAACGACACCGTCACATGCTGGCGCGTAAGTCTCGACAAAAGATAGGTTGGAATCTGCGAAGAATCTGCGAACGGTTCATCGTACATCTCCGGAAGTTTCTCGACTGACTCTGCAATCTGCTCCGGAGAAACATATAAGTTCAAGTGATCGGTTCCTAGATGTCGCGCAACTGAGGTCGCATAGTCGGCCTCATTGTAGTCTCTCTCGACAAAGCCGATTGAGAATGTCCGGATCCGTTGTGCACTTTGTGCCTGCATGAGGGCGACGATCGTGGAGGAATCGACGCCGCCAGACAGGAAAGCACCGATGGGAACGTCAGAAACCATCTGAAGGCGGACCGCATCTCGGAGCAGCGCCTCCAGTTGCGTGGTCGCCTCATCGTCCGACAGTTGATCATCATCGAAGACTTCAAAAGACTTCGCCGACCAATAGGAACTGCTTTCGAGACTATCGCCAGTGCTCGACATCGTAAGGCTGTGACCCGGCGGTAATCTTCGAATTCCCTTGTAGATGGTGTAAGGACTTGGTATGTAGCCGTGCCGAAAGTACAATGCGAGACTATTTCGATCAATCTCTCTTTTGAACGCCGGATGCGCAACCAGCGCCTTCAGTTCGGAGCCAAATAGGACAGTGGTACCGAATCGGCCATAATAGAGCGGTTTGATCCCAATCCGATCACGGACCAAACTAAGAGTTCGCTCCATTCGATCCCACAACGCAAAGGCGAACATTCCGTTCAACCGTTCCAATGACTTTGGTAGCCCCCATGCGGCACACGCTTCCACGATCGTTTCAGTGTCCGTGTGGCTGCGAAAAGTCTTGCCCTCCTCCTTCAGCTCTTGACGGATTGACTCGAAATTGTAAACTTCACCGTTATAGGCAATGACAAAACGACCACATCTTGAAAATATCGGTTGATGTCCGCTTGACGACAGATCCAGTATCGCGAGGCGACGATTGGCCAGTCCGATGCCGGCTTGCTCGTCCACCCAGATACCACCATCGTCGGGGCCACGGTGTCGTAGCAGATCGTTCATTGTTAATATCTGTTGAGATAAGAACTCCCGTGTATCCTGAGGTCGAACCCAGAAACCCGTTATACCGCACATAAATTTCGGGTCCCAGCGCTGCGGGTTGTCCAAACAGTTCGCAATCGTCTCATTTGCTGGGAAAATTCGCTCTTGAACGAGTCCTGGAGCCGCTCTAAAAAGAAATAGTAATCGTTTGGGTAACGGCTGGCACATTAAGTATCAGCGAGCCGCTCCGTTTGCTGGACACTGCATCAGCTCCGAGTTCTTCAATGGTACTGCCGATTTGCCGCCGGATGCGCTTTGGAGCGGTTTGCGCTGGCAAAACCAACGTAACGTCTGGGATACCGTACTTGTCGGTATCCAGTGTGCTTTGAATCTCGAGAGTTCGCTTGTCCTTCTCCTTCTTTGATTGTACCTGGATGCGTTCTCTGGCTTCACAATATGAGGCTAAATCGCCCATAGTTGCCGCCCAGACGTTCCCTGCTTCACGTTGCCTCTGGATGATCTGCAGCACTTCGTAGAATTCCTTCTCGAAAACCGAGCGGGGATCGGACGGATGAAACCACAAATGGTACGCCGCTCCATTTTCTATCGCGTGGGCAATGAACAATTCAACTTTGTCGCGATAATTGTAGTAACGTGCCGAACGCAGATTCATGCTTTCATAGATTTTGTACACTCCAGAGGCACTGCGTTCGGGATAGGTGAGCCGGATCCTGTCATCTCTGTGCCGGACGGCAACTACGCCGAACTGATGTAACAGATCGTGGTAAGAGTGCCCCATTTTATTAAAAGGATACACCAGGGAGCGCAATTTCAGGCCGAAAGGTGCCATGGCCGCCAAGCACCCTTCCATCTCTCTTCTCACAAGTTCACGATCGGAAGTCCTGGCTGAAAAGTCGATGTGGCTGAATGAGTGCGAGCCAATTTCATGCGCGACCTTCGTGCCAATCACTTGCTCGATGAGGTCCGATGCATACCAGAGGGGATCGCTTTGCAGATTGGTGCATGGATCATGCTTGTACCAATCACCTTGCCACAAATCATTCAGAGGAGGGCGCGGCATATCATCGTGAGGATGCTTACCACTTCCTTTGCATGACGACAGAAATAGATGACCAACGGTTGCCCAGGTGATGGGCATGGTGAACTCGGTCAGCAGGTCGAGAATATAAGGGACATTCTGACGTTCGGTAGCTCCTAACTGATCTCGTTGCTCTGCCGCGAGGCATCGAAAAGCCCAGTTCAGCTCGAAGTCTGCTGAAATCGACACAGCCGCACTACAAGCATTCCAAAAGGGCGCTATTTCAACGTCGTCAAAAATCCTCTTCGGAGCGGGAATCCCCGGCGCAAAGTTCCCTTTCAGCGAGAATATTGATCGAAGGATTCGCTTGTGTTCAATTATCATCAAATACGCCTTCGTACTCGTTGCTGCGGTAGCCTGGTTGGGCACTTGTTTCCGGAAGCCGGCGCTTTAAACCGAATCCCCGAAGCCTCTTCAGGAATTCCCAAACACCGCTTGCTCTCACAATGAGTTCCGTGAGCCCGGCGTCATCGTTGATGCAGATGCGTTTTAATTGAAAGGGTGGAGTCGTTTGGGTGTTAAATCCCAAGTCCAATGTCAACGCGCACTCGTAGCCGCTCTTTTTTGCCGCTTCGATTTCGCGTACCGAGTAGTCGCCATTCGGATATGCAAGGGCGTTGATGGAGAGTCCAAATCTATGTTCGAGTTGGGTCTTCGAATCGGAGATTTCGGCAAGTGCACGGGCGTCGAGACACCGCGGCAGAAGAGGATGGAAGACCGTATGGGACTGAAAATCGACAACCGCCTTCATCTCGCTAATCTCAGTGGCCGACAGGGCCTGACGAGTTGCTTGCTCCACTGTTTCACAAAATCCAAGTTTGGCGAGCACGTGAAGGCGTTCATTGTCGCTAACGCGCTTCAGCCCTTGCCGGGCCCCGTTACTCATTTCGCGTTCGAACCAAAAGTGCCTGTTCGTGTCAACCAGGCCGCTGCACAAGAATATGCTTGCCCGTATTCCGTGCTTTTCTAAAATCGGCTTCAGAGCGTAATTGCCTTTGTGGCCATCGTCGAGGGTCACAATCAATGGCTTGGGGGGGAGGCGCCGGCCCCGATCCGTCCTGAAATTCAAGTAGTCGGCCAAACTGATTAGGTTGTATTTTCGCCGCAAAGCACCAAAATGATGATCCGCCACTTGAGGTGTGAGCTTGTGGTAGACGAGGATCGTCACGCGCCGTCTCTGGACGACTTCGCGAATGAAGTAGGGCACAGCCGACGCCCTCAATAGGAAGAAGGCAAGTTTCTTCAAATGTCGTGATTGACTGATGAGCAACACGATCTTATCGGCTGACAAGCGCCGCTAGATGCCGCCTTCCAAGGAGTCTAAAACCGACTGCGGCGGCGAGAAAAGCGGAGAAGCCGAGAGCTGTTGGAACAAGGAACCGAATCAGCTTGGCAGCGAATGATTCCGAGAGGAATTGGCCGCCGATCGTATGCCCAATCGCAAACGCGCAAATCGTCAGGAACATAACAATCGTCATTTGAGAACCGAACCTTTTGAGAAGTTTCCACCCCAATGGTCCAAACTCGCGATGCAGGAGTGCCGACATGGTGACGGCGGTCATAACCGATGCAAAAGACGAGGCAATAGGAAAACCGTAGATGCCGATCGTTCTAGTGAGCAGCGCAACCGTTATCGTGTAAAGACCGAAGAAGAGAATCACACTAATTAAGGGAGTCTTTGTGTCGAGTTTTGCATAAAACGGCGTTTGAGTAATACCGATAAGCCGTCCAAAGATCACATAGGGCGTCAGGAGAGCCATGAGGATCGCGGTATGAGTCGCATCAACCCTGGAAAATCGTCCGCGCTCAAACAGCAACACGATCATGGGCTGACCAACGAAGATCAACCAGCACGAAATCGGCAATGCCAGGAACGCGATCAGACGGATCGCATCCAGCACGCTCTTCTTCATTTCACCAAGCTTTTTCTCCGACGCGTAAACAGATATCAGAGGGAGCGTGCTTGTAACAATTCCGCCCAGTAGTACTCCAGAAATCGCTTCGATGATCCGGCTCGCATAGCGAAGCACGGACAGACTTCCACCGCCCAGCAAAGAGGCCAGAAAATTCTCAATGAACATCTTGCTCTCACTGAGCAGATGGCCAAGCAGCGGATGCCCGAACATCTTCACGATCTCGCGCACCCTTGCATCTCTCGGTGCCCAGCGCAGGCTCAGTTTCAGCCCGTGCTTGACGGATGTGGAGGCTAAAAGCAGGAGCTGCGCCAGCGGGCCAAAGAGCATGCCAACGGCCACCGAATAGATTCCGAGTTTCGTATGATACAAAGTGACAACGATGATTGCGGGCAGCGTTGTCATTAGTTTGCTAAGTGACGGTACAAGATAGCTGTGCCGTGAATATAAGAACGACTGCAACAGTGGAGAAAGACCTTGGAAAAGTGTTAACCAGGCCAGCAGAAGAAACAATCGTACGCCAAGATGCAACCCGAGAGCTTGAAATCCGGGGGCCTGAACTCGTATCAGCAGGTGCGCAAAGACCGACAACACCAGGACCGTCGCGCAAAGTATTGCGGCGAACGTCGTCAGCAGCTTTGAGACCAGAACACTTGTCGCCTCATTCCCTTGGTCCTCAGTGCAACGGGTAAAGGCGGGGATGAGGATTTTTGGAGTTTGGATGTCGAGGGCTGATGTTATGAGTGTTGGAATGGCCAGACTGGCAAAGAGTGCGTCGGTCTCGGTTCCGAGTCCAAAATGTGCCAAGATGACGGCATCGAGCACTGCACCACTGACAATGCCAAAAGCTCGCCAGAAAGTGCTAATACTAGCGTTTCTTATGAGGTATTTTGTGCTCATTCTGGTTGGTGAAAAATAAAAGCTGCTATCGTCCGATTCAAATTACGCGGGGGTTGCCGTTGGTTCCAGCGCTTCTGACCGCAAACTTGGTTTCACAGGAACACGGGCACTCGCTTCGACGCCGTTTCCAGCGAGTTCGCAGCTCTTTACTTCCATCCCCAGACTCTCCAAAGTCGCGCGGATCTGGGCAGGGGAACGGAAAAATTTATAGTAGTCCGTTAACCAATCGCAGGAGTCCAACTCATTCATCTCGTAGACGATTCGTGGATCGAGATCGGGAAATTTGGTGTAGTAGCACGCGGTCGGCAAAAACCGCCGCACGATCCGGTCCAGCATAATATTCTTGGACGTTTGTCGGCGGATTGGATCCAGAAGTGCCGTCAACAACTTCGTTAGACGCACGGCGCGATCTGGCTGCATGCGGCGCAAAATCTCTCGAACGGGATACGCCATATCCAGATAGTCCAGGTAGCGGAGAACATTCCTTGCAAAGGATCCACGATCTCTCGTGTAATGATCGATCACCAAATATCCGCCCGGCTTCACGTGACTCGCCAGATTGCCGATCGTTTGTTCGGGGTTCGAAGTGTGTTGAATGACACCAAGACAGACGACAACGTCGAAAAACTGCTTGGGCAAAGGAGACGAGTTGATATCGCCCTGTATCAAAAGGTAAGGTGCCAACGGCCTGCAGTTCTTCAAATTTGCGTCAACAGCGGAAGACAGGTCCAGACAAGTAAGCGCTTCGCAATTCTGGACAAGAAGCTCGGTGAACCGGCCCGCTCCTGAGCCGCATTCGAGAACCGTTTTCCCGCGGAGGCTCTCCAGTTGCGCGCCCAAGCAGCGCTCCAACCGGTCCCGGGAATACGCTTTGCCAGTAAACGAGTCCAGTTCCGTGCGTGGATATTTATTCCACTGAACTCCAAACGATGAGGCGTAAGTGTCGTTCCCAACAAAACGCAGAATTCCGCCGCGAATAGCGTATCGACATCCCTGCGGACAGCACATTTCGCCATCGGGCCAGGGAACCCCATTAGCAGTCGAAAAAGCCTCTTTCGCCGTCAAGGGCATGCTGTGCCTCGGGCACAAGAGGTTGTGTCTTACCTTTTCAAAAATTGCCGCTGACAATCTACCCTCCTAATTTGACTTGCAGTCGATGTGCCTTGCTCGAAAATTACCCGTTACTTGCTGCGGGCTCTCTTTGCCTTGACCGTTATGCTCGCTGTAAGACCGGCGAAAAGAAATGTCACCGTATTCAGAGTTGGATTGAACCGCATGTCGCCAGACATCGCCTCCCACAGCAAGATTGCCACCAGCCCAATACTGCTGAGCGCGACATTTCTCTCGAACTCTTGGCCTCGGTCCAGCGATCTGCGAAGGCGAATGCACTCTTTGAGAACAAACCCAAACAACGTGACATACAACGCAACGCCCGGGAATCCCAAGTCCGCGAACAACCCGAGATACGTGTTATGGTTCCCGTCCGTAAGGTCTTTCGTCAGTTCTTTCTGTTTGCTGCCAAAGTATTTTTGCCAGTTCTCGCCAAACTTCCCGTATCCAACTCCGGTAACAAAGTTTGCCATCCCCATATTGAATGTCGTCTCATTGTTCGAGAGGCGATAATCGATGGTGTTTTGTCGTCTGGAGAATAGAGTATCTCCTCCAAACGAAAACTTACTGCCAACTCCAGCAAAGAATGCCAGCAAGACTACGATCGCGATGGCACGCGATGGACGTCCAAACTTGCCACCGATTGTGGCTGTCAGGACAGCCACAATACCAAAGCTTATCCACGCTCCCCGAGTCAGGGTGAAATATATGCCGATTATTACCAGCAGAATGAGGCCCTGCAGCAATACTTTCCACATTTTTCCCACGAACGGCAGGACCAGGCAGATCGCCAGATAGACCAAGACCAGCCATTCCCCCATTGGATTAGAGCCGACCATTGGTCCTCGGGCGCGACCGAATTGAATGCCAACGTGTGGATCGACGATGTACCTGGGAAAAACCAAGGCATCTATTCTGTAGTGTTCGAAGCTGGCCGTGAAGGCGAGATATACACCGATACAGACGATGGCTCGCAACAACCAGAGGATTTTCACAGAATCGTACCGGCTGTTCTTCGCAATGAGATAAGTGCCGAATGGACAAACAATCAGATTGAAAAGCGTGATCAGCCATTTGAACCGATCCGTACCGCCGTCTGGATTGCTGATTAGGTAAGAAACGGTGCACAAAACTGCAAATACAAGCATGCTCCATTCGACTCCAGACATGGAAATCGAGCGGGCCTGGCCCTTTCTAAGAGCAGACACGAAGATGGCGCAAATAATTAAAAAAACAATTCGGTCCGGCGTAACAGTCGACATTCCGAGAGCGTGGTAGTCAAATAACTGAAGAAATAGAAATGAAGCCAGCAATGCGGCAGGCAGTCCGAACCTCTTTTTTCGTGATCGAAGCGGGTTGCTTTCCGGCTGTGTCGCGATTGCTGCCGGAGAGTTCCTCTCGCACGCCCAATCTGCAGCGGATTGCTCGGAAATGTCGGGGTAGGCCATTACGATAGCGCGGTCAGGTTCGACGGTCCAGTATCACGCAAGGATCCGAGAGATGGGACCTATATCAGGGGAGAAAGGACGAATCGTCGCTGAGATTAGAACCGGGGATGACTTTCAGTCTTCCGATTAGACGATAGCCGTTGCCATCCAGACCCTATGCCTCGAACCCTCGTCGCACTACGAAATGACGAGGGCCGAGGTGATGGGCTGCCTCAATTGACTGAGGCTACGAGGCCAGTCGGCGCGCTCGGTGCCGTTGCTGTAGTGGTTTGCGCAGAAGCACTCATATCCCAGGGTGTTGTTCTCGAGTCGCCAAAATAGTCGTCAGTAAACAATGAGGAAAGATCCATGCCTACCGTTGTCACAGGCGACCCCGATTGCAACTTGAAATTGGAGTCGAGATAAGGGGCAGAGGTCGAAACAAACTTCGGGTCATCGCAGAGCGAGTGAGCTTCGCCACTGACGGGGCAACTTACTCCGGCATTGAAATAGTCGTTGTAGTCATGGGTGGTGACGCCGGTGATTCCCCCGACGGTGGAGTCGCAAATGTTGTTTTCAGCGACCGCGCCTATTCCGCCACTGAGGGATGACCCTGCCACCGTAATACAGGGATTCGCGGTTAAATAGATGGAGTTGTTGTAGAAGCCAACCGGAGTTAGCCACACTTGCAGTGATCCCACCAGCGCCGGGGACTGCACCTCGATCCCATTCTTGTGTCCAGTTCCGCCAGTCACGTTGACCACGATGTTGTTGCTGACTCGCAGGGGACCTCGACCAGCAGAATTGTTCCAGGAATCGAAGATGGCGATGCCTTCATGGTTGGGCTGTTCGATATAATTCCCGTCGACCAAATCACCAGACTCCATTACGATTCCCTGCCCGTCGCTGCCCGGGGTGCTTGTGCCGCAGTTGCTACAGGCCTTGCTGGGTCGAATCGTATTGTTCAGAATTCGAAGGTTGGTATGGCCGTCTTTGATATCCATACCGTCTCCCTGTCCACCCCACGAAGCACAGGATTCATTCACATTGCCCTGTATCAGATAGTTCGCCCCTGTGGGACAGTTGATTCCGCAAGTCAGCCCGGTCGAAATATATTCAGGGTCACCTGGACCGCCCGGCGGGTCTGATGTCGTTGCACCTGCATAGAGACACTCACCCCAAGTGTTGTGAATGTGGTTGTACTGAACGGTGACGTTATCTGGGCCCGACCCTCCGCAACCCGGTCCTTTGTTCCCTGGTCCGATATATACACCGGGACCGTAGCTTCCGGTTGCGACCCGAGAAACGTCGTTGTATTGAAAAGTGAGATTTCCTGTGTAGGTCAGATCGGCTGACTGCCCCTCCGGATTGTGGAGAGTGAAGCCCTGGATTGTGAAGTAATTTTTGCAATTCGTCGCTGAATCCGATCCCGCAACGGGAGTCGTCGCCGTAATCGTGAACTTCGTTGCCGAAGCCCATGCGCATCCAGGCGCGTCAAATTTGCAGGGACTCGGAATCACGTTCGTAGTCCACGACGGCGAGGAACTGTTCGTATTTTTCTTGCTGATGCCGTCCAGGGTCAGAATGTGGCTCGAGGTGTCCGTACGGCTTCCGAGTCCGAGCGCGCTTGTGGAGGAACCGGTAGCCGAGAAAAATACTGTTACGTTGGCACTCGCCAGCGCAGAATTGACTGCAGACCATGAACCGCTGTCATTGAGTGACTGCCAAGGCGTTGATGGACTTCCGTTTCGGCCGGCGCCTGCAAAGCCTGGGTCAATGTAAAAGGATGTTTGACAGACACTTGCGGTAACACAAAACACGGAAAAAAGGAGGAGGGATACTGTTCGTGACAGGTTCTTTTTCTTCGTCATTTTTCACCTTAGCTAAAGTTGCTCGTCCTGTGCCACGGGAGGAGTAATACAGGCCTCCACTGTAGAGCAGTGTGCTAAGGTGCGCTAGGTTCCTAAAGGGCATGCCCGAAAGACAGCGAGACCAACGACGTTAAACGTAAGATCCGCAAGGGTTTGGCGTGAATTGAGGATAAGGAAAAATCGGAGGGGCTGTAAACTTATGAGTCTAATGCACTTGCCTCGGTTATCGGCTAAACCGCGAGAAGCAGGCGAGGAGAAACGGTCTTGAATCGAATCATTTCTCTACCAGTTCTGGGAGTTCATATCCCTGCTCAACCATGTAATCCGCTAAAACTTGTTGCAAAATTGCCTGTTGTTCCTCGGTGAACTCAGATCGCCACTTACTGTTTTCGCTGCCGACGTACTGTTTCCGAAGCCGAGCTTCAAAATCCGCATACCAGGGCAATTCGCAATATTCTGCAATTCCGCGGATTTGCCCCACCGGGTCGGCACAAAATGCCTCGTATTTGACCTCAAGAATGTTGATGTGCGGAAAACGTCGCCGCACTTCAGTCATTTGGTCGATGTGAGCTTTCCATTCGATCCCGGCTAATGCGACGAAAGAATGACCATGGCTCTCCCATTCTCGTTCATAATGAGCCGGCATTTCCTCGGGCCATAGACTAAATCCGCGCCAACCGCGCCAACCGTTCCAAAACGGCGCCTTCATCCGAGAAGCCGCAACGGCGCGCCCATCGCGCGTTACGTGAATGAACTTTGCGTCGGGGAAAATCGCATGCAAGAAGCTGATTCGGGGACACCCCGTAATCTTGATCAGGCCCCTGCTCCTCTTGGATGTCGCCAGCTGACCAAACGCCCTCCTTATCGATTTTGCCGAACGCACATCAACATCAGAGGCGAACAAATCACGACATGGGTAGCCGAATCCGCCATAGCAATGGTCCCAAAATGGATAGTTCTCCAGGGGCACGAAACGTCGCTTGAGGTAAATATTTATGAGAGGCATGTCCAGTGCATGCATTAACCACCGGTTCAGGTAGAGGCGCTCTGGAAATTTAGCGCACAGCAGGGATAGCCAATTTACGTTCGGGTGTCTGGAAAGAAGTGTGTGAATGATGGTCGTACCACTTCTTCCAAGACCTGTGATGAAGATTGGTCGGTCGACTGGCTTTAAAGCCTTCGGCCGTCGTGCTCCCTCGGCGCTCGATTTGGTGTTGATCCCTAGCGACATGACTCAAAACCTCCGATGAGGCTGTAGCGAACAAACGAAACGGGGTTAGACAGAAACAAAGGATCCGGCATTGGACGATACAGAACCCTTGCTGTTAATTTCCAAAGCGAGGTACTTAAGCACGTTCTCTACAACACGTTCCTGTTGCACACGGCCAAGATGCGGATACATTGGCAAAGAGAGGATTTCTGATGCGATCTTCTCTGAGATGGGGAAGTCGCCTTCGCCATAGCCGAGCGCGCGATAGGCCTTTTGCAGGTGAAGAGGTATCGGATAGTGAATCCCTGAACCGATTTTTGCGGATTCCAGACAGTCGCTCAGCGCTCGCCGGTTGCGCGCCCGGATCACGTAAAGGTGATAAACCGCTCGGGACCACTCGGGTTCAAAAGGAATGGTCACCCCGTCAACAGATCGAAATAGCTCCCTGTATACCTCAGAGTTTTCCCTGCGTCGGCGATTCCATTCCGCCAAATGGCGCAGCTTCACTCGCAGAATTCCGGATTGGATTGCATCCAGCCTTCCGTTATAACCCTCGATATCGTGGTAGTACTTCTTGGCTTGTCCATGATCTCGCAGCATCTTGATCTGGAGAGCCAGGTGCTCATCGTTGCAGGTAACCGCGCCAGCTTCCCCACAGGCTCCGAGATTTTTCCCCGGGTAGAAGCTGAATGCTGCTGCCTTTCCGACCGAACCCGCTTTCATCCAGCGGCCATGCTTTCGTGAGAAGTACTCGGCACCGTGTGCCTGGCAAGCGTCCTCAACCACAGTCAATCCGAACCGATCTGCTAATTCGAGAATGGTGTCCAAATCGGCCATCTGCCCGTACAGGTGAACTGGAACCACGGCGGTTACCGGCCGTTTGCTGCGACGACTGATCAGTCCCCCCGCGGCGTCTTTCGTACACTGCTGCTCGAGATAATGCCGCAGTTTTTCGGAATCCATGTTGTAGGTTCGCTCGTCGATGTCAACAAACTCCGGCAATGCACCCGCCTGCGAGATTGCTTCACTTGTCGCAATGAACGTGTGCGGCACAGTGACCACGACATCGCCAGCCTGTACGCCACAGGCCATGAGTGCAAACCGCAAGGCGTCGGTGCCGCTGCTGACGGCGACGGAAAATTTCGTATTGCAAAAGTTGGCGAATTCCTTTTCAAAGTCTTCTACCATCGGGCCCCCGATGAAGCCGGCGGTCCGCAACGCCTTCTGAAACACGGCAGTCAGTTCCTGCTCGAGTTCGACGTGAGGGGTAACCAAGTCGAGAAAAGGAATACATGCATGATTGCTCATTATTGGGTCTCCAATGGCTGTTCGATGTAGCGCAATAGTTTTGCGGGATTGCCGGCTACGATGCTGTTGGGGGCAACATCTTTGGTGACTACGCTACCGGCTCCTACGATCGCGTTTTCACCAACTGTGACATTTGAAAGAATAGTCGAGCCTGAACCGAGTGAGGCGCCCTTCTTAATGACGGTCCGCTCCACTTTCCAGTCGGCCGCGGTTTGCAGGTTTCCGCCGGTGGCAGTGGCCCGCGGATAGCTGTCGTTGATGAACATCACACCATGGCCGATGAAAACGTTGTCCTCAATCGTGACGCCTTCACAGATGAACGTGTGGCTGGAAATCTTGCAGCGTTTGCCGACGGTCGCGTTTTTCTGAATCTCCACAAACGCACCAATCTTGGTTTGGTCGCCGACCTTACAACCATAGAGGTTGATGAACTTGGAGAGTTTGACATCTTGTCCAAGCTTTACGTCCGGCGCAATGCACACATAAGAATTCATAAGGTGGAAAAGGATCTTCAGTTTTCAGTTGGCTAGTTCGGCAAAGCAGATTGGTTCCGTCAATCTGCGGTCAATCTGCACTTGCAGTTCGCTGGTCCGATTCGTAATGCCAGGCAGTAGGAACAACATCCATGCTCCGGACCGGGATAGCTCGCGAGTTCAGCGTCCCCAGCTGGAATTCCTGATGAATCGCACTGAGCGCTAGGCTAACGTCTTGCTGCTTCGCGACAAAAGAGATGTTGCATTCCGAAGAGCCTTGCGCGATCGCAATGATGTTTACGTTCTCTCGACCCAGCGCGGCGAACGTGCGGCCGACGGTTCCGGCACCACGCATGTTTTTGCCAACTACGGTAACAATCGCGACGGTCAGGTCTAGGGTAATGTGCTCCACCTTTTCGTTGACCAGATCCTGAGCAAACTCGTGGCGTAGCGACTGCACGGTGCGTTCAGCAACTGAGGATGGTACTACCAGACAAATGTCGTTTTGCGAGGACGATTGCGAGATCAGAAGGACATTCGCTCGGACGGCCGCGGTGGTTGCGAAAGTGCGGCCCAGGACATCTGGAACACCCACAATCCCAGGACCACCCACAGTGATGAGCGCGACGTCGGTAATCGCCGTCAGGCCCTTCACTCCAATATCGGTCAAAGATCCGGCGGGAGTCACTCGCGTTCCCGGCCGTTCGGGGAAAAACGTGTTGCGGATCCACAAGGGGATACCGCATTTCGTCACAGCACGGAGAGTTTTCGGATGTAAAACCTTAGCGCCAAAGTGAGCAAGTTCGGCTGCCTCGCGGTACGAGATTTCGGTGATCGTGGCTGCTCCCGGCACCAGACGCGGATCGGCAGTCATCAGGCCATCCACGTCGGTCCAGATGATTACCTCGTCGGCGTCAAGCGCCGCGCCCAGAATCGTCGCCGAATAGTCCGAGCCCCCGCGTCCGAGCGTGGTGAGCACCCCTTCTTCGGTCGCCCCGATGAATCCCGTAACTACCGGAACGACTCCTCGCCGCAATATCGGACGCAGGCGAGATTCGGAGCGCTGACGTGTAGGCCCCATCAATGGGTCCGCCGATCCGTGGCAGGTGTCAGTTACAACAACCTGTGTGGCCTCGATAGCTTCGCTGCTCACCCCACCTTCCGCCAGAGCAGCCGCCACCAGAGGGGCGGACAAACGTTCGCCGAGACTGGAGATCGAATCATATGCCCGCACCGTCATCTCTTGCAAAAGAGACGTTCCTTGGCACAGACGTTCGCCCTCTTCGAATACCAGCCTGAGTTCGCGGCTGATGCGGCTCCGCAGTCCCACTGAATGGATTAAGGTGCTGACCACTGCGCTGTGCCGGCCGCGAAGCTCTTCAAAGATCGCCGCAACCACTTGACGATTACCTACCTCCGACTGCTTCGCTGCCTCGATTAGTCTGTTGGTGACGCCGCTCATTGCAGAGACGACGACCACTACTTCGCTCGCGCGCGCTGCGTCGCGAACGATATCCACGACTTTCCGGATGCGGGTCGCATCGCCCACCGATGTCCCGCCAAACTTCATGATGCAAAGTGGCTTCTTCCCGGTGTCTGAAGATTGGATATCCATATGGGTGCTTTTTGCCTCCCTAATCCAAGCCAATGGCGCGGTTCTCCGCGGGGGTGGTCGCGGGCTTGGACGATCGAATCACGGAAGAGGTCGGTTCCTGGCCAGTCCGGGAGTACCAATTGCTTTGCTTGCGACGACTATTTACACAGTCACGAATCAACTCAGGTTCTTCCCAGGGAACATCATGGTAGGCCGATTGGAGAAACTGGCTTTCCGGATCTCTGGTCCATTCTTGCGGGAACAGCGCAATCGTGTCATTCTCGGTGACGATCGGCGCCGGTTGCGCATCCTTGCCCGACAAGGCAGCGCACAGGGCTGCAGGAATGTCGCGCTCCGACCCAAACGCCAAGTGACAGACTTGAGTCGCCCGGGGATTGATTTCGATGAGGAAAGCATTCCCCGTCTGTTCCTCCAGCATGAAGTCAAAGCCATGCACGCCAGAAAGATTTAACCCCCGCGCCATTTTCTCGGCAGCAGCCGCCATTTCAGCATTTTCAATCCGGCGCACTACCGTGGCCGGACCCGAGGAACTCCTCTTGTTGACGACCTCAAAGTGGAGAGCCGCTAACACCTTCCCCTTCCAGCAGGCCACCGCGCTGGTTGCTTCTCTGCCGTCGACAAACGCCTGCGCATTGACAACAAACTGACGGCGACGGAGCGCCGGCAAAATCAGCGTAACATCACGATCCAACAGGGCGTGTTTCGCTGCCCGCAGCAACCTCGGCGGAGCCTGCAAAACCCGAAGCGCGCACTCCGCCTCTTCCATGGTATTTACGATTCGTACGCCGTATCCGCCGGATGTGCCGTTTGCTTTCAGAACTGCCGGGAATCCATTTCGAATGTTCCAATCCTTGAGGTCGTCGAGATTGCTGACCACTTCCGTTTTCGGAGTGCGAATGCCCTCTTGCTCCGCCAGCTTCATAAAAGCAGTTCTGGCGTAAGCGACGGGAAAGCTCTCCGCTGCTCCTAGCGAACGTTCGATCAAGGCGCAAATCGCAGAGTTTGGTCTTCCGCTCTGCTTTTCCCGGTCATACAGGCGATGCAAATGCAGGGTGGCGAGATCGTCTCCCGGAACAATCAAATCCGGAGCGGCGTCCGCAATGGCATCGCGTAGCGAGCGCACCGGCGCCAGCCCGTTATAGTGGTGCGTCTTGCGCGCCGCCTCCGTTTTGCTGACCGGATGGCCCGCCGGGCAAAGGACCTCAACCGTGCAGCCTGCGTTGGACAGAGCCATAGCCAGACGCGCAGTCGGGTACCAACGGAATGTTGTGGCCACCAGAACCTTAGGTTTCACTGTTATTCAGACCTCGAGGTTGGAGGAAACATGGGCAGCGACGAATCAGAGGTAAACCAACTCTCCACGCTTGCTGATCGAAGCGTTGGCCGCTTCCAACATCCGGACCACGCGCAGGCCAGCTTCCCCGTCGTTCACCGGCGTTTTATTTTGTGCGATGCATTCGACGAAATACGACAATTCCCGGTTTAGCGCTTCGATCTGTTCAATCTGCGGAGCCCACATATCGCCCGAACGGTAGTGGACGAGCAAGTTATAAAGCCCTTCACGGCTGGTAATGTTCACGCCTTTGTCGTAGATCTTGATCTTTTCGTCCGCTTCAAGATCGTTCCATACCAGCATTTTCTTCTCGCCGCCGATCAGGGTTGTGCGAACTTTCACCGGCGAGAGCCAGTTCACATTGATGTGGGCAATGATTTTGTCGGGGAAATACAAAGTGAGGAAGGCTACGTCTTCGTGTCCGTTGAGATGAGTCTGTCCCGTCGCCGAAATGGCTTCGGGGGTCTTCTGAATCAGGTGGTCAATAATGGACAGATCGTGAGGCGCAAGATCCCAGACGACGTTCACGTCATGCTGAAAGAGACCGAGATTCACGCGGGTGGAATCGTAGTAATACAGTTTTCCCAGCGCGTTGTCCTGCAATAGTTGCTTGATCTTTTGGACCGCACCTGTGAACAGGAAGGTGTGGTCGACCATGATTTTCAGATTTTTCCGCGCCGCCAATTCAATCAGCTCCTGCGCCTGAGCTGCGTTGCTGGTGAACGGCTTCTCCACGAATACATGTTTGCCATTCTGAAGAGCCGCCTTCGCCAGTTCATAGTGCGTCCAGACTGGCGTCACGACGGCGATAGCATCGATGTCAGGAGAAGACATCAACCCCGCCGGATCGTCCGTCACCCGGACGTCAGGATAGGCTTTTGCCACTTTCCGCTGCGCCGCCGGGCTCTTGTCGCACACGGCAACGACTTTGGTTTCATCCAAGCGGTCAAGGTTTCGGACAACGTTTGGCCCCCAGTAGCCGTAGCCTACAACTCCAAACTTAATCAGAGCTGCATTCTCTCGCGGCGCCATTACGCCTTCTTCTGACGGATTCGCAATTGTGATCATTTTTCACCAGAGGCGATCAAAGTAGGGAGGGCTGGGGGCGTCGTTTAAAGCGCACTTCGTTTCGCGTGCGTACGTCATTTAATGTGCGCCGCTGCCAAGAACCACTGCGCCAGGCGTGCGGCAAAGAATCTTCATGTCGATCCATGGGGACCAGGTTCGCGCGTAATGCAGGTCCAAGCGAACCATGTCATCGAACTTCACCCGGCTGCGTCCGCTCACCTGCCACAGGCCCGTAATCCCCGGCTTGGCTTCGAGCAATCGCCCGCGATGCCAAATGTCGTAGGCTTCGACCTCGTAGGGCACTGGAGGGCGAGGTCCAACTAACGACATCTCACCCCGCAGCACATTGATGAATTGAGGAAGCTCATCCAGGCTGGTTTTACGCAGGAAGGCTCCGACCTTGGTGATGCGGGGATCGTGGGTCAGCTTGTAAACGCCTTCGCCGGTTCCGTTCGAAGGCTGCTTATCCGCTTTGCCGGCAATCAGTTTTTGAACGTAGGCTCTGTGGATTGCGGCATCGTTGTTCACAAGCATCGATCTGAATTTCAGGAATACAAACGACTTACCATGCTGGCCGATCCGGCGTTGTCGAAAGAAAATTGGACCCTTCGACGTGGCTTTGACAGCGGAAGCAATCGCCAGGAAAGCCGGCATGAGAAAAAGTAACGCGAGAGCGCTTCCCACAATATCCATCACCCGCTTCAAGATACGGAATAGCTTCCTGTCATCTTCGCGCTGGGATAGGTCGGGGTATAGCGTGGGATTGCTCGAGCCGGAATGATCTTCGTGGTCCCACTGCTCGGGGAAAACGTGAAACGAAATCCTCACTCGGTTGAATTGTTCCAGAGCTAAATTGCTGCGTAAGGTATCGGTCGCGCGCGCGATGATGGTGCCGGGAATGGAGGCACTATCTTCGGCGGCGATCTCGGTGAACATGACGCCGACAACCGAGTCGCTCGCGTACCAACCGGTGACGTCGGTGTCGCGCGTGGAGGCGGATAATACGGACGAAATCTTCCGGAGAATTTTCCCGTTCTTGTCGGTTGGGCGGTCGCCCATATCCAGGAGCAAAAGTACAAAGGGCTTCCGCGAACGTTCGCTTCTCTTTCTTTCGAGCGCAATCATTCGGCGGAAGGCTTCCGGGTTTAGGACAACGCGTTCTCCGCTGGATGACTCTTCGGAGAGCGCGATCAAAGCAACACCGTTACTGCCAGAGCGTCGTGCCTGCACAATATCCTCCGCTGATCTGCTTCGTTGGGATAGGGGCCCAGAGGCTTGGTGACTGCTAGAAATTTAAGGGGGGGATTGAACCAAAGCACGGACGGTTGCTGGGTTTTACTTATTCCTTGGATTGATCGGGTTTCGACGAACTGTACCGTTGATAATAATCGTGGTGTGCGGCGCTGGCGCTGCTATTGACCAGTGCTCCGAGCAGCTTCGACTTGTCGACGGCTTCGAGGCCGCGCTGCAATTGCTTTTTTTCCGTCGTTCCTTTTCGTGTAACCAGCAAAATTCCATCGGCCAGGCGGGTCCACAGGCTTGTGTCCGCCAGGGGCAGCACTGGTGGAGAATCGATCACGATCCAGTCGAACCACGTCTCCAACTGTTCCATCAAAAGGGATAGTTTTCCTGACTGCATCAGCTCCAGAGGATTTTGCGGCGCAGCGCCGGCAGGAAGAATCCAGAGTCCGAGACTTTCCAGTTTATAGATGTTGATGCTTTCGGTTTGTCCGCTGAGCCACTCGGCCAGGCCCGGAACTTTCGCGATTCCGAATAGGTTGGCAGCGCTTGGCCGGCGGAGATCGCCGTCCAGCAACAATGTTTTCTGCTGCTTTCGGCGGGCCAGTGTGCAAGCGAGGTTAGCAGCGACCGTACTCTTCCCTTCCTGCGGGATCGTACTGGTGATAAGAACCTTTCTCAACGGGCGATTCTGCCGAAGATGACGCAAGCGGACCGCGAGAAAACGGAACTTTTCCGCGCCCAAACTGCCTTCCTCGGCCACCGAGATGAGGTGACTCTCTTCCGGGATCACCACCGGCAAAACCGGGCAGCACTCGACATCCTCGGTGGACGCCGGAGCCGGCGGGTGCGAATCGAATGAATCGGCGCTCGGCCGTTGCTCGGTAGCGAGCGTGGATCCGCGCATCTTCAGTTCGGCAGACCTTAGCAGTTCAGTAGCCAGGGACAAACCGGAACCTTCAGCCCCGGAGTTCTCCGCCTCCGCCCTTTGTAACGCGTCAAATATATTGCTCATTGTTCAGAGACCCGCAACCGCACCCGCGTTTTTACGTCTTCTTCACGCTTTTGCTCGGCCTGGAGGTGGGCATAGAGCTGGAGTAGTGTCTGAGCTGCTTTCCGGGCATCGAGTTCGTCAGCACTGCTTCTTTCTAGCGCCGGAGTTTGAATTCCCAGCCGGAAATCGGTGGCGATATCATCGATAATCTCAGGGCTTACGCTTCGCATCTGTCGGGCATAGGCCGCGATCAGTGCGTTTTCGCAGACCGTGTTAATCAATCGCGGAAGTCCCTGAGAGTGCTGATACACGGCAGCGATGGTCTCCGGCGGAAACAATGCCGCTGGGTTCGGACACCCGGCGAGCTGAAGCCGGCGCTCAACGTATCCCTTGGTCTCATCCGAATTGAGTGGTAGAAGATGGGAACGAAGGGCAATTCTTTGTTTCAATTGCCGCAAGCTGACGGAATCCAGTTTTTCATCCAGTTCCGGCTGTCCGACCAGCAGGATCTGAAGCAGCTTTTCCTGGGGAGTTTCAAGATTGCTGAGGAGCCGGATCTCCTCCAGAATTTCCGCCGAAAGATGATGCGCTTCGTCGACGACCAGTGCTGTGGTCAAACCTCGCTGGCTCCGTCCAATGACGTACTGCGCAATCTGAAGCAGCAGTTCACCCTTATTCTTGCTGCCGCCAGGAAGTCCCAGATCACCGGCCAAATACTGTAAGAACTCAACAGGAGACAGCCGACCGTTAAAGATGTAGGCGTACGCGACATCTTTACTCTGTTTGAATAATTGCAGCACATAGTGAAGCAGAACGGTCTTGCCCGTTCCCACTTCCCCCGTCAGGACCACAAATCCCTTGTGCCGGCGGACGCCGTAATAAAGAGCGGCCAAAGCTTCGTTGTGCCTGCTGGTAGGAAACAGGAACGAGGGATCCGGAGTGATATCAAACGGATTGCGCTTCAGGCTGTAGAAGGACTTATACATTGGCGATTCACTAGCCGCGCAAATAGCTAAGCGCGGACCCTACCAAAATCGTAACAGATACGAAAGCCGCCGTCGCCCATCCTACCCATACCATCCGGCGTTCCCGCCGCTGATCCGAGGGCGCCGCAACCGCTGGGATTTCGGAGATCACCGCGACGGGCAACAATTTTTGCAATTGTTTCTCATCGTAGATCCGGTCATCCATCATTTCGAAGGCGCCAACTACCCCCGCGCCCAGCGCTAATCCGATCCCAAGCCCTATGCCGCAAAACTTGAGGCGATTTGGGAACTCGGGTTTTACGGGCAGGCTCGGCGGATCGATGATGCGGAAACGCTCGCCCTGCTGGAGCAATTCCATGCTGGTCGCCATAGCAGACTGATTTTTCTTCTTGAGCAGGTCGTCGTAATTTGCTTTGGACTGTTCGTAGCCCCTGGTTAAATCTGAGAGTTGCTGTTCCCGCACCGGCTCCTGATTTAGCCGTGCCTGATAGTCAAGAATCTTCGTCTGCAGATCCGTGACCGCTCGTTCCCGGTTTGCCGTCTCCACCCGGTTGGACTGCAACTGTCCTTGCAACTGCACCACCGGGGATGAAGGATCTTTGGCGTCCGAGGGATCTGATGCTGTAATCGCAGCGTTGGGATCCTCCGGTGCAGAGGCTTTGGCCTTCAGATCCGCGATGATTTGATCCCTGGTCTTTTCGGTTTCGGCGATCTGCTGTTTTAGCTTACGAACGTCAGGGTGGCGATCCGTGTAATGCGAACTGAGATCTGCAAGTTGCGCTCTGAGCTTCTCCAACTCCTCATTCACGGCAGGTAAGCCAACCGGTGCGCTTCCCGCTGTCTTCGGCGAACCTTGCAGAGAGCGGTACTGGTTCACTAAGGTTTCGAGGTATACGCGTTGCTGCTTCGCCGTGTTCAGCGCGTCTTGCTCCATTTGTAACTGAGTCTGCAGGCCAGCCAGAATCTGCAAGTTACTTCCAACTTGCGCCGGAAGCTCGCCAGGGTGTTCGGCTTTGAACTGGCGGATCTTATCTTCCTGGTCCGACAAAGTCTTGCGTGCCGCTTCCAATTGGCTCTCGAGAAACTTCGTGGTGTCTTCCGACTGCTGCTGGCGCACTTCCAGATTTTCGTTGATGAATAAGTTGGTCAGTTCGCTGGTCACCTGCTGAGCCAGATGAGCATCGCGCGACGAATAGGAGACGTTGAATGCTGTGATCTGATTGTTACTATCACGCACGAGTTCGATATTGATATCCTTGCGCATACGGTCGACCTTCTGGTCGGGCGATCGCTGCTTGTGTTCGCTGGAGTAAAGGTTGAACTGATCAATAATGTGCAACAAACGCGTTCGACTAAGAATCTGCTGCGTAATGCTCTGCATTCGATCTTGCAGATCATCGTTTACGTTGGGCGTAACGTAATCTTTCGGCATGGTGGGCTGCTCTACCAGGATCAGCGTGGTCGATTGATAGCGCGGGGGCAGCACCCAGCTCGCACTCCATACCAGCGCCCACCCCAGGAACAGCGCGATCAAAAACTGCAGATGGTGACGGCGCACGATCCCCAGATAATGATGGAGGTCGAAGCCTTCTGAACTTTGCTCGTCGAGATCGTCATCCATAGAATTTATCTTCCCAGCGGTCTGAAGAACTGATACGAAATCGATACAAACTCGCGATTCGTGTTCGGAGTCGCGGCCAGGACGGCAACGCCGCTGTAATCCTGGTGCAATCGTGTATAGCCAAGCTGCACGTTTACATGCTGTCCGAACCCTTGCTGCAGCGATGCGGTCTCTGACATGGTGTGTCCCTTCGTCGCGCCCGCGAGTGGAGAACCCAGAACATCGTTCTGGGCGTACAGGCCGGAGACCGAACCGCTCAACCTGCGCGTCAGCTGTTGTCGTATCGACGCGTTTGCGCTATCCATCTTTACTGCTCCAGTCAATCCTCCGCCACCGGAAATAATGTGGGAATAGCTCAGCGCAACATTGGTCAACCGTCCTTGCCAGCTCAAACTGCCTCCAACCGCCGGAGTCCATGCCTGTGCCGCGGGGAATCGCAGGGGCCCTATCGGCGCCTCCACGGTATCGGAGTGTTGCGGGCCGCCGAAGAAGGAAAGCGATAATTTCGAGGAGACATAAAGCGTATAGAAGAGAAGGAGCGCATGCGTCTGGGTCTCGTTCTGGTCCGCACTGGGATAGGATATCAGTCGCTGGTACTGGTATGTCGCGCCGATGTACTGCACCTTCGAGACACGAAGAGAGTAAAAAGCCGACCCTCCCTGCGAACTCGAATCATATAGACCGGGAACCTGGGCCTGGTTTGGATAATGCAGATTCGAAAACGTTCCGCTGGCTCCGACCATTCCGTTGCGTGCGAACTGGTAAGTGATGTCTGCATTGCCAGAGTTGTTGAGCTGGTCCGCAACTGGCGCGATTACCGAAAGATTTGGCCCTTGTGCCCCACCGGAAACCACCGCGGCGGATCCCAGGTCAGGCTGGTTGAAAACATTGGAGGTTTTCTGGAAGTTGTCTCGCGCACTAAAAGTCACGTGCGGGCTCAAGCGATAGTGGAAATCGATCGACGCGTTTTGGTTGGCTGCATTCAGGGAACTTTCTCTCTGATAAAAGGTGAACCCAGGCGCGTACTTCACAATCCAGTGCGTGCGCGATGTTGTTTCGTCCAGTGCCAGCGTCGGAAATACGGAATAGCTGACATCGCTCACCGGAGATCCGGTCAATGATCCTAACGCATTGTCGGTGTAGGCACCGGTGAAAACCACTCCCGCGCGAAGATAGTTGGAACGCTCCTCGGAACTGGGCGAGGCCGGATAGGACTGGCCACTGACGGGAGGCGGAGTCAGCATGCGACTGTCGCTAGTGTCCGGGCTGTTGGCGGAATTATCCGCACTGTTGGTCGTAGCCGGCTGTGCGGAGGTGCTATCTACCTGCGCCCAAAGAAAAGCAGCAGGGAGCAAAATCATTCCCACACAAACTTTTTGAAACGGTTTCATGATCACGGAACAACGATGGTGTCGCGGGGCTGAAGTTTGATGTTTTGGGCTGCATTCTTACCCTTTACGACGTCCTTGTAGTTGAATGGAAGTCGTGTCTGGGTGCCGTCGGCATTCTGACGCAGAACATAAATGGACTTCTGTTTGGCAAAGTCGCGGAATCCGCCGGCGAGCGCGATCGCATCCAGCACTGTGGATGAGTTGCTGATCGAGAACGAACCGGGGTGAGTCACCATTCCCAGAATGTTGAACTTCTGACTGTTAATTTGCTGAACCATGACGGTGACTTCCGGTTCAGCGATGTAATTCTTCAGCTTGGCGGCGATTTCTTGTTCGAGCTTCAGAGGAGTCCGGCCGGTGGCCTGCACTTCTCCAACTAAGGGCAGCGATATCTTTCCATCCGACCGCACTGGGACGGACTTGGATACATCTGGCTCTTTCCATACGTTGACGGACAAAACGTCGTCATTGCCAATTACGAAACTGTCATCGTGTGCCTTGGTTGCCGCCCCTTCTGCGTTCCCGGCGGGTTGAGAGGTGGCGGGATTTGAAGCGGTTGGCGAGGGAGTTCCCGACGCAGCTTGTGCGAACAGCCCAGTGGACGCAAGAAGAAACATTGCGGCAACGAACGTTCCTGCTTTATAGAAGCTGCAAGCCATTCTCATCGCACCATCTACTTTGCGTTCGCTCATAACTCGGCTCAACTTGCTTTTCCGTTTCCCTTGGCCGCATTGGAAACAGTTGATCTGGATTCCGCAAGGGACGAAATGTAGGACTCGGGAGCGCTCATTTGGTACTGCTCAATCTTGTACAGAATCGACCGATAGCTTACACCCAATAAGCGGGCAGCTGCCTTTCGATTCCATCCAGTCTTCTGAAGAGCGGCCGCGATCGCATTCTTCTCGGTTTCCCATCGGACGTTCCTAATCATCGATTTCAATGTAGAAACAACCGATTTGATGTTGCCCGCTTCCCCTTCGGGGCGCACGCGATTCTCGTTGGTTCTGGAAGGGACTTCCCAGCTCCCGAGGGAGATGTCTTCATCGCCGGCTACCAGGTAGCGCTTTACGAAAGTCTCCAATTCCTTCAAGTTTCCAGGCCAAGAGTGGTTCTGGCAAACATCCAGTGCCGACTGAGTAAATTCTCGCGCCGGCAGCCCATAATGTTTCGCCACCTTGTGCATGGTATAGCGGAGAAGAAGTTTGACTTCCTCTTTGCGCTGCCGCAATGGTGGAACATGCACCGTGAAAGCGCTGAGCCGGTAATAAAGATCTGTGTCCAGACGCTTTTCCGCGAGAGCACGATCCAGCTTGTCGCTGCTGGCCGCGAGAATACGAACAGCAACGTCGACCGGTTTTGGATCACTCGCTCGGACAAATCGCTTGTCCTGCAGCACCTTGAGAAGTCGAGATTGCAACCCAAGCGGCATGTGGGTGATCTCGTCCAGCAGAAGTGTGCCCTTTCGGCCGATTTCCAGTTTGCCCAAACCGGTCTTGACGCCGCCCTTCGAAGATCCCGCATCCCCGTTTTCCCTGCCGAAAAGTTCGATCTCCAGCAGATCTCCCGGCATCTCCGCGCAATTGACCCTCAGAAAATTAAATCCTGAATAAAGGGACATTTGATGGATCAGACGGGCTACGGTACCTTTTCCACTTCCGGGCTCTCCCAGGATGAGTACCGGAACATCGGCTTGGGCCAGCAATTCAGCCTGCGCGCGAAGTTGCTGCATGACAGGCGTGCTGCTGAGGAAGAATTCGTCTTCTCCAACCGATTCAATATCTTCGCTCGCTATCTCCGCCTCCACATAATCATTGGATGATCCGAGATGTCGATGAACCATGGATTGGATCTGTTCCTCCGTCACCGGGCGAGTCAATACATCCTTCGCTCCCATGCGCGTCGCTTCTCTCTGCCGGCCCGCTTCCTCGGGATCGCATAGCACCACGATCGGAAGATCGGGGCGAAGCCTGCGCAACCACGGCAACAGGTGAAGACCATCGCCGTTCCCTCGAGGCAAATCCAGCAATAGCAGATGCGGCGCGGTATCGGATTGCACTCGCTCCATAGCATCCCAACCGCTAGTGGAGGTTTCCAGGTGCCACGAGTTTGACTGCGCGGCCGAACCGAGCAGACGAAGAACCGAAACTTCACTGCTTACGAGGAGCAAGCGGAGGGTTTCAAGTGTATGGGGCGCCATGGGATGTAGTTTTTTTACCGCTGGCTTCAGAAAGGGTTAAGCAGGTTCTACTTCATATCCTTCGACCCGCACGGCCAGGGAACGTTGAATGGCCTCGATCGAAATGACAAGCGTTTGGTCACCATTGCGGGAGAGCAATATGCCTTCCATACCATCGAGGGCCCCGCTCCGGATTCGTACTCGTTGACCAATCTTCAGGAAGGGATGTGAGGACCAGGGCAGTCCAGTCTCGACTAAATTGCGAACCGTGTCGATTTGCGCATCCGGAATCGGAGTGCCTTCGCCTCGGGCGCCCACCAGACCGAAAACACCATCCACACGCAGCACCTGCAGGCGTTCCGCGCGATTCGGCATGAATTTCGCGAATACGTAGCAACTGAACAGCGGCAACTCCACTTTCTTCTTGCGATCACTCCATTTGTGCAGTTCAGTGGTCATCGGAAGAAACGCCGTGACGCCCCTCTCCGCAAGTCGTTGGGCCACAATCTTCTCGTGACGCGGACGGGTGTGCAGGCCATACCAGCTCTCGGCTTCGACTTGCGGAAGCGGCTGCGAAAAATCCAACGCTAAACTGGTCACGGCCATAGCTTCGCCCTCTAAGTCACACTTGTCAGAGTGACTTCAAAATTAGACACACCTAGCCATTTGTTTGAAATCTCAGCAAGGAGATTCCCGGGGGAAGAAACCAACGGTCGGGACGCCGGGGGAGATCTGGCTACCCGCTACCTCAAAATGTCTATAGTCGATAGATCGTTACTTAATCTATTCGATGCAATTGCCGATTCCTAGTCCACTGAAGTGCCATACCGCCAAGCCAACTTGATCTCTACTATGTCTATGGTGATTATTCCATTAAAAGTTGACATCTCGCCGGCGTAGAGCTTCATGTTCAATTGTGCTGCAGGGTCGTTAAGCGTTACTACGATTCTTTACTTCGTCCGATCACGAACGAAAGCGCTTGGGAGGAGTTGCAGCGCAAACTCAAAATAACGGCAATTGCAGATGTCTGCAATGGCTATAAATACCCTAGGACTAACTTCTTAACAGCTATGGTATTATTGACTCAATTCGTAGGACAAATGGCTCCTGAATTGGAGTCATTGGTTTCACCCGGGGGTTCGATGTCGCAGGTGTTTGCAGCCTTCTGAATGCGATATAACTCCACTAGAATCAACATTATGTTTGACACGCAACCATTCGACAAGAGCGGATCGATACTGAAAGTGGCAAATCACTTCACCTCGGCAAATAGCATCCGCTTTCGAGGTGAAAAGAGTTGCAATGAGTCGACCGGGTGAAAACGATAGGGCTTGCCTTCTTTTGTCGCAAACGCTGCTCGAAGTGCCATGAGGTTGGTTCATGTTTGGTGAGAACTCGATCGTGAACGATGCGAAGATTCGGAAAACCAAAATCCGTGTGCTGGTTGCCGACAGTTCTCCCATACATACCCAACTGCTGGCGGATGCCTTAAAGCGCGACTCCCAGTTTGAAGTAATTCCTTTTGATTCGGAATCGCGCGGTTTGGCATCGGCGGCCAGCGGATTGGATACGGATGTTCTCGTGATCAGCGCCGATCTCGACGAGCAGCCTTCCCGCGGGCTCCAAGTCTTAGGCGAATTGCGAACCGCGGCTCCTCACATCCGGTCCGTAGTATTGATGAATTCGCTGGATGACGAATTAGTGGTGAACGCATTTCGCGTAGGAGCAAGAGGAATATTCGGCAAGAGCCAACCGGTCGAGGCACTGCGTAAATGTGTCCACTGCGTACAGCAGGGGGAAATCTGGGCGAACATCCGCGAGATGTCGTTGGCGGTGGAAGCCTTGGCCTGCGCTCCTACCGTCAGAACGGTGAATGCGCGCGGCCTGAGCTTGCTTTCGAAGCGTGAAGTTGAGGTGGTTGGTTGCCTGGCCGAAGGTTTGAGCAATCGCGAGATTGCGGAACGTCTCGAATTAAGTCAACATACAGTGAAGAATCACCTATTTCGAATCTTCGACAAGCTGGGCGTTTCCAGCCGCGTTGAGCTTCTGAATATGACTCTAAGCCATGCCAGTCCGGGCCAATTGAGTCTGGAAAGTGCTACGAATCTGTCCGATCGTCCTGGATTCCGCAGTGAATTCGTCCTGCTGCAAAAGGCGGCAGATGAGGGTCTGCCGGCGGCTCAACTGGCCCTGGCGCAAATATATCTGGCGCGGCGTACCGGTCCGCGGGATGCGGTTCGAGCGTACACCTGGTACCTGGTGGCGCTGGAACGAGCCGCTCAAGCCAAGAGTTTGCTCACCAAAATGCTGACCACGGACCAAATTGAGGAAGCGCAAAAGGAGGCAAGTGAGAAACTCCTGCAGCCCGAAGCCGAGGGTGGCGATCTTCAATGGTCAGAGACCGGTCTGCGACGGCGCTAGAGTGCAGCGCATCACCACAGACAAAAGGCGTGCCAAGTTCGGCACGCCTTTTGCCCCGTTATTAGGGAAGGGTGATTTCTGTCTACGCAGCTGAAATACCGCCAATTGGCCGCTTAGATCGCATGTGTATGGCTCCGCAGCAGCAAAGGCCAGCGAGAAGAAGATAGGCTAAAGCCGCTCCGCCCTCGGGAACCATTGCGATGAACTCCTGAGCCGGGCAGCCACTCTCCGCCTTACAGACCGTACTCGTTCCCGGTTTGTCTGGTGAAATGATCTCCAGACCGTATCCCCCGACGGGAACGGCCTCGCCGAAGGCAGTCGCCAGCAAACCGCCATTGGCTTGAACCCAAGTCGTGGTGCAGCCAGCCGAACCAAAAATGTCTGTGCAAAGCTGCGCTGTGGTCAGCGGGCCGCCTGTCACTGGGTTACTCAGCAGGTAACTCGCGACTCCACTGGGATCGAATACTGCCCAGTCCGCGAAGGAATCGATGACCTGTCCTGTCGAACCGGGAACCTGCGCAAATACCTGCGTAGTTAACCATGCCACAGCGTCATACGGGGACAAGCCTTTGCCCGCCAGACTCCATGACGTGCCTGTCGGCGCCGTCAGGCCGGAAAATGGAGTAACCGACGCGTTCCAGGTTGACAAGGTACTGTCATCGCCAAAGTCATCGCAAACTACCGGAGTATTGGCGACTCCGCCCACCGTCGCGTAGTACGGGCTTACATAAATGCCGTCATAGGAAGGTCCTGGTGACGGAGCCGTCAGCGTCACGGAAGTTTGACAAATGGCCCAAGTCCCAAGAGAAAGTGCTATCCCCACCCACAGAAAAACTCGAATCACCCTTTTCATTGTCTCCCCACTCCTCGATCAATTCACTAGCGGGGGAGATTCCAATGCGAGTCCGATGGGCTCTGCACCTTTGCAACTCTAACGCGAATTGCAAGACTGTCAAGACTGATAATTTCTGCAACACGTTGCAAACAATTTCAACTGCTGATATTTCCTAAGCTTACCGATTTAACGTGATGTTACCCATGAAAACATCGGGTCCATCCGGTACCGATTGCAGGAAATACTGGGCAAAATCACTGAACGGCTTGGCGACACCCGGTCTCACCAGCAGTGAAAGCAGAAATCCGGTGGGGTACCACCGTTTCTTGTGGCGTTTCAATTGCTGCCTTATAGTTCTGTACTAGCTCAGGCCGCGGTGTTCGCGTCTGTTTCGGGAGGCATCTTATTGAGGATTCTTACCATTGTCCGTCTGGCCTTGCTTCTAGCTCTGATCGCCGCTCTCTCGGCAGCGTGCTCTCCTGATCCGAACATCCGCAAGCAGAAATACTTTGAAAGCGGTCAAAGGTATTTCGAACAGGGGAAATTCGAAGAGGCCGCGATCGAGTTCAGTAATGCCATAGCGGTCGATCCTGGCTACGCCGCTGCTCATTATCAACTGGGCCTGACTTACCTCAAGACTCGGCAGTGGCCGCGGGCCAATCAGGAGCTTGCCCGTACGATTGAGCTGCAGCCCGGAAACTACCCGGCTCACGCGGAGCTGGCCAAACTGCTGATCTCTGCCAGAAACCTGTCGCCGGCACAGGAACAAGCCGACTTGTTGTTGCGCGACCGTCCCAATGACGCCAAGTCCCATTTCATTGCGGCAAATCTCTTGGCGGCGCAGGCTCGTTTCCCCGACGCAATCCAGGAAATGCAGAAAGCCATTGCACTCGATCCCAGGGACTGGGATTCATATCTGAACCTTGCGCTGATGCAGCTGAGAAACAACCAAGCCGATGCAGCTGAGGCCAATTTTAAGAAAGCAATCGAGCTCAATCCCCAGGCAACTAACACCCGTTTGATGCTGGCTAACTACTATCAAGTGCGCAGCCGTTTCGCCGAGGCGGAGCAGCAGGTTCGCGACGGGATTCAAGCCGATCCCAGGAATCCGAAACCTGTCGCCGCGCTTGCGCGTTTGTTCTCGGCCCAGGGCAAGAAGGCAGAAGCGGAGGATTTTCTAAAACAAGCCAAGCACAATTTTCCCGACAACTCTGTCGGATATTCCCTGCTGGGCGACTTTTATTTGGCCACGAATGATTTGGACAAGGCCACCACCGAATATCAAACGCTCTATCACGACCACCCCAAAGACCTTCAAGTAAAGAAAAACTTCACCGAACTTCTGATCCTTACCAATAAGTTGCAGCAGGCGCGCGAACTGGATGACGAAATCCTGAAAGCGAGTGCGAACGACACCGACGCGCTGATCGATCGTGGGCAGCTACAGATTCGGGCGGGCGACTCCAACGGCGCCGTTGCAACCCTGCAGATGGTCGTCAAGAATGACCCAAACAATGGGCTGGCTCACTACCAGTTAGGCGTCGCATTTCAGAAGATGGGGAACCTGGAGGGGGCGGAGAACGAGTGGAGGATCGCGGTACGTCTGCGTCCCGATCTTGCAGATGCGCAACGTGACCTGGCCATCTTGGCAATGCGGCGGGGGGACATGAGCACTCTCGAGCAGGCTTCCACACAAATCATCACCCTGCGGCCGAACTCGGCGGAGGGCTATGCTCTCCGCGCGGTTTCTGAGATCAATCGTAAGCAATTCCTGGACGCAGAGAAAGACGTACGCAAGGCGATTGAAGTCGCGCCCGGCAGCTCCGCCGGCTATGCTCAGCTGGGAAATTTGAACTTCGTTCAGAAGCGATTTCCGGAGGCGGAGGTCAATTACCGTCAAGCCCTTGAGCGGGACCCCAAATCGAACGATGCTCTCCGCGGTCTGATGAATACTGATGTAGCTCGGAACCAAGCCGATGCAGCCGTTGCCGCTGCGAACGCGCAGATCGCCAAGGTGCAAGGCAACAGCGGGTTTTATGATCTGCTGGGCACCGTATTGTTCCAGCAAAAGAAGGATCTGAACGGGGCCGCAACCGCTCTGACCAAGGCCCTACAGCTCGATCCGAACAACACCGATGCGCGGATTAAACTTGGTCAGGTCCAAGCGGCCAACGGACTAGTCGACGCCGCCATCACCACCTATAGGCAAGGACTCAAGGAAAATCCCCAGGAAGCAACCTACTTTGTTCTCCTCGGCCAACTGTTCCAGTCCCGGCGGGATTGGAATGGTGCCGCCGAGGCCTATCAGAAGGCACTCGGCATCAAGCCGGAAAATCCCCTGGCATCGAATGATCTCGCTTGGGTCATGTTGCAATCTGGCGGCAACCTCGACGTCGCGCTCTCTCTGGCGCAAACCGCTCGACGCGGCATGCCAGATTCACCCAGCATCGCGGATACGTTGGGCTGGATTTACTATCAGAAAGGCGCTTACAGGTCGGCAGTCGACTCCCTGAGGGAGGCGTTAAAACTGGGCCAGGAGAGCAAATCCCCAGACAATCCAACGTTTCACTACCATCTCGGAATGGCCTATGCGAAAAGCGGACAAGCGACCCTCGCGCGACAGCAACTACAACAGATGTTGAAACTCAATCCCAATTCCAGCGACGCAGAGGATGCAAAGAAGCAGCTGGCGGAATTGAGGTCTTGAGTTGAGCTTTCAAGCATTGGCACGGCCGGCGATTCTCTAGTCCGATTGCGTAAATATTCCATGGTGCTAACCCGTGCGACGCGAGAATCAATTTCCAGAGTGTCCCCTCTCGTACGCTTCTCCGTTCTGGTCGCCGTTTCCTTGGCGATCGGGTGGAGTTCTCTCATCGCTTCTTTCGCCCTCGCCCTGCGTGACGACCAATACACCCACATATTGCTGATTCTTCCGGTCAGCGTCACATTGATATTTCTGGAATGGAAGTCTTCCGAATCCTGTGCAGAATCGCGTTCGAGCCCTGGCTTGATCTTGCTCATCGCAGCTGTCGTGGCCACCGTGTTTGCAAGATTGCAGATTTTTCCGCTGCAGCGCGACGAACAGCTTTCGCTGAAGATGCTGGCGCTGGTGCTGTGGTGGCTCGGCGCTTTTATCGTCTCTTTTGGTACTCGCGCTTTTCGGCGCTCCCTCTTCCCTCTTTGTTTCTTGTTTTGGATCGTTCCCATTCCCGAGTCCGTACTGTACCCAATCATAAGGCTGCTGCAAGCAGGCTCAGCTCGTTCGGCCGGCTCGCTTTTCGAGGCCGCCGGTGTGCCGGTAGCTCAAACTGGAACACAAATTACCGTCCCAGGATTGACGATCGAGGTTGCCCGGGAATGCAGCAGCATCCGCTCAAGCTTGATGTTGGTAGTCACAACCATGGTCCTGGCGCAGATGCTTTTGCGCGCAGTCTGGCGAAAAGCCTTTGTGATCGCAGTGGCAATCCCGATGTCAGTGGCTAAGAACGGGCTTCGGATATTTGTCCTTGCCATGCTAACTACGCGCGTCGATCGCAGTTTCATCGATGGGAGACTCCATCACCAAGGCGGGATTATCTACTTTCTAATTGCTCTGGCGGCCATTATTCTTCTGATTTGGGCGTTTCGTCGTGGCGAGCAGAAGACGTGCGCCTTGACAATGACAAATCGCTAGAGACAGCTGATACTCAGCTGCGCTCCTCACAACGTCGCAATGGTTAGGAATCACTACAAGGTGCGTTTACAGCCGCTGCACTTCATCTTCATTCTGGCGGTGTGTGTCTTAGGATTGCTCGTCGTATATGGAATTCGACTCGTTGTTGCTGGAGGCCGGGACAGTTCCAGCACGAATCTGATGTCGAGAGAAGCTTCCAGGGCGAATGAAATACATCTAGCACCGGCCGAACCTAAACTGCCTCCCTCCCTGCGGCAGGGGTGCCCATCCTACAACCATCTCCGCAGACCGGCCATCACAAGATTGCCCTATCGTGGAATGCGAGTTCCCCCTCTTCCGAACCTGAAAGGAAAGCCGTCGGGTACTGCTTGTACCGAAGCGCAACCCAGAATGCGGCCAAGCGAAGACCCACGTGCCCAATCTGCGAGCAGATTAATAAGAAACCCATCCAGGGCACCGCTTGCGTCGATGACATGGTGAAAGACGGTGAAACATACTATTACGTGGTGACGGCGATTAATGCTCGAGGAACGAGTAGTTCCTCCTCGAACGAGACTCCAGCTCAAATCCCTTCCACAAAAGAGGGCGCTGGTTCGGTCCCCATAAAGTCCTATCCCCTGTTTCGGGCATCGAACGCGTCGCAATGAAAGGTTGCAGGGGCGCGAATGGCTCCCTTCTTTGGAGCGCCGCCCGCTAGGCGAGCCCGCTTTGCCTGGCAAGTTTTAGCCCCTCCAAGGCAGCGCCTCGCGCTCCGGCCGTATCGCCGTTCGGCATCACGTGGAGTAGGAATATTTGCCTGCTCCTCCCGCTGGTTTGGCATCCCAAACGGATTTGCGCGAGAAACTAGCGCTGAATTTCCGGACTAGTTTCAAGCACGCCGCGCCCACGATCAAGGCAGTTGGGTCGAAGGTATTCACCATTTCGTCGAAAAAAAGTCCCAAGGCGTGGGCCTGAACCCAGAGATTTTTTCGCCCATGGGATCGCCTTGATCTGTTGATCGGCTCCGTTGCCTTTGTCTTGGTGGTGATGAGCGAAGTTAGATCAGCCTACGAAGATCAGCCAAGGAAGATCGGCGGGTTCCGATCTAGGGAATCGCTTCCGAGTCCGCTTGCTAACCGTAGTCCATTTTCCATTCGCGGAAAATCTAAGGTTCATTGTCCAAATGGTACCTTACGCAGCGCTCTGCGCGGCCTATCATCGACTAGCAACTCTTACTTAAATTTAACGAAACGGATGAAGCGCTTCCCCCTCGCTCTTCTGGTTGTGGATCGTTTCTGTATTGGGCCATGTGCAGATTGGTTCGTGTTCTCTTAGTATCTGTTCCTCTTCTGTTCGTCTCCCTCGTCTTCCTCGTCGCGCCGTCGGCCTTTGCACAATCGTGGACCAGTGCCGTCACCGCGACCATGACAACGACCACCGCTACCATCACGTGGACAACCGCCGTGCCTGCGAATTCGCAGATCACGTACGGTACGACGACCAGCTACGGCAACAGCAGTGCCCTGAATTCGAACATGGCGATGACGCACTCCGCTACCCTGACGTCGCTGACCGCCGGGACTACCTACCACTATCGCGTGCTGTCGGCTGACTCGACTGGCGTGCTGGTCACGGGCCTGGACAACGTCTTTACCACTTCGACTGCAGCCATCAGTGTCTCGGTCTCGCCCACCACGGCGACGGTGGTCTCGGGGGGAACAGAGCAGTTCTCGGCTCAAGTCACAAACACCAGCAACACGGCGGTTACCTGGTCGGCCACCTCCGGCACCGTGAGCACCACCGGACTGTTTACGGCTCCCACCGTGATTGCGACGAAAACCGTGACCGTAACGGCCACCAGCGTCGCCGACAAGACCAAGTCCGCCAGCGCCACCGTGACCGTAACCGTAACTGCGACGGCCGGCATTCTGACGCTGAATCCTACGAGCATCACCTTCGGCAGCATCACGGTCGGCCAGACGAGCCCTGTCCTGCTCTCCACATTCACTAACACGGGGAATGCTCCGTTGACGATTACCAGCAACCCAATGTCAGCCGGTGACTTCAGTTGGGGCGGCACGGGCACCTGCAACGCCGTCAACAACACGCTGGCTCCGGGATCAAGTTGTTTGATGAGCGCAAAGTTCACGCCAACGGCGACCGGGACTCGGACTGGGACCATCACGATCAGCTCGACGGCTTCGAATTCGACCGTAACGCTTCCACTCTCGGGGATTGGAACGACTGCGACCGCTGGCACGCTCGGCGACAGCCCGGCCACCCTGGCTCTGGGTAGCGTGGTCGTGGGCACGAGCGGAACCGCATCCGGGACTCTCACCGCGGGCGGATCGAGTGTTACCGTCAGCGCGGTCAGCAGCAACAACTCCGCATTCACTGTCGGAGGACTGTCGCTGCCGGTTACGATTCCAGCAGGGAACAGCGCTGCGTTTACGGTGAAGTTCAGCCCTCAGACCACCGGCGCCGTGACGGCCGCGCTTACCTTCACGAGCAATGCCCAGTCCTCGACAACGGTCGAAACCCTCACTGGAACCGGTACGGCGACTGCGCCCGTACACTCGGTCAACCTGTCGTGGAGTGCAGGCACGTCCTCGAATGTCTCTGGCTATAACATTTATCGCGCGGCTTATGCGAGTGCGTGCGGATCTTTCTCCAAGATCAACTCCTTGCTGAATACAGGCACTCTGTACACGGATTCCGCCGTGGTCGACGGCGCGACGTACTGCTATGCCACAACCGCAGTCAATACCAGCAACGAAGAGAGCGGGTATTCCAACGTAGTCTCCAACGTGCAAGTGCCTGTTCTTTAGTTGTCCGAGCGCGGAGGGACTCAACGAGCGAGCACGACGAAAAGATTTTGATTCGCGCTGGATGAGCGTGATGGCGATATTACAACAGCCGTATTTTAGGAACTACCCTGTTCGACGTATACTGCCTCGAAAGTGGTGACTGGTTCTATTCGCGATTATTCGCGATGGCGTTTCTCTCTGTACTGTCCCATCCTAGCGCTGCAGGCCGATCAAACGAAACTTTGTAATGTGCAGACCGGAGCTTTCCTTGCCAATGGGTTCTTCCCTCGATCTGTACTCTTTCTGCCGTCGCCCGCAACCATTTTCATTGGGATGGAGTCGATCTAACTCACATTATCGTTCCTCCCGAATTTCGGACACACGATCCAAAGGCAGCGAACGCCAAGGCAGAACGGCCGCAAGCCCCACGTTGGTATCCGCCTGCACTCCACCGTCTCCCCCCGGCTGGTACCCTTCATCAATTTGAAATACAAACTGACTACGGTAAGGCGTATACGCTCACCGAGAATCGTGCGCCCCTCGGTCAAGGGTCAAAACGATCGCGGTATCTGATGTTAGTGGTCACAACCATGGTTCTGGCCCAGATGCTTCTGCGCTGATTCTCGCAAAAAGCCTAGTGATTACGGTAGCCGTACTTGTCTCGGTGCCGAAGAACGGGCTGCGGATCTTTGTGCTTGCCATGCTGGGCACGCGCGTCGAGCGCAGCTTCCTGACTGGAAAGCTCCATCACCCGGGCGGAATCATTTACTTTCTAATTGCTCTCGCGGCCCACTCGTTTCTTATCTGGATCGCTCGCTATGGCGGCCGGAATCGACGAGCCATGGCGGAAACACATCATTACAACGGCGACAGACTTCGCCGAAGGATCGATGTCCGCCCGCTACGCGAGGCCGCTTTGTCTGGCAAGTTTCAGCGCTTCCAGGGCTGCGCCCCGCGCCCCGGCCGTGTCGCCATTAGGCATCACATGAATAGGAATGTTCGCCTGTTCCTCGCGCTGATTCGGCATGCCCGTGCGGATCTCAGCCAGAAACCATTGCTGGAATTTCGGGCCGGTTTCGAGGACGCCACCTCCCACGATCAAAGCATCGGGGTCGAAAGTATTTATCATTTCATCGAAAAACAGTCCCAGCGCGTGAGCTTGAACCCGAAAAATCTCTTCGCACATGGCATCGCCCTCGTCCGCCAACCCGCGAACGAGCTTGGCCGCCTGATGTCGATCCTGTTTTGCCAAGGAATGACTCGGATAGCGCTGCAAGAAAAATGGGAGGAGTGTTTTCTCAATCGCGGTGAGAGAACAAAGCGACTCCAGGTCGCCGATTCTTCCGCAATTGCATTGCGGGTGGATGCCGGCAATTCCCGCAATGCTTTGATACGGGATCAGCACGTGGCCGAGTTCACCGCCGAATCCGTTTTTGCCCTTCACCACATTGCCATCGAGGATGATGCCTCCTCCATTGCCCGTGCCAACGACGTCGGAAATCGAAGTTTCGCGGCTGCTGGCGCCAAAGATGGCATAGTGTCCCCAGAGCGCCGCTGCATTGGCATCGTTCAAATAGGAAACTGGTTTGCCCAGTTTGTGTGCCAGACCCTCGCGGATATCGAATCCCGCCCATTTCGGATGCACAAAGTTGGTGGAACCCCGGGCACTAAGCTGGCCCGAAGCACTGGACGGGCCGGGAGTATCGAGGCCGATGGCTACGATGTCATCTAGAGCAATGCCCCCCAGATCAGTGGCAATCGCCAGACCCGCCGCAATCTGCTGCAGGCAAACCTCCGGTCCTTGTTTTGAAAGCGCGGGATGTTCGCACAGATCCTCAATGAGGAACTTTTCCTCCCGATTCATCAACGTATAATTGATGGCGGTGCCGCCAAGATCTATGCCAGCCACAACTTCCACAGTTTTGTCCTCGAATCTCGATCTACGCCGCTCAGCTTATCAGAATTTGTCGCCGCGTGGCCCGGCATGACTGGACTTTGACAGCGAAGCTATTCGAAGCTCGAAATGTTTGTCGACACCGACACCACTAGTACGAAGAGAAAGAGCGGCTTGCGCCGCCAAAGATTCGTCAGCGCGTCGACGCCCCCGGTTCTTGGGTTTATTTCGCTTGGACCAGACGGCGTTTGCAGGTGACAACGTCGGAAATAGAGGATGACTAATATAGTCATATTCGGTATAATTGCGCCATGAGAACGGTCAATATCGCCGAACTGAAAGCGCATCTCAGCGCGCATATTCAACTCGTTCGCGATGGTGAAGAAGTGCTGGTGTGCGACCGGAATAAGCCCGTGGCGCGCATAATTCCCTGCCGTTTAGACGAACACTCGGAACAGGAGCAGCGCCTGGTTGCGAATGGCCTTCTGCAGCTCCCACTGAGTAGTCGGCCAGCTTCTGTCTCTTGGCCGGAGCCCCCGGGAAACGTCTCTGACGAGGTTGTAAAACAGATATGGCGGGAAGAGCGGGAAGGCCGGTAACGCGAGTTCCAGCGTTTTGGGACGCAAGTGCTCTCGTTCCACTTTGCGTGCGGCAGAGCAGAACGCCGCACGCGATTTCCCTCTATGGGACCTATGACGTCGTCGTGTGGTGGGCGACACCCGTCGAGATAGCAAGTGCGCTGGCCCGACTTAAGCGAATGAAGGAACTCGATTCCCTCGACTGGGCCAAAGCCACTAATCTGGCCAAAGAACTTTCCCGATTGTGGTCCGTAATTCAGCCTTCGGAACGTTTGCGCGCGACGTCGATCGAACTTGTGGATCGCTTCGACCTGCGAGCCGCGGACTCTCTTCAGCTGGCAGCGACGCTGGAATGGTGTGAATACGCTCCTCAGGACCGCGTCTTTCTCACCGCGGATCAGAAGTTGCGAGATGCGGCTATACTCGCCGGCTTCGATGCCAAGCAATTGTTAGTTTCCGCCTACTTCGCAACGCTTGCGTAACCGAAAATAGTCTTCAACTCGAGGAACTCCTCCAGCCCGGCTTCGCCCCATTCCCGGCCATTACCCGACTGTTTGTAGCCGCCAAAGCAACCGGAGAAATCGACTCTGGCGCCATTGATGTGTACATTCCCCGCTCGAATTCGCTTCGCGATCCGGTGTGCGCGCTCCAGATTTCCCGCGGTCACAAAGCCTGACAAGCCGTAGAGCGAGTCATTCGCAATTCGAACCGCGTCATCTTCGTCCTCGTAAGAGATCATGCAAAGCACAGGTCCAAAGATTTCTTCGCGGGCGATGGTCATCTCATTCCGGACATTGGCGAACACCGTTGGCCTCACGAAGTAGCCCTTGGTCAGGCCATCGGGTCGGCCAGGCCCTCCCGCGACCAAGTTCGCACCCTCTTCAATTCCCTTTTGGATCAGCCGCCGCACCTTGTCGAATTGAGCCTTGTTCGCCAAGGGGCCGACGGCGGTTTCTTCTGCGAGTGGCTCCCCGACTTTTGTAGCCTCCGCTGCCTGTTTTGCCGTTGCAACCGCCGCAGCCATCTTGGATCGAGGAATGAGCATACGGGTCGGTGCGTTGCAAGATTGTCCGGTATTGCGAAAGCATTCCTGTACACCCTGTCTGACCGCTTTTTCCAAATCCGCGTCATCCAGAATAATATTGGCCGACTTCCCGCCTAATTCCTGAGTCACCCGCTTCACCGTGGGGGCCGCGGCGTGCGCCACCGCGACACCTGCTCGAGTCGATCCAGTGAACGAGACCATGGCCACATCAGGATGCGAAGAGATCGCAGCGCCAACCGTAGGCCCATCTCCACTCACCAGGTTGTAAACTCCGGCAGGCACGCCGGCTTCATGAAGAATCTCGGTCAACAGATAAGCGGAGAGCGGCGCAAATTCACTGGGCTTCAGAACCATGGTGCATCCCGCCGCCAGCGCGGGCGCTACTTTGGCCACAACCTGGTTCATCGGCCAGTTCCAGGGAGTGATCAGACCACACACCCCGACCGGCTCTCTACGGATAAGGCTCGACCCCCTCAGCTCTTCGAACTTGAAATGCTCCATCACCTTTACGATTTCCAACAGGTGGGCGAGACCGGCGGGAGCCTGAGCTTTTCGCGACAACGAGATGGGAGCACCCATCTCCTGCGAAATGGTCGTGGCCATTTCTTCCAACTTTGACTTGTAGACGTCGATGATGCGGCGCAATAGCCCCAGGCGGTCCTGAACGCTTACTTCCGAATACGATTCGAAGGCTCGCTTGGCAGCGGCTACGGCCCGGTCAACATCCGCGGCGCTGCCGAACGAGATCTTTGCAATTGGCTCCTCGTTCGCTGGGTTGATGACGGTGAAGTCGCGGCTCGCGGTGGAATCGACCCACTTTCCATCGATATAAAACTTCGTGTAATCCTTCATGGTTTCCTAGTTTTGTCGTCGAAGACAATGCCGATGTTTTTTCGTTTGGGCAGGCATTGGCGCAGTAAAACGGGTTGTCAGCATGGCATTCTCTGCTCGCCCGGTTCTAACGATGATGCCACCACGGAATCGCAACAGGAGAGGCCGGAGGAAGTAGCCAGCATCGAGGCACTCCCGCCATTATACCGCTACCGTCGATTAGGAAATTCGGGCGGAAAGATTTTAGGACGAAGGCTCCGAAGAATTTTGGAGAGTCTTCCGCCAACCCAGGAAATCCTCAGCTCCGCCCGCAGGACGCGCTTGCCTTAAAGGGAGGCTACGAATCCTGGGGACTACGAACACGCTAATGATGAACCGCATCGAATGCCACGGCCGTCGCCGAGGATCCGATGTTCAGAATGGAAACCGCACGCTCGAACCTGTGATGTCCTGTCTTATGCAACAAGTAACTGACGGCAACGACGCCGACCGCCTCGCCGGCGAAATTCACAGCCAGGCCGGGAGTGCTGCTGGAAAACATACGCGTCACGGGGTTTAGTTCCTGGCCGCCATTGCGGAGATTGTTTCGGGTGGCGATAAAATCGGCGGTGCTGAAGGCCGCATTGGTCGCGAAAAGAATGCTATTTTCACGATCCCAAAATCGATGGCTGGGAGCCTCAGGCAGCGTCACCGGTTCGACTAGGGACCTCACCATCGGGTTCGGTTCGATCGAAGCGGGCCGCAGCAAGGCGAAAGAAACTTCCTGCGCCAGTGCCGGTCCGCAGAGACCGAAAAATACGAGCAGTACGGCAGCTTTCGGTTTAAGAATCGTGCCAAACCAGGTTGTCAGCATATTACGTTAGTGAGGGCCCTACATGGCCATCTGTACTAGTACTAACGCAATGCCGGGCCATGGAGAATGGCCCCTCCGTGCTACTCAACTTGGCTTTGGAGTAAAAGGCGGGTTACTGAAGGTACTTCGCGCGTTACGACGGGCTCGCCGCGTCCGTCGCAAGTGGCAATTGCCCGGCCAGCGGAACGAGGGTCGGCCGGCAACGAAGATCGACTGGCGGCGAAGATCGGCTACGTATTTCGCTAGTTTGAAACGATCTTTGCCGTTACGGAATCGCAACTTCCAGCGGCGGAGTTGAGCGCGCACTCTCTTGTCCTGTGGAACTTACCGAGGTGGCTTGGTAGTAATAGACTTGGCCGGCCGCGACGGCACTGTCGGTGTACGCGGTGTTCGCGTCCACGGTGGAATTGATCTTGGTATATGCGCCGTTCGAGGTTGTGCTGCGGTAAAGGTTGTAGCCCACAACGCCCGGGCTGGCATTCCAGCGGAGGTTGACACTGTACTGCGTCGCTGTGCCAGTGCCGGTAAGGGATTCGAGGGTCTGCGAGCTGGCAGCATTGCTGGTAAACGACAGCGATCCGGAAGCCGTCCCGATGCCCGTGGGCTTAAAGGCCACGTTAAACGCCACGCTCTGTCCCGAGGGAATGGTGAACGGCAAAGAAGCTCCCTGCAGAACAAATCGCGAACTGCTACTCGAATCCGAGGACACGGTCACATTTGCGCCCGTAGCGCTCATGGTGATGGCTTCGGTCCCTGTCGCGCCTACATTGACATCGCCGAAATTCAGCGATGCCGGCGTGATGCTCAACTTCCCTGCAGTGGTGGTGGTTGTTCCTGTGCCACTCAACGGTACGCTCGCATGGAAGCCGTTCGAAGCATTGCTGGTAAATGACAGCGATCCAGAAACCGCCCCGCTGCCCGTGGGTTTAAACGCCACGTTGAATGACGCGCTGTTTCCCGCGGCAATCGTGAATGGCAGAGAAACTCCCTGCAGAACAAATTGCGAACTGCTGCTCGAATCGGCGGACACCGTGACCTTTGCTCCGCTTGCACTCATGGTGATGGGATGAGTTCCGGTCGCACCCACCTTGACATCGCCGAAATTCACCGATGTCGGCGTGATCCTCAACTGCCCTGCCGTGGTGGTGGTTGTTCCTGTGCCGGTTAGAGGTACGTCCAGATTTTGATTGAAAACGAAGAGGCTTCCCCCGCTCGTTCCTGCCGATGGTGGGACAAAGGCGACTGTCACGGTGGTACTTTGCCCTGCACGCAAAGTGATGGGTAACGCCGGACCGCTAACGGAGAATCCACCGCCCATCGCCTTCAGGCTGGAAATCCTTACGTTATAGGCGCAGTGATTGGTCAATACAACCGACTGTGTGGTCCTCGTTCCGACGGCTACTTGGCCGAACGAAACGCTTGAGGGACTGGCCGTTACGCTCTCGCTGGTTGCGCCCGCCCCTTGGAGTTGCACGTCAAGAGTGGAGTTTGAAGCATTACTGGTAAATAAAATCCATCCTCCCCTCCATCCAGTTCTGGTCGGAGAGAAGGTCACATTTAGTGCGGCGCTCTGCCCAGCGTGCAGAGTCAGGGGCAAACTTAAGCCGGACGCGCGAAATTCAGTCGCACTAAGTTTCATCGCCGAAACCGTGATGCTGGTTTGTCCGCCATTCCTCAAGACCAGAACCTCGGTCTCGTGGTGGCCGACAATAACATTGCCGAAGCTCAAAGCAGACGGCGCACCCGTCAGCTGCGTGGCCCCTGCACTTAAGGGCATCATCACAGAGGATACAGTGACGGTTATGATGAAGAAGAAGGCAGGGATAGAAAAAGGCCGGGCAGGGGACAGGGGGAGTCGCATCCCGTCAGTTTGAGGTCTTTCGCTCCTCTTGGATAGGTATCGGAAGGGCATGCCAACACGGCAGTCTCAGAGGTTTTAAGCCTTATGAGTTTTCCCGAAAAATCGCACGGCTGCGCTAGGCGGGCAGCGCGATCAGTCCTCCTGCAAGTAAGTTCGAGAATCGCGATGGTGTCTTGGTTAAGGCCCGCGAAAAAGCTGTGCGAGCGCTGGACTCCGCAACCGCTTTCCAGGCAGGCGCACTTCAGTTCGACGGGCATCTCTTACCTCTTACCGCTTGCACTGGCAGCGCACCGGGGAGCGGAAGACGCCGCGGAGTTTCAGAAAATTGTCGAGCATCGCGGAATTGTAGTCAGCGATCGATCGGTGGGCTGGCGTTCCTGCAATTGGCACGGGCATACTCAACATCCGGGGACCGCACACGCGCCAAGTCCGCGCACGGAGATTTCCTGAAATTGTGGAAGGGCGCAGATCCAAAATCCCAGTCCTGGAACAAGCCAAGGCTGAGTACACGATTGTGCAATAGCTGCATTCCTTCCGGCATGGTGGTCCGTAGAGATTCAGTTGTGGATTCCTACCGAAAAACGTGCTGCCTTAACTATAACGATACGCGATTCACTCGCACATGATTCACCAAGACATTAATGATAGGAATGGGTGGTCGTTACTCTTTGGCCGACGAGCGCTACGGTTAGGTCACACTGACAGGCCGGCTTTTACGTTGACGCGTTCTACGAGGTGAACCATGTCATACGATCAGATCCGGCATATCTTCGTCCTGATGCTCGAGAACCGCTCCTTCGACCATCTGCTGGGCTTCTCCAGCATCTCGGGAACCGATCCCGCCTCCGGTCTTCCCACCACCGTGAACGGATTGTCGGGAACGGAGAAGAACATCTACTGCGGGACGCCCTACACAATCGCTTATCCTGCCGACTACTCCATGGTGGTCGATCCAGGTCACGAGTTTCCGGACGTGCTCTGTCAATTGTCCGGCTCCGCAGCTGTCTATCCCGCGGGAGGCAATTATCCGTCAATCAACAACTCAGGCTTCATCGCGTCGTATGTCGAGGCCTGCTCGAAAGCGAACAAGCAAAATCCTCCCGGCGAAATCATGAAGTGCTACTCTCCCGATCAACTCCCGGTACTTACGGCCCTCGCAAAGGAGTTTGCGGTTTGCGACAACTGGCATGCTTCCATGCCGGGTCCCACTTGGCCTAACAGGATGTTTGTGCACGCCGCCTCGTCAGGGGGTCTCGACCACAGTCCTACGACCGCGGAGATTGCTCTCTGGGAGACGGCGGCAGGCTTTCCGTTTCCAAACGGAGACATCTTCGATCGGATTAAGGCAAAGGGAGGACTCCAGCGCCGACTCTATGCCGGCGATCTGTTTCCCATGATGGCCGCCTTGAAGGGGGTTGGACTCGACGACATCCGCCAGTACGAGCACTTCGCTGCTGATCTGCAGGGCTCATTCCCGTATAACTATGTCTTCATCGAACCCAGCTATTGCCTGCTCAATGATTACAAAGGCAGTACATCAGAGCACCCACTGGACGACGTCAGGCTCGGGGAAGGTCTAATCAAATCGACCTATGAAGCCATCCGCAACTCGCCTCTCTGGAAGAGTAGTCTGCTGATGATTACCTGGGATGAGCACGGAGGCTTCTTCGATCATGCTATTCCACCTGCCGCGGTAGCGCCAGGAGACACTCAGCCTTCAACAGGTCACAACCAGTTTGGATTTACGCCTGCCTAGCAGAAAGTGTGGGTGGATTCCGGTTCCGGAAGTCGGCCCAAGGTATGATAAAGCGCGATTTCCATGGCGTCGTAAGTGCGGAATCCATAGGAGCGTCTGGTTACCACACGTAGTTTGTTGTTGAGTCCTTCAACGGCAGCGTTGGAGATCTCTCCTTTTGCACGAAACCAATTCAGGAGGAGCTCCTGATGGGCGCGTAGCATGCGGGCTACTTTCTGCATCGGCTCCAGTCGACTGCGGAGGGCGCGATAGCACCAATAGTCAAGATAGCCACTCGCATAGGTTACAGATTTGTAGCTCCAGAAATAGGAAAAGGTTTCTTTTAACTCCCAAGCCCGGCCCGTGGCCAGCTTGCTGACCAGCAACGCTTGCAGCTTTTGTCGCGCTCGCCCGCGCACTTGGCTGCCCCGGCGCAGCAGCGACCAGCGCATGTGCTTAAGGCGCTGCGCCTTCTGTTTACTCATCGCCCGCAGGCGCGTGCTTTCCCCACGCCGCACCTGATCCACCGCCTGGTTCAAATGCGTCGTGATATGGAATCGGTCCAACACCTGCAACGCTTGGCTGGCCTCCGCCGCGAGCACTTTCAGGTAGGGCATCCACATATCGCTGCACACAAACCGCAATCCTTTCACCACCTCCGGACCCAGTGCCTTCAGCCCGCACCGCAGTGTCGCCTGGCTCCGCCGCTTTCCTACCCACAGCAGGCGCCGGCAATGCGCGTCGATCTGGTAGATCACGGTCAGGAAGTTGTTCGCTCGCAAACCATGACCCCAATGAATCTCGTCCACTCCGATCGACTCCACCCCTTGTAATGCCCGATGCGCTAAACCCCACTGCACCAACCATTCCACCGAGCGATACACCGCTTCCCAGCTCGTCCCAAATACCTGCGCCGTCTCCCGCCAGCTCAGTCGTCGCGCCCACCGTGCCAAGAACACCATCATTGCGCTCGTCACCGGGCGCTTGCCCTCGCTCCACGGAAGGTGTTCGATCACCACCCCGTGCTCGCTACACTCCACCCGCCGCGGCGCGTAGTAGTAATACGTCGGGATTCCCCACAGCGGCACCGACTGCCAGCGTCGTTCCGGCAACCGATCATAGCCCGGCGCGGAACGCCAGCACTGCCCACAACGTCTCCGTATCCCCGCGTGCGCCTTCAGCTTGATCTCGATCTGCTCCGGACGCCCATTCCGCATCCGCATCCGCACGTCTTGATACACGAACCCAACAAAACGTTGTACTTGGTTCAATATGGTCTTAATCTGTAGTTGAATAGCTGAACCTCCTGGCGTCTCTGTTTTTGTTCTCGTAAACCAAAGACTAAGCCCGCCGGCTCGAGTTCAGCTATTCTTTTTCTCTTGTCGTGATCGTGGTGGTGCTGGTTCTTGTGGTTGGGGTGGAATCAAAACCAGCAGCCGTCGTAGCCGGGCGGTGGAAAAAGTGGGAATCCGGCTGTCCTTGCCGGATTTCCAAGCGCAGTGGGAAAGTCCCGCTCTTGGACTTTTCCACGGAGCGGCGTTTTCCACGGCCTTTCACCCACGAATTCTGCTATAGACCCGGATTTACCTTCGAGCAGTACGGCCCGCGCGTGCCCGGCGTGATCATCTCCCCCTGGATTCCGAAAAACACGGTCGACCATCGTCTCTACGATCACTCTTCCATCCCAGCAACGGTCGAAAAGCTCTTCGGTATGGCTCCGATGTCGAAACGCGACACCGCTGCCAAGACGGTGCTTCCTCTACTTTCGCTGGCGGTCGCTCGAGATGACACTCCCGCGAACCTGCCTTCCCCGGCTACTTCGCCAGCATCCCCGCTTCTCGAGATGGCGATATCACCCGCGCTAAGCTATTCCGCAAACACGGTGCCAAGCCGACCTTGTGACTCTGTGAATGACGGCAGCCTTCCGGTCATCGTGCAGGCCGCAATGCGGCAGGATATGGAGCTCTCTAAGCCGAGAGATCGGTCGCAGATCTTCGCACGGGTTGCATCGCTCAAGACGCGCGCTGATGCGGCCGCATACCTCGCAGAGGTTGTCGCAAAACGC